>Ga0180437_10003082_pt1 | contig 25357 bp, 12 predicted proteins | sample SS_ome_4_FD_132410 | JGI IMG/M metagenome (GOLD analysis project Ga0180437, IMG submission 132410) | Hypersaline lake sediment archaeal communities from the Salton Sea, California, USA - SS_3_D_1 metaG | ecosystem: Environmental > Aquatic > Non-marine Saline and Alkaline > Hypersaline >... | reverse complement strand
TCCGCCAACGCCGAAGCCATGATGGCCCTGGCCGCCCTGCATGACAGTGGCCTGTGGAACCAACGCTGGACAACCCTCGACCCACAAAGGAATTAACGCCGCCATAGAATCTGGCCCGACACCGCGCCGGGCGCGTCTTGCGGCCGGGAGTTCGGCAGGCCATAATGGCCGGGTCGCCTTCGGCCATCGACCGTCCTTCCATCGCCCTTCAGGAGAAACCCATGCAACGTGAGCCGATCGTCGTGGCTATCTCACTCGGCCTGTTCCTGTCGCTTTGCGGCTGCGGTGGAAAGGGCGATCAGGAAAGCGGGCACCAGCGCGCGCCGGTCTACACCGACAGAACGCCCGAGGAGTGGCTCGAGCTGATCCAGCACCCCCGGAGCGTCTCGGCCCGCAACCAGGCGCTGGATGCGATCATCTCCTACCAGAAGGACGGCGAGGACATGGTCTCGGAGCTGACGAAGCTCGTGGGGACGGCCAAAAGTGATGCGCGCCTCTCGGTGATCCGCTGCCTGGGAGAGATGCGCAAGACGGCCGCTCCGGCGATTCCCGCGCTGGCCGAGGCGTTGGGCGACAAGACCTTCCGGCACCGCGACGGCGCGGCCAAGTCGATCGGCATGATCGGGGCCGACGCGGAGCACGCGGTGCCGGCCCTGGTCGCGGCGCTAAAGGATTCCGACCCGCGCGTGCGCGGCGAGGCCACGGCGGCGCTCGGCGCCTACCGGGACCACGCCGACAAGATCGTGCCGGAAATGATGGCCCTGCTCGAGGACCGCGACCCCAACGTGGTGGCCCTGGCGTGCGACGGGCTGGCCGGACTGGGCTCGAAGGCCGCCCGGGCGGTGCCCGCATTGCAGAAACTCAAGAACAGCTCCGAGTTCATCGTGCAGCAGGCGGCCGGGGAAGCGCTGCGCAAAATCCGCGGGCGGTGAACCGGAACTGCGTAGGACGGATTGCCCAATCCGTCCGAGAGGCCGCGTGCGATCCGAAGCTGGATTGTCCGGCCGCCGCGGTGTATGCTGGGAGGCTGCGGCCCGAGTTTCACCCACACCCGTTTCTATCGAAGGAGGAGGCACCGATGCGCATCACACTGAGTCTGGCTTTCGCGGCCCTGGCCGCTTTCGCGGTCGCGGCGCCGGCGCAGGCGGCCGACAACCAGCCGCCGGAGGGTTTTGGGGCCCTGTTCAACGGCAAAGACTTTACCGGCTGGCAGGCCAAGCAGGGAGGCGAAGAGTCGGACGAGGAAAGGGCCAAGTGGCAGGAGCACTGGAAGGTGGAAGACGGCGTGATCCGGTTCGACGGCAAGGGGCCGAACCTCTGGACCAGCGAGAAGTTCGGCGACTTCGTGCTGATGGTCGACTGGCGGTTCCCCAAGCCGGGCGACAGCGGCGTCTATCTGCGTGGGCAGGCGAAGAGCCAGGTGAACATCTGGTGCCGCGACATGGGCTCCGGCGAGGTCTGGGGCTATCGCACCGACCAGAGCCAGCCCGAGGAGGTCCGCAAGGCATGCACCCCCTTGAAGAACATGGACAAGCCGGTCGGCGAGTGGAACACGTTCGTCATCACCATGAAGGGCGACCGGCTCACCGTCGAGCTCAACGGCGAAGCGGTTATCAAGGAGGCGCAGCTTCCCGGCGTCCCGGAAGAGGGTCAGATCGCCCTGCAGCGCCACGGATCGCCGATCGAGTTTAAGAGCATCTTTATCAAGGAGCTTTGACTGGAATTGCTCCCCGCCGTTCGTAGTGACCGCATTCACGCGGTCTTTGAGGCATTCACACGGCCCGGACCCGATGAATCGGGTCGCTACGAACGTAGAGGAACACCCCCGGCTTAGCGGAACTGCCGGGCGACGGTCCGCTCGGGCTCGGCGGCGGCGGTGATCGTCTGGCCGCGGTAGCTGAGCTCGCCGCGGCGGGGGAGCGAGAGGCGGACGCCGTCGCGGCGGACCTGCACGGCGCCGGCCTTGCCGTCCAGCTCGAGCCCCTCGCCGTTGAAGCCGAACCGCTCCAGGGCCAAGAGCGCGTAGTCCGTTCCGAAGGTGCTCTCGATCTTGACCCCGCGGCCGCCGGCCAGCGCGGTGAATTTCGGCGTGGGCTGGTCCGCGAGCACCGGGTAGAGCACCACGCTCACGGGCTGGCCGCCGGGCAGCTTCGTCATTTCGAGGCACCGCTGCGACGTGGTCCGCTTGTCGTGCCCCCAGCCGGCGGTCCCGGCAGTGCGCGTGGCCTCGCGCGTGGCCAGGTTCCGCTCGGCTGGCCCGAGGAAGAAGACCACCAGGTCGGCCCCGAAGCGGCCCTTGGCCCGGATCGGGTTGGCGCGCACGTCGGGCGCCTCGTCGGTGGCGATCCACACGCGCCAGTCGAAGTCGCGGCCGCCCAGCACCGCGTCGCGCACGAGGAAGTAGTTGGGGCCCAGCGGGTCGGCGTCCTTGACGAACAGAATCTGCCGGTGCCAGCCGTGCCGCTCGCCGCGCAGATAGTCGGCCGAATCGCCGGCGGCGAACTCGCGGATCTTTCCTTCCACGCCCAGCGCCTCGTAGAACCCGTCGTCGATGCGGCTGTGGTCGGCCGCCGGTGCCCGGCCGTAGTAGCCGAATTCCTCGCAGAGCGGCTTTCCCTTGCCCCAGAGGATGAACGAGCCCTCGTCGAAGTCGTAGTGCTGGTGCATAGACCCCTGGACGTAGTAGAGGTAGGTCTCCTGTTCGCCCGGGAAGTGGGCCCGCAGCACGGCCCCGGCCTCGGGAAAAAGCTCGCTGGCCAACGGCGGCGCCGCGGCCGGCAACGACTCGTCGAGGATCAGGTGGTTGTACCCCTGCAAGCCCGGGTAGGCACCGCCGATGCCCGGCGTCCTGGGCGCGCCGTGGGCCTTCCAGACCCACTGCATCTGCCGGCTGAAGGCCGGGTCCTTTTCGCGCCAGATGGTGGCCATCCAGGCGGGCATGCAGGTCGGCTCACCCAGGTAGGTGTTGCCCACGGCCGGCATGTGGCGGCGGCCTTGGAGCCGGGCGTCGGGCGGCGTGGAAATCTTGGCCAGCCAGGTCACGGCGGCGCGAAGCTTGGGGTGAAACTGCCACTCGACCTCGGAGAAGCCCGTGCCCCGCAGCGAAAGGGCCAGCGACGTCAGGGCGTCGAGGGCGGCCGTGGCGTAGTGCGGGGCCTCGAGCCAGCCGCCGTTCGGCCCACACCACTCGTCAAGCTCGTGCTCCAGCTCGGCGATGGCCGTGCCGGCCCACCCGCGGGCAGCCGGGTGGTTGGGGATCGTGCAGGCGATTACGCCTAACATACCCCGGGCCATCGAGGTCATGTTCGGGTTGGCCCGGAACCCCCGCTCGGGTGAAATTACCAGCGGGCGCGAGAGCGTGTAGCCCAGGAAGGCGAGCTGGGCCTTCACGCGGGCCAACTCCTCGGGCTTAAGCACGCCCGGCCGGAGCACCAGGTCCGAGGCAATCGCCCCCCAGTAGACGCCCGGGTTGCGGTGGTGCGGGCAACTCCCGGGGTTGCGCAGCGACTCCTGGCGCAGGTAGCCGTCCACGCTCTCCTGGAGCTGCTCTAGCGCGAACTCGGCGAACTTGCGACCCAGCTCCTCGTCGCCCGTGGCCAGGAAGTAAGCTACGTGGTCGTCCATGGCGTGGGCGAAGATCGGCGCCCTGCGCAGCTCAGCCAGCCGCCCCTCGTCGACCTTAAACCGTTTGCGGAACCGATCGAGCTCGGCCGGGGTGGTGAACAGGCGGGCGTGCGGCGTCGCGCGATCGTCCCACGAGAGCACGTAATCCTTGACCATGTCGAGCGGGAAGTCGCCGTGGCGGATGAGTTGCTGCTGCGGCAGCGGGGTCACGCGCTGGCCCAGCTCCTCCTCGCGTATCGCTTCGGAGCGCTTAAGCCCCATCAGCATCCATTTGCGCTCGAAGCCGCGGAGCTGGAACGTGGCCGCGAGCTCACGGTCGACGCCGATGGCAGTGTCCCAGTCGGTGCGCCCGGGGGTTACCCAGACGCCGGGCTCGCGCGCGGCGATCGCCAGCAGGTCGTCGGCCCCCTGGCAGAAAATGCCCACCCAGTTGCAGCGGAGCTGCTCGCCCCACCAGGCGGGCCACGGCTCGACGAGAAACACCGGCTCCTCTTTGACCGAGCCGGCGGCAACGGTCCGGCAGCAGTTGCCGTTGTCGCGGTAGAAGAGCTGATCGGGCTTCCATCGCTCGGCCAGGTGCAGTGTGTACTTCGACCCAGCCGGGAGATCGAACTGCTCGTCGACCAGCACCACCGGCTCGCCCGCGATCGCGCGGAACCGCAGGCGCCAGAAGCGGTAGTCCGCAAAGGCGTACTCGACGCTCGCCTCGGCGAAGACCGGGCCGGAGGCGAGCAGCTTCAGCTCGACCGACTCGGGCGGCTCGGGCACTTCGAGCTCGCCGGCGCCCACGGTGGCGCCGCTCGGCAAGCGGAAGCCGGCGATCGGGCCCTCTTCCTTGGCCCGGGGTCCGCCCAGTGTGACGCCGACTTGGCGGGTTTCGAGCACGATGGTGTCGCCGGTCTGCCGGACCTTCAGCTCCGAGCCGCCGGCCGGCTTGCCCGGCATTAGGCGATACGCGGCCTCGCCGAATTCCGCCACAGAGGCAAGGAAAGCGATCGACGGCTTGCCTGCCGGGGCAAGGGCGGCGTCGACCCACTGGTGCGCCACCGGCGCGTCCTCGGGCCCGAGAAGCACGAGGTCCTGGCGCCCGAAGACGTTCTGCGCCACGGGGAAGAAGACCAGCTCGTTCTGCCACGTGCGGTTGAGGTAGTCGCGCACCGTGAACGTGGCTACGGGGTTCTCGGCAGCCGCGGCAAGGGGCACGGCGAACGCAATCAGCAGGGGGACAAAGGAAACAAAGCGGTTCATCGCCGAATTCCTCGTCAATTGGGACGCTACAGCATTATGGTTGCGTGAACCTCATAGTGGAAGTCTCACGACTTCCCCTGCCACGAAAGCGCGAAAGGACGAAAACACGAAACGAGGAGGGGGCTTGACGGAAGGCCCCGGGAAACCGCCTCCCCTCATTTTCGAGGTTTCGTCCTTTCGTGCTTTCGTGATTGCCGAATCATGGCGCCCAACGGTCATCATGGTCGCGGATTCCTCGCAACACAGTTCATCACGAAGGACACGAAGGGCGGACTACTCGATGAACTTGATCGGGGCGAAGTCGGCCAGGTTGTCGCTGGTGCCGGACCCGGTCGTGTTCATGCGCTGGTATTCGCGCGTGCTCCCTTCCTGGGGCGGCTTCTGGGACTTCAGCCCGCGGTCGGCCACGCGGTGCCGGGTGAAGTTGCCGGTCCACGCGGTATCGGTGCCGGAGCCCGGCTTCACGCCCTCGGGGAACGCGGTGTAGGGCAGAAATACCTCGAGGCTCCAGGAGTCCTTGCCGCGGTGCGTCGTCGCCCGAAAGCCCGGGCACTCCCAGGTGGTGTCTTTCAGCTTGGAGTCCCAATAGTCGCCGTCGGCATTCACGATAAAGTGGTAGAACTCCCCCTCGCTCTTGCCGGTCACGTCAACGAGGATCTCGACGTTGTCGTCCCACCACAAGAGCCCGTTGTCGTGCCCGCCGTGTACGGTCTCGATCAAATGCGGCGTGGGCTCGTGCATCTCGAAGCCGAAGGTCACCCCGTCGGCCGTCCACACGGCGCGGACCGAGGTGGGGTAGCGTGCCGGCTTTCCCTGGTCCCTGCCCGTGGCCTTGACGAACGGATTGGGCGTGGCCCTTTGCCACTGGGGGTCGTCGAGCTTGCCGTCGAGCGTGGGGTTTTCGCCCACCTTCTGGGCGGCAAGCGGCTTGAACCCCCGGCCCGACATCACGGCGGCCTCCTCGAAAAACGCCTGCATGGCCGGCGTGTAGTAATCGATCCGGGCGGTGGCCAACGCGTCGCCGGCGACCTGCTGGCGCGCCCGGGCCAGGAGCTGCTTCATCTTCTCGATCGACTCGGGCGGGAAGCTGGCCTCGTAGATCCCCTTGGGCGAAAAGCGCCCGCCCGGCCAGCGGCTCTGCTCCCAGCCGTCGATCTGCATTCCGACCAGTTCGCGCATCGTGCCGGCCGCCGGGCCGAACATCCGGCGGCAGAACTCGTCGATCGCGGCGTCCACGTCGAACTCCGGGTCCCAGAGCACCTTCAGCCAGCAATACAGGCTGACGTGCTGGCGCGGCCAGTGGTTGCCGGTGCCGTTGATGAACGTGCCCACCGTCTTGCGGCGGTTCTCTTGGTAGAACTGCTTGACCACGTGGGGATACTGATAGGCCGCCTTGGTCTTGTGGGCGGGCCAGCAGCAGTAGTGCCAGTCCTCGATGGGCCGGCCGGTGATCGCGATCCAGCGGTCGATGTTGCCCTGTTCCACCCGGCCGATCGCCGGCTCCTTGTACGCGGCCAGCCCCGGCATCCCGCAGAGCTGCACCTGGACGTTGTCGGGAAATGTGAATCCCTCGGGCGCGGTCGCGTAGTTGAGATACGGGAGGAAGATGATCGTGAACCCCTCGGCCGGCCAGCGCTGTTTCACCTCGCGGGCGAGCCGGTCGACGAACGTGGCCATCACGCGCGAGGCCCCGCCGTACGCCCCAGCCCCGTCGTCCCACAGCTTGCGGCAGTCGTCGCAGTAGCAGGCCAGCTCGACGTCGGCCGGCGAGACGGTGATCGCCTTGCCCGAGATCGGCGCGTACGCCGGCTTCGTGCCCTCCAGGTGGTTCTGGATCCCTTCGAGGTAGGTTTCGAGCGTCTTGGGGTTGCCGTAGCAGAGCACGTCGTACTGGCGCGTGCCGTCCTTCTTGAGCTGGAAGACCTCGGGCCGGTCCCGCTTCAGCTCTTCGTAGCGGCTCCAATTGGGTTGGTGGACGCGGAGACGGATGGGCCACGAATCGCCGGAGCGGAGGAACGTGTGCAGCGCCCCCAGTTGGATGCCGCTGCCATTCCACGGCCTGGACATCGGCGGCCAGAGCACGCGCTTGCGAAAGGCCGGGGCGTCTTCGAGCCACACCGGCGGCACCGTGAGGTCCGCGCTCTTGGGGATCGACTGCCCGACCTCCGGGCCGTCCTCGGTGGCGGGGGGAAAGTACCACCTCATTCCGACGAAGCGCTCCAGGAACTCGCTTACGCCCCATTGCACGCCGTTAGCACTGCGGCCCGCGTTGTTGCCCACGATGAACACCCGATCCGGGGCCGTCTTGATCGCGAACGCCTCGGGCGGCATGCGCTCGCCCACCAGGCCGAGCGCGGCCGCCTTCGGGCAGTCGCCCAGCACGATGGCCGGCCCTTCGATCGCGCCCTTGACGATCGGCAGCTCGGCCCCGGTCGCCGCGGTGATGAAGCGTTGGAGGTCCCGGGCGTTGGGGGCGTTTTCCATCAGCACGATCGAGGCCGCCGGCTTGCCGCCGCGCACCAGCGTCACCGGCGCGTGCTTCGGGGCCGGCTTGAGCGTCACCGGGTTCAGGTCCTTAGCTTGCCAAGGTGGCTGGGCGGCGGCTGCGCTTGGAAACGCAGCCAACGCAAACAGAACGGTCCACGCGATGCGATGAGTCATGGCTCATTTCTCCGGAACAGGTGGAACACCCCACGGGGCCTGGTTCAGCTCGGGGCGGTCGGCGAAGTATTTTGGCACGGAGAGGTCCATCGCGTCCAGCTCCTCCTGGGCCGCCTCGATCGGGGCCAGCACCGAGGGCGAGCCCGCGAAAAACACGGCCACGCGGTGCGGCGGCACGCGCAGGTCGAACTGCCCATCGGTCTCCTGTTCGATCGGCTCACGCCTAAGCAGGTTGAACGCCGCCGACTTGGCGGGCAGCCGGCCGGTCACGTAGTCGGGGTCGATCGTCACCCGGTAGGCGGCGTCCGTCGCGTCGTGGTTGATGACGAACACCATCAGGTTCCCCTTCTCGTCGACTCGCGGTAGGACCTCCAAGTTGCAGGGAATCTGCTCGCCGAGGCGCAGTGTGACCAGCGCCCGGACCCCGGCCTTGCGCGCGAGATAGGCCAGCAGCTCGACGTAGGGCCGGTGCGGCTCGTACTGCGTGGGGGTCTCGGTCAGGAACGGGTTGCAGGGGTCGGTGGTGCGCGAGAGCGACATGCGCGGGGCGATGGCGTGGAGGCTCATGCCCGGCTGCGTGCCCAGCCACACGGTGCGCTCGGTCTCGACGCCGCAGACCTCGTTGCCGTAGTGTGCGATGGGCTCGCCCTCGGTGGGCGTGCCGACGACGATCTCGCCGTAGGTCGTGAGCCCCTCGGCCGGCCCGACCGCTTCGGCGTAGGTGATCTGCGGCGGCGAGCGCATGTCGATGGGCCCCTGCGCCAGGCCGGCGGCGCCGCGCCGGGGCATCCTGGCCATCATCGCGTCCAACAGCTTCCACGTCTCCTCGTTGCGTACGGCCTTCCCGCCCTGGGCCGTCCAGAGCTTCGAGTAGACGCCCGGCTTGTGGACGTCGTGCGACTGGAACGCGACCAAGCCGCTCCCGTGCAGCTCGGCCGCCCAGCTTTCTTCCTGCGGGGTGAGCGCCGAGGGGAAGAACGGGTTCTTATGCTTGCGAAGGATCCGGACGCCGAACTGCTTTTCGAGGAAGTCGTTCCGCCCGGCCGTGGGAACGTCGAGCGAGAGCGAATCCGTGTCGGCGAACACGTAGCCCCCCCGCTCGATGAACTCCGCCAGGCGCCGGCGGATCGTCGGCGTGGTCCACTGGCTGCTCACCACGTAGACCGCCTTGTACGGCTTTAGTGCATTCCGATCCAGCTCGATCTCCTCCTCCGAGACGATCTCGAAGGGGATCTGCGCCTCGATCAGCGCGCCGGCCGTGTAGGCGTAGTCCATCTTCGGGTACTGGTAGATGCGGTAGAAGTAGCCCGTGTAGTCGGGCGCGAGCAGGGCCACTTCGGGGTCGGGCGGGGCCGACCGGGCGAGGAACGTGGCATAGTGCGCCGCAAGGAAGTTGTGCCAGTAGGCGAGCTGGAGCCGCTGCTCCTGGAGGCGCCCGCGGTACTGGGGTGAATAGAGCCAGTGGTGGATGCCGTCGACCCGGTGGCCCATCATCCGGGCCAACGCCCGTTCCAGGTCGCCGGGGCCGTCGTACATGTCTCGGGCTTCGTCGGCGAACCAGAACCAGCTCCAGCCCATCACCACGTTTTGGTTCTGCCGGGCGAGCCGATCGGAGTGGGCGTAGGCCAGGGCCATGGCCGGGTGGTCGGGCCAGCACTGCTCGACCGTGATGATCATGTTCTGGCGCGAGTTCCAGTAGCTGCTCATGCCGAAGAAGGCGTTGATGCCAGGCCAGACGATGAACGCCTGTGGAAACGGGTAGCACTGGACCCACTTGCCCGACGTGCGCCGCACCTGGGCGTTGATGCGCCGGAAGAACTCGAACGTGTAGAAGCGGTGGAAGTCGGTCCAGAGCTTGGTGGCGCCCGGACGCTTCCATTTCTCGTCGACCGGCTGCGGATTCTGATAGTAGCGGGGCGAGAGGACCGGCGGCTCGACCTGGTCCCACTCAGAGAGCCGCTCGCCCGTGAACTGGTTGTACGTGCGCCCGTCGCGGTTCGTGTCGCGCTGGGGCGAGGCGTCGCGGAACCAGACCGAGCGGAGGAACCTGCGGTACTCGGCCACAGCCTCAGGCCGGTAGTCGATCGTGCGCCGCGTGCGCAGCCCCACCTCGTCCCAGGAGCTGGTGATGTACGCCCCGCCCACGCGGAACATGTCCGGGTCGCCGTAGTTGTTGACATAGTTGGCCAACAAGGTGACGCCGGCGTCGAAGTTCTCCTTGGCGAAGAAGCTGCCGCAGGCCTCGTTGCGGCGGCGCGCTTCGGTGCCGTCGTAGTGCAGCGGGGCCGGTCCCCGGGCGGCCCAGAGCGTCTGGTCGATTGCCCCCAACATGCCCTGCTTCTTAAGCCACCTTCCCGAGCGGAAGGTCCACACGTTTCCCTTATACGCGCAGTTGTAGCCCATGCGCCGCCAGTCTTCGAGCACGGCCCGCTCGAACTCGGGGTTGATGGGCCGGGTGTCGTCCTCGGGCCGGTAGGTGCCCAGCCGCTTCCAGTCGAAGAACGCGGCGACCAGCTCTTGCGGCAGCTTGCCCACGAACGCCCGGGCATCGCCGCCGAAGGGGCCGGTGTAAGGCGTGATGGGCGGCTCGGGCAGGGCCCGCCAGGCTTCGGCGAGCTTCACGCGCTCCGGCTCGGCGGCTTCTACCGCCGCGTGCAGACACCAACCGAGAAGCACCAGTAACGTGGCCGCCGCAAGTCGAGTGGGAAACATGGTTCGCTTCCTGTTCGGGGGCTAAGCGTGTCTGCTCCAGATATCCGTGATTTCCGCGGTGGAAACGACTTTGCCGTAATGCTCGGCCAGCGACTGCATGACGCCGGCATGGGCCGTTTCATTGTCAGCAGCCATGGCGTCGGATGCGAACACCGGCGTGTAGCCGATCGCAAAACCATGTGCGGCCGTGTCGCGCACGCAGACGTCCGAGTCGATGCCCGCCAGCACGATCGTCTTGATGGCCGTCTTGCGGAGGATCGCGTCGAGCTGCGTGCCGACGAACCCGTCGTAGGTGTACTTGGTGACGACCACCTCGCCCTCGAGCGGCTTGAGTTCCTCGATGAACTCCGCCCCCCAGGTGCCCTCGATCGTGCAGCTCGGCGGGCCCCAGAAGTTGTGCCAGCCGAGCGGGTTGCGCAGCAGGTCGTTGATCACCCGCAAGTGGACCACCGCCACGCCGGCCGCCCTGGCCGCCGAGAGCAGCTTGCGGCACTGCGGGACGATCGGCTTGATCGACCGGTTGGTCTTGCCGAAGTCCTTGACGAACACGCCCTCGTCATGCACGAAGTCGTTCTGCATGTCGATCATCAAGAGCGCAGTATGACCCGGCTCGATCTGGTCGGCCAGCCCCGTAATGCGGACGGGGATTCGGTCGTGGAACTTCATTCTCGCACTCCAGGTCTAACTGCCGACTTCGACGCTGGACAATCAGCAGTCGTTACTCGACATTCGACGTTCGACATTCCCACCGGCCCCCACCATACCCGCCGGTCGCCCGCGGTGCAACATTCTCTCGCGGCAGTGGTCGCGGCCGCCCGCGATGGGCTATAATGGTCCCGCGCGGTGCCCCGGGGGTCGCCGCCAGCGGGACCAGGCCAACCAAACCGTGAAAGGGAGGGTCAGCGATGAGCCAGAAGTCAGCTCTGCGGCGGCGGGAGTTCTTAGGGGGTGCGGCGGGCGTGGCGGCGGCCACGATCATCCCGCGCCGCGTGCTCGGGGCGCCCGGCGAGCCGTCGGCCAACAACAAACTGAACGTCGCCAACGTCGGCGTCGGGGGCATGGGCTCGGGCGACATCCGCCAGGTCGCCGGCGAGAACGTCGTGGCGATCTGCGACGTGGACGCCCGCCACGCGACCCGCTCCGCCCAGCACTTCCCCCAGGCCAAGGTCTACTCCGACTTCCGCGTGATGTTCGAGCAGCAGAAGGAGATCGACGCGGTGATGGTCGCCACGCCCGACCACAACCATGCGGTGGTCACCATGGCGGCCCTGAAGCGCGGCAAGCACGTCTTCTGCCAGAAGCCGCTGACGCACAGCGTGTACGAGGCCATCGAGGTGGGCAAGGCGGCCAAGGCGGCGGGCGTGGCCACGCAGATGGGCAACCAGGGCCAGGCCGGCGAAGGGGCACGGCTGGTCTGCGAGTTCATCGCGGCCGGGGCCATCGGCAAGGTCCGCGAGATCCACTCCTGGTCGAACCGCCAGCCCGACATCTCGCCGCGCGGCATCCCCCGCCCCGCCGACACGCCGCCCGTGCCCGAGCAGCTCGACTGGGACCTCTGGCTGGGCCCATCACCCCAGCGCCCGTATCACCCCTGCTACCACCCGTTCCGCTGGCGCGGGTGGTGGGACTTCGGCACGGGCGTGCTGGGTGACATCGGGTGCCACAACCTCTCGGCAGCGTTCAAGGCCCTGAAGCTCGGCTGGCCCGAGAGCGTCGAGGCCTGTTCGACCCATTGGAATGCCCCGCCCGAGATCAAGAACGAGACGGCCCCGCTGGCGTCGATCGTCAGCTACCGCTTCCCCGCCGAGGGCGACCGCCCGGCGATCCTCCTGCGCTGGTACGACGGCGGCATGATGCCCCCGCTGCCCAAGGAGGTGGACCCGGGCCGCAACATCTTCACCGGCGACGGCACGCTCATCGTGGGCGACGAGGGGATGCTGCACGACCACCGCCTGCTGCCCGAGTCGAGGATGCAGGAAGTCGGCAAACCGCCGCAAGTGCTCCCCCGCTCGCCCGGCCACTACCAGGAATGGCTGGGCGCCTGCAAGGGCGGCGACCCGGCCGGCAGCAACTTCGTCGACCACGCCTCCCAACTCGCGGCCGTCGTCCTGATGGGCAACATCGCCATCCGCACCGGCGAAAAGCTCCTCTGGGACGCCGAGAAGCTCCGCTTCAGCAACTCCGACGCGGCCAACGCCCTGCTCAATCCGCCGTATCGGGAGGGGTGGAGCTTGTAGGGTGCGTGCTCGGCACCGACGCGCCGCGGTCCGGTTGTGAAGTGTGCTTCGTCGAGGGTAAGGGGGAATCGTTCCGGTAAACGTTGTGACCAGTCGCGTCTAGCGCTGAATCTCGCACTTCGGCAATGCCTGCTGGAGCTTCTTGACGCCTTCGGCAGTGACCCGGGTGTAGGAGAGTTCGAGCCGTTCAAGATTGGCTAGGTTCTCGAGTTGCGTCAGTCCGGCATCGGTGACTACGGTCTCCTGGAGGAGGAGGTCTCTTAGCTTGCTCAGTTGTGACACGTGTTTCAATCCAGCGTCGGTGACCAAGGTGATAGAAAGCCCGAGGGCTTCGAGGTCGGAAAGCCCTTCGAGGTGCTTCAAACCAGCGTCGGTGACCCGGGTACCGAAAAGGTGGAGGGCTCTCAATCTCCTTAGCCCCTTGAGGTGTTCCAGTCCGACGTCGGTGACTTGGGTCAGAGCAAGGTACAGTGTTTCCAAGTTGGCGAGCCCTTTGAGATGAACCAGTCCGGCGTTCGTGATTAGCGTGCGGCCAAGGCCGAGGGATTCCAGATTGGTCAGCCCTTGGAGATGTTTCAAACCAGAGTCGGTGATCTGAGTCTTATAAAGGCGGAGGTGTCTCAATCTGGTCAGCCCCTTAAGGTGCTCCAGTCCGGCATCGGTCACTTGAGTCTCCTGAAGTCGGAGCGTCTCCAGCTTGGTCAGCCCCTTAAGACGGTCCAACCCGGCGTCGGTGACCTGAGTGGCCGAAAGGTCCAGGTATTCCAGCTTGGTCAGCCGCTTGAGACATTCCAACCCGGCGTCGGTGACTTGGGTGGCCGAAAGGTCGAGGTATTCCAGGTTGGTCAATCCGTCGAGATGTCTCAGACCGACGTCGGTGAGGTTGTTGTACGAGAGGTCTAGGCGCTCCAGCCTGGTCAGTCCCGCGAGATGCACGAGCCCGTCATCGCCAATGTGCGAGCCGATCAGGCCTACGTGAACAACATCTCCAAAGAAGTCATCCCCAAGCAGGTTCCTAAGCCATGCTGGTGCTGGTGGTTCGGCGCCTTTTATGGGCATCCAGTCCTCGTCCTCTTCGTAGTCGCATCCCACCGTTCCACCCGCCTCCACAATCGCCTCCACCGCTTCCCGTTGCTTCCTCGCCTGGTGCAGCTTCACGGCAAACCAACTCAGCCCGACGCTGACCAGCAATACCAACACCAGCAGCGTCCGCAGGCTGAACTGGTACCAGCGGCGTTTGGATTTCGGCGAGCCGGGGTAGTCGGTAGTCATCTGGTCAACGGCGGCGGCTAGTGGTAGATCGTGCAGTTCGGCAACGCCTTTTGTAGCTTCTTAATGCCTTCTTCGGTAACATGTGTTTCGAAGAGGTAAAGGTTTGCGAGCCTAGTCAGCGTCTTGAGGTCTTCTAGTCCGGCGTCCGTAACTCGCGTTCGGCAAAGGTTCAGGAATCTCAGCCTGGTTAACCCCTTGAGGTGTTCTAACCCCGAATCGGTGAGCTGGGTGCCCTCAAGGCTGAGGGCTCTCAATCTGGTCAGTCGCCTGAGGTGTTGGAGTCCAGCGTCGCTGACCTGGGTGCCAGTAAGCTCGAGGACCTCCAAGCTGGTGAGCCCCTCGAGGTGTGCCAGTCCGGCGTCGGTGACTTGCGCGAAAGACAAGGAAACCTCTTCCAGCTTGGTCAGACCTTCAAGGTGTTCTAGCTCCGCATCGCCACAGCCGGGCCCCGAGACGTGCAGGCGAACCACATCTCGGAAGAAGTCATCCCCAAGGACCTTCCGTAGCCACGGCGGAGCCGGTGGTTCTGCTCCCGGTGTGAGAGTCCCCGTGTCGGCCAACTCGAAATCGTACGTCACCCATCCACCCGCCTTCAAAATCGCCTCCACCGCCTCCCTTTGCTTCCTCGCCTGGTGCAGCTTCATGGCAAACCAACTCAGTCCAACGCTGGCTAGCAACACGAACACCAGCAGCGTCCGCAGGCTGAACTGGTACCAGCGGCGTTTCGGCTTCGGCGGGTGGGGGTCGGTCGGGGGCATGGGGTCATCGCGGCCCGTAGTGCGGCGGGTCGGCGCCTAGCTCGTGGCAGCCGAGGTCGGGGGCGGTGCCGTGGTAGCCGTCGTTGATATTGGGCAGCACGCAGCCGCGGTCGATGGCGGGCGCGTCGGGCTTGGGGCGCAGGTCCCACTCGTCGGGCCGGCAGGTGACGCCGCGCTTGGGCGGCCTCGCTTTCACGAACCCGTCGTAGTCGACCATCACGCCGTGGGCCTCGTGCCCGGCGCCCGCGGTGAACTCGGCCAGCGTCTCGTAGCTGGCGGTCTTCTTGCCGTCGTACCAGAGGATGAACCGGCCCGGGCCGTTGCGGCGGTAGCCGTTGTAATCGAGCGTCGAGTAGGGGGTGATCGTGCCGGTGCTGATCGCACGCACGTTGGGCAGGTTGCCGGCGGCGTCGGGCACGGGGTCGCCGCCGAGGATCAGGTTGTTGCGGAAGTGGCCGTTCTGCCAGCGGTTGAACGAGTGGAGCCCGTCGCCCGCCGAGCAGCAGGTGTTGTGAACCACCACGAGCCCCGTGCAGTAGTTGTGCAGCTTGAAGCTCAGGGCCGTGACGCCGTAGACCTCGTTTCGCACCAGGTAGATCGGCCCGCCGTAGCTGGGCTGCACCGAGAGGCCGGTGTGGGCGTTATAGCAGCGGTTGCCCCACACGCGCACGTTGTGGCAGCCGTAGTCGGTTTCCAGGCAGTCGTCCTGGGCCCAGGAGAGGTCGTTGCCGTAGAAGTCCACGGCCACGCAATGGCGCTTGAGGTCCTCGACCGGCGGGCCGAAGTTGGCGATGGCCAGCGAGTCGCTGAACCGCCGGATGCGGTTGTGGCAGACCACGATCCCCTGGCCGTAGATGTTGATGCCCGTGTGCGAGGGCTCCATGTACTTGTTGCCGCCCGGCCGGGGATACCAGGTGGGGTTGATGCCCTCCAGGTCATTATCGGCCAGATACCAGTCGCGGGAGTTCTCCGAGTAGGTGAAGACGCCGGTGATCACGTCGTGGATCTTGCACCGCCGCACGACCAGCCCGACCGCCCCGGCCTGGCCCTTTTTGCCCGCCCGGATCGCGGTGCGGGCGTGGCAAAGCGTGAGCCCCTCGAGGTGGACGTGCTCGGAGCCGTCGAGGTCCAGCAGATCGGCGTCGTGCCCGGTCCCCTCGAGCACGGCCTCACCGTCGCCGGCCGGGCGGAGCACGATCGGTTTCTCTGCCGTGCCCTTCAGCGCCGCAGCGAACGGGCCGCGATAGGTGCCGGCGTGCAGGAGCAGGACGTCGCCGGGCTGGGCGGCCTTGATCGCGGCGGCCAGGCCGCGGATTGCCCCTTCGGGCAGCTCCCCTTCCGCGTCGCGCGGATACACCTCCCGCCGCGGCCCGTCCTGCCACGCCTTCGGCTCGTCCCGGGTGGCGACCGCGAGCATCTTCACCGGCGGGGCGCCCCCGTCCGGGTCGTCCATCGTAAGCCGCACCTCGTACTCGGTGCCGGGCTTGAGGAACATCACGCTCCCGGCGAACAGGTTGCCGCATCGATACGGCTCGTAGTCCTGGTTCGCCACCTCGTGGTGGACGCGGAGCATGGGCATGGCGTCGCGCCACGCGGCCGTGCCCGCTTCGCGATACGCCACCTGCACCGCCGCGTTGCGGTTGCTGTCGCCGGTGATGTACCAGCGAAACCCCAGGCAGCGGAGCGTCGGCGGATCGACCAGCAGCTCGCCGGGCACCACCCGATCCAGCTCCGGCCCGACGTCAAAGCCGGGAATCGACCCCTTGCCCTGCGGTTCTGCCGGGCCCGCCAATTGGCCCCGCCCAAGCAACGCCAGGCCCACCGCCGCCGCAAGCCACGTTCTGTGTACCATGAGTCGTTCTCCCTTGTTCGCAGGACGGTTTGTACACAAGCACTCACGTTGGGCACGGTTCCCAACAGCCCGGTACGTTCATTATTGACGAACTGCCGGGCCATCGCCATGGTACGGGCCGATTCAGCCGTCATCAACGGCCACCTCTCGCCAAACGAGACCAAGAGCGCCCGCCCCCCCGCCCTTCACGACGCAGCCCTCGGCGCCCCCCAGATTCTCCCCGCCTCATCTTCCTGCCCACAATCTCCTTGCCTGTCCCTCCCCCAGTCCCTCCGTCTCTCCGTCCTTGTCCGCCCCCACTTTTCTCCGTTCCCTCTGTTCCCTCCTGGTCAAACACCCGCTGTCCAACCGTCCCCACCCTCCGACCCCCTCCCCGCGCCTTTCTTGGCCGATTCCGAATTGTTGGACCGAAACCCGGCAATGCCTTTCTGGGCCACCGAGCCCGATTTGGAGTTCCTTACGCCACAAGGACTTACGTCGACGAAACCGTCCCCCGACTGGTGGCCAGAAAATCTCCGTCCAGCGGGTGTTCTTGGACGGCAGTTAACCCGTTTGCCCCCAACGGCTTGCGCCGAGGCCCGAATTCTATTGTTGGTTTTTGGGCCATCTTTAACAAGATAGGTAATTTCGCACCATAACCCCTTACGGCGCCGACACTTCGGAATGGTCACCAAACACTAACCTTTATGTAACAAGCGCTCCTTTAGGGTATTGTCCATTGGCCACTTTTGCGCAGGCCCCTCTGCTGAGCGACCGCCGAAAACCCTCTTGGACACCCGTCCCCCTTAACCCCTTCCCCCACAACCCCTTGCGCCCGCATACCCCACTTGACACGGCCACCGCGCCGGCCTGCAATGGCGCCCCGCCGCCGCAATTGTTGCGCACCCCCCGTAGCACGAACGCACCACTAAGTGGGCCACTTTATCTTTAGGCGCCGCAAGGACTTACGCGATCCGGGGGGTATTGATGGTCACCAACCGCCCCGGTGGCCAGAAAGACCGCTAACGCCCCGCCCCCATTGTTGGACGCCCCCGCCGTTTGTAGTGACCGCATTCATGCGGTCTCCCCGCCCGTTTCCCCCTCTGCCGGCAGGACCCCTATCCGGCTGATTGACCCGAAAGGCCCGCAGGATTACACTCAGGGGAGCCATCACTGGGGACGATGCCTCGCCACCTGCCGGGAGGGGCAGCCATGCGACCGACTCGATACGGTCTGCGCCGGGGGAAACGTTCGTCCGCGGGCAAGAGTTCCGCCGGGCCCAAGCTCTGCCGCTGGCCGGCCGCGAGGCGACTTCGCGTAGAAATCCTGGAAGACCGATGGCTGTTGAGCCTGCCGCAGCCGGGGGCAACGGGCCCCATTCTGGCCGACTCGGAGGCCATGGACTTCATCCCGCACCTGGTCGCGGAGACCGAAGACCGGGCGGAGGATGTATTTACCACCGACTTCGACACCGACGGGGACGTCGACATCCTGGCGGTGATCCCGGATGACGACACGGTCGCCTGGTACGAGAATAGCGGTCGCGGGGAATTCACCTCCCACATCATCACCACGTCGGCCACCAAGGTCACCTCCGTGGTCGCGGCCGACGTCGATTGCGATGGCGACGTGGACGTCGTTTCGTCATCCGAGTACTTCAGTGGTCGGCTCATCTGGCACGAGAACGACGGCACTTTCGGGTTCACCCCTCATGTGATTGACCAGACGGGTCACTCGGACCCAATTGCGGCTGGGGACATCGACGGTGACGGCGACGTGGACCTAATCTGGAACGATGATCCCGAGGACTCACTCAGGTGGTTTGAGAACGACGGCGCCGCGAACTTCACCAAGCGGCTGATCCATCACTATCAGGATCCCTGGGAACACATGGCCGGGCCCCTCGACTTCGACAAGGACGGCGACGTCGACCTTGTCGTGGCGTCGCCCCGTCCGGACATGATCGCCTGGTTTGACAACGATGGGGACGAGACTTTCACCCTGCGTGAAATCAGCACGCAAGCTTCGGCCGTGGGCGACGTCTACCCGGCAGACCTGGACGGGGACGGCGACATCGACGTACTCGAGGAGTCCTCGGCTCACGACAGCCTCGCCTGGCACCGAAACGAAGGCGACTTCTCGTTCACGAGGCACGTCATCAGCACGACGCTTGACGGAGCGGGTGCCGTACTTGCCGCGGACTTCGATGGCGATGGCGATCTGGACGTGGCCGCTGCTGATGTCAATGACGAGTTGGTCGTCTGGTTCGAGAACGACGGGTCGGGGAATCTCAGCCAGCATGTCGTCACCGACCGGGGCACCTATGCCTTGGACATGGCCGCCGACGATCTCGATGGCGACGGCGACCCGGATATCGTTTGCGTTGATCCCCGGCATAACGCGATCGTCTGGTACGAATCAGCCGGTCCCGGCCAGATCTCCGGACGAGATTGGCACGACCTCGACCGGGACGGAGTTCCGGACGCCGACGAACCGGGCCTCGAAGGGTGGACGGTCTATCTCGACCAGAACAACAACAAGCAGCTCGACCCGGGCGAACGATCCGTGGAGACGGACCGCCGCGGCGACTACCGCTTCACCAGTCTGGTCGCCGACACATACTACGTCCGAGAGGTGCCGCAGGCCGGCTGGGACGTGACGTTTCCCTCCAGCAATGTCCACGTGGTTGAGTTGAACACCCCGGGGTTGGTTGGCGACAAGGACTTCGGCAAGGACGCGGAGATCGACTACGGCGACGCCCCGAGCCCAAGCTACCCGACGCTGGCGACCGGCGGCGATGCGGGCCACGTCGTGCTCGCCGGCGGGCCGACGTTGGGGGCGCTGATCGACGTGGACGCCGACGGCCAGCCAAGCCCCCACGCCACCGGCGACGACGACGACGGACTGGACGACGAAGACGGGATGGCGTTCGGCCTGCCGATCCGTCCGGGCCAGTTGGGCGCTGAGGTCACGGTCACGGTTCAGAACGCGCCCGAGGGGGCGAAGCTCGACGCCTGGATCGACTTCAACCGCGACGGTTCCTGGGGCGGCCCATTTGACCAGATTGCCGACAGCCTGCCGGTGGTCGAGGGGGAGAACGTCGTGCGGTTCGACGTGCCAAACGACGCAGTCGCGGGGACGACGTACGCCCGGTTCCGGCTGAGCACAGTCGGCGGGCTGGGGAGCGTGGGCATGGCGCCGGACGGAGAGGTGGAGGACTACGAGTTGTCGATCGGCCCCCCCCTTTTCGGGCCCGGGCTGTTCGGCGAGGAACAGACGGTCTGCTACGATTCCGGCAAAGAGCCGGAGTCGATTTACGCGATCGACGTGGACGGCGACGGCGACATGGATATGGTCGCCTCATGGGCCCACGTCCAAAACTACTATGGAACCTATTGGTACGAGAACGACGGGGCACAAACCTTCACTGCCCACTACGTCGCTTCATCACCAGAATCCCGCGGCGTATTCCCTGTCGACCTCGATGGCGATGGTGACATCGACATCATCCGAACACACGAAGATCGGCCCTACGCTTCTCCGTACGATCATTTCTATGCGTGGCACGAGAATGACGGACAGCAGAACTTCACCAAGCACGAGATTGCCGGCAACTCCTGGGGGGCGAGCGCCGTGGTGGCCGCCGATTTCGACGGCGACGGCGATCTGGATATCCTTGGCAACGCCACCGACGGCGACCTGATTCCCTGGTTCGAAAACGACGGAACCGGGCAGTTCACGCAACACCTGCTCAACGAGACCGCCGACGCCGGCCACACCATCTTTGCGGTCGATTTCGACGCCGACGGCGACGTGGATGCCATCTCGAGCGAACCGCTGGCGTGGCACGAGAACGACGGCGGGGGGCACTTCGCGACCCACACGATTGCCGAGGATTCCACCACGCGAATCTTCCCGACGGATCTCGACCGCGACGGGGACGTGGACATCCTCTTCCCCCTCTACGGGGAAGACAACGATGCAATTGCCTGGTACGAAAACGACGGGAACGAGAACCTCTCGCCGGGAATCCTCACCACGACCTCGGAAGGGATTTCGGGACTGTCCGCTGCGGACCTCGATGGCGATGGTGATACGGACGTGCTCCGCGTCTCTACGTTGGCAGACGTCGTCGCCTGGTATGAAAATGACGGCAGCCAGCAGTTCACCGAGCATCTGATCAGTGCGGCCAACGCCTTCAGCACGTTTGCCGCCGACATGGACAGCGACGGCGACCTCGACGTGCTTGCCGGCGGATGGTACTGGTCCTACGACATCGCCTGGTACGAAAACATCGGACCCTGGCAGATCAGCGGCCGCGTGTGGTACGACGAGAACGAGAACGGCGATCGCGACGACGGCGAGCCGCCGCTGGTGGGGTGGAGGATGTTCCTCGATCAGAACGACAACGGACGGCTCGACCCGGACGAGGAGTCCGCAACCTGCGACGAAGACGGTTACTACGGGTTCCTGAACCTGGTTCCCGACACGTACCAGGTGCGGGTCGTGGTCCCGCCCGACTGGTCGCAAACCAGTCCGGGGGGAACCGGCGCCTACGTGGTGGACCTGACGGTAGAGCCAAATGTGATCGGGTTCGATTTCGGCATCTATGCCGAGGTCGATTTCGGTGACGCCCCGGCTTCCTATTCGACACTCCTCTGGGACGACGGGGCCCGGCACACGATCGTCGCCGGCGGCCCGATCCTGGGCACGGCGGTCGACCACGAGATCGAAGGTCAACCCTCGGCCCAGGCCGACGGCGACGATGGCGAAGGCACCGATGACGAAGACGGGGTGGCGCTTCCCAGCCACTTGTTCACGGGGCAGACGGCATCGCTTGAGGTCACGGCGTCGGCGCCTGCCAGGCTCGACGCCTGGATCGACTTCAACGACGACGGGGACTGGGATGAACCGGGCGAGCGGGTCTTTGACAGCGAGCCCGTCGTCGGCGACGTCAACTCGCTCTCGTTCGACGTGCCCGAAGACGCGGTCCTTACGGCGCAGACGTTTGCCCGCTTCCGCCTCAGCTCGGCCGGCGGACTTTCTTGCGACGGCCCGGCCGCGGACGGCGAGGTCGAAGACTACGAGGTAGGAATCCATTGGTGGACGCCCGCGTGGTGGAGCCCGCCGGATGTGCTAAGCGACGACGGGGACGGCGGGAGTGATCGGGATCCGCGCCTGATCACCGATGGATCGGGCATTTGGATCGCCGTCTGGGGATCCGACGACGGCCTGGAGGGCACCATCGGTACGGACTGGGACATCTTGTTCTCGCGGTCCACCGACGCAGGGCTCACGTGGACCGACCCCCAGCCGCTGAACACCAACGCGGCGACGGACGAGGGCCATGACTACTACCCGGAGGTGACCCCAGACGGGGCGGGTAACTGGCTGGCGGTGTGGACGTCGTACGAGAACCTGGGTGGGACCATCGGTACGGATGCCGACCTGCTGTTCTCGCTCTCCAACGACGCCGGCCTCACCTGGACCGCCCCGGCCGTGCTGAACACCAACGCCGCGACGGACGGGCGCAAGGACCACACTGCACAGGTAACTACCGATGGGGCGGGCAACTGGGTGGCCGTCTGGCATTCCTCCAAAAGCTTCGACGCAGCAATCCTGTGCTCGCGGTCCACCGACGGCGGCCATTCCTGGAGTGACCCCGCGGTGCTGAACTCGAACGCCGCCACCGAGTCCTCGGTAGACTGCAAGCCGTGGGTGGCCTACGACGGGGCGGGTACCTGGGTCACGGCGTGGCGGTCTAATGACGATCTGGGCAGTACCATCGGCTGGGACGATGACATCCTCTTCGCGCGTTCGACCGACGGCGGCCAGACGTGGACCGATGTGGCTCCGCTGAACACCGACGCCGCTACGGACTTGGGCGATGATTCCTTTCCGTGGCTTGGCACCGACGGGTTCGGCAACTTCGTGGCCGTGTGGAGCTCGAACAATGACCGCGGCGGCACCGTCGGCACGGACGGGGACATCGTGCTCTCGCGATCCACCGACGGCGGTCAAACGTGGAGCGAGCCGGCCGTCGTCAATCCCAACGCCGAAATCGACTCGGGCTATGACGAGTTGCCGCAAGCGATTTGCGACGGGTCGGGCAACTGGGTCGTCGTGTGGTACTCCAGCGATAGCCTGAACGGGACGATTGGAGCGGATAGGGACGTCCTCTTCTCGCGTTCCACCGACGGCGGCTGGACATGGACCCTTCCCGCCCCGGTAAGCACAAACGCCGCCGTGGACTCCGGAGACGACTCCTTTCCCCAGGTAGCCACCGACGGACTCGGCCACTGGGCGGCCGCGTGGTGGTCGACTGATTCTCTCGGCGGCACCATCGGCACGGACAACGACATTCTGTTCGCCACGGCGTTCCGCCAGCCGACTGCCGAAGTCGTCGGGCGCCACGTCTTCTACAACGACTCGAAATGGGACGAGAGCCCAGGCAGTCCCGGCGGTGATCCGGCCGCCAATCAGTACGACGACGATGCGATTGCCCCGGACAAGACGGCCCTCCTGCCCGGCGAAACGGCCGCGTTCCCGAACTACACCAGCTATTCGAAGGGCGTCAATGGGATCATGGTCGACATCATGCGCCTGCCGGGCACACTCACGCCGGACGACTTCGAGTTCAGGATGGGCAACGACGACGACCCGGCCAACTGGGCAGCCGCACCCGACCCTTCGATCACCGTGCGGCCCGGCGAGGGTGTGTATGGCTCCGACCGGGTGACCCTGATCTGGCCCAACTACGACACGGTCAGCCCCGACCCCACCACCCAGGCCGTGGCCAAGGGGTGGCTCCAAGTGACGGTCAAGGTCACGCCGACCACCGGACTGACGCAGCCCGACGTGTTCTACTTCGGCAACGCCCTGGGCGACTCGGGCTTGGGCAACTTCGGGGACCGGGCATTGGTCAACGCCGTCGATTCCGGGGCCGTGCGCGACAACCCCCACAACCCCTTCGTCGACCCCCCTCCCCTCGACCACTTCGCCGACTACAACCGCGACCAGTGGGTGGGCGCGGTGGACTTTGGCCTGGTACGCGACAACGCGACGAACCCGATGACGGCGCTAAAGCTCATCACCGCGCCGGCGGCGGGGCCGTTGCCGGGCCCGGAAGAGGCGCCGTCGGTCGCGCGGATCGACCGGGGGGCGCTTCACGACACGGCCTTCGCCGAGCTGGACACCGCGTCGGAAGCCCTTGCCGACGCCGAGCAATACCTGCTGGAGCTGTCGTGGCTGGATGGTTCCGATCTGTTGGGCAGGGGTGGCCGCTCTTCAAGAGTGATCGCGCCGGCCCGGGCCGCCGTGGAAGAGCTGCTGGCGACTCTCAGATGATCGACCGGCCGCGCCGGGCGAGAACGGCAACGCAGCCCGAAGGTCTGACTTGACCTGGCGGGTCGCTTCTCCGATCATAGGCGGTGAGGTGGTTGCCGGGAAAACAGCGGCGTACCCGAAGCCGCCGACCAGGAGATTGCGTTGCGAACCATCCGCTCAACCGACCGTGCGTTCGCCCCGGCGGGGCACGAGGACCCGCAGAATCCCGGCGTCTGGAAGAAGGTGCTGCTGGAGAAGGCGGACTTCCAGGCAGGGCACGTCCAGATGGTCAACTGGGCCCGCCTGCCGGCCGGGAACCGCTTCGCCGCGCACTACCACGAGGACATGCAGGAGGTCTTCGTCATCGTCGAGGGAACGGCGGAGTTGACGGTCGGCACCGAGACCGTCACGCTGGAGCGTGGCGATGCGGTCCTGATCGACTCCCACGAGGTCCACCGGATGTCGAACTCCGGGCCGGGCGACGTCGAGTACGTCGCCATCGGAATCAGCCGGGGCACCGGTGGCAAGACCGTGGTGGTCGATCGGGCCGACGGCGGCACGTAGAGCCGCGCAGCCATGAGTCGCGCGGAGGGATTGCCCTCGCCGGGGGGCCACCAGCAGAGCCCTCTGTGGGCAACAGGCACCACCGCGACAAGTGACGGGCACGCTTGCCACGCGCGGCGGCCGAGGCGAAAATGGGGAGCAGTCCGTTCGTGCTCCGTGACGGCGGCCGCCCCGCTCTCTCTCACGTTCCAAGGAGACTCTCCGATGTCCAAGACGCCCCCTGCGGCCGCGATCGTTGCATGGCTGTTGCTCGTCGCTTCGCTACCGGGTGCGACGGTCCGGCAGAGTGCGCGCGAGATTCCGGTGGTGCGCGAGGTCGACGTGCTCGTAATCGGCGGGACGGTCGGGGCGGTGGCGGCGGCGACCGAAGCGGCGGGGCAGGGGGCCGACGTGTTGCTGGTCGCCCCGCGCACGTATCTCGGCGAGGACCTCTGCGCCACGCTCCGGCTGTGGCTCGAAGAGGGCGTGACGGCCGACGGCCCGCTCTGCCGAAAGATCTTCGGCGAGCACCGGGTCGCGCGGCCCTTGACGGTGAAAAGAACCCTCGAGGCCGCGCTGCTGGAAGCGAAGGTCGACTTCCTGCTAGCTTGCCAGCCGACCGACGTGCTCCGCGACGCCGAGGGCCGGCGGGCCGGCGTCGTGCTGGCCAACCGCGCCGGGCGCCAGGCCGTGCTGGCCAAGGTCGTCGTCGACGCCACCGACCGAGGGCTGGTTGCCAAGCTGGCCGGCGAGGAGCTCCCTCCCGGCGCGGAGCCCCGCCCCGGCGCGGAGGCGACGTCATCCGTGCGGCGCGTCGTGCTCACCACCCGCTCGGCCGAAGAGGCACGCGCGGCTCGCCTGCCGCCGGTGCGGCGAATCGCTTCGGGCGAGCGCGTCGGGGGCAAGGAGGCGTTCTACGAGGAGTACGTCCTTGAACTCGACCTGGGCGACGGCGAATTTCCCGCGCTGGCCGAGGCCGAGCAGCAGGCCCGCGATCTGACCTACCACGACGGCCAGCTCCGCGCGTCGGAACGGCTCACAGTCGTTCCCCCCCGTCCCACGGTTTCTGAAGCGTTGGGCCGGCGGATGGGCCGGGGCGCGGCCGAGCAGGCCGCGTCGCTTGAGGCGCCGAGCGGCGTGCATCT
>Ga0180437_10003081_pt1 | contig 25365 bp, 25 predicted proteins | sample SS_ome_4_FD_132410 | JGI IMG/M metagenome (GOLD analysis project Ga0180437, IMG submission 132410) | Hypersaline lake sediment archaeal communities from the Salton Sea, California, USA - SS_3_D_1 metaG | ecosystem: Environmental > Aquatic > Non-marine Saline and Alkaline > Hypersaline >... | reverse complement strand
ATGATTGTTTCTGTTAACTTTTTCATGGCAGCAATATCTCAAAGTAATTCACTTGTACCATTAGATCCTGCGATATACATTTATTCGAAACTGTCTTATGATGGAAATACTAAAACTCAAAAAGGTTCATTTACAATACCGACTCAAATGAAATTTTCTTCATTAATAGGAATAAAGACAATTTCAACAGCATCAGATTATAATAATGTAGCCCAAGATGGATATTTAGGATTAATTTTAATTACTATATTTGATAGTGAAGGCGAGAGTGACGACTTTATAGTTGTATTTATTATTCAGGAAGACACTGGGTTTGACTTATTGCTTGCCATAATTATTATAGGTGTTATTATTGTAGTTGGTATAAGTTTTATTATTATTTCACATAATAGAAAAAAAAGAAGGTCTGAAGTTCCAATCCCTGCAGCATATTATCTTCAACAAGAACCTAGTGAAATTCAAAGTGATACTTCTATTATACGAAATGTATATTATTGCCCATTCTGTGGAGAGAGATTGACTGGTTTAAGAAATTTTTGCCCAAGTTGCGGGAAATCATTGAATTTTGATGAATAATTCTTTAATTCATCGTTTTTTTTATTCTTTTAATAATTTTATGATTTGATTGGGATCTTTTGCATTTAAAATTGTGCTAGTACTGCTTAATATATCTGATTTCAATATTTTAGCATTTATTAAATTAATACCCCCGTCAACTTCTATTAAAAAATCATGTTTTTTTTTATACTCAATTAATGCATTTACTTTTTCAATAGAATTAGGGATAAATTCTTGACCAGAACTACCAGGATAAACTGACATAACCAATATTAAATCTAACTCTTTTAAAAAAGGGAGAATTTCACTTATTTTAGTATCTGGACTTATAGCTATTCCTACTTTCTTGTTTCTCCGTTTAACATTCATTATGATTTTTCTAATATCTTGTTCGATTTCAAAGTGAAAAGTGAAAATATCGACATAATTTATGATTTTTTCAAAATAGTCATAAGGATTTACAACCATAAGATGAGCGATAATCGGAATATCAAAATTCTCCTTTAAAATATTGAAAATGTTTAAATTGTCATATTTTACATTAGTATACTTCCCATCAGCTACATCTACATGAATATAATCTAACCCTTTCAAATTTGAAATTATATTAACATCAAACTGATCTACTGCATGAAGAGAAACTGCTATTTTTTTCATAATAGAAAACGACTATCTGCTTTTTTATTAAAATAGAATAACTTATTGATGAATAACTTCAACCGAACCATCTTTTTGGCCTACATAAACACTTGAAGTCATACCAATAAATAAGCCCGTATCCACAATACCCGGAATCTGTTTAAGTAAATTATTTATCTCAGATGGATTCTTAATTATGCCAAAATCAGCATCGATAATGAAATTACCATTATCACTAACAACAGGACCCATCTTTTTCTGGGCCATTCTTAATATCGGATTTCCTCCAATTTCTTTTAATTTATTCATAACAGCGACATATGCCATTGGGATTACTTCAATAGGAATACCGTTTCTCCAATTTTCCCCAAGATTTCTGGACTTTTTACGAAAATCCACTATAATGATAAGCTTCCTTGCGTTTGAGGCAATTATTTTTTCCTGAACATGACAACCACCGCCGCCTTTGATAAGATTGAGATCTGAGTCAACTTCATCAGCCCCATCAAGGTCAATATCAATTTCAGGGTATTGATCCAAAGATACAAGTTCCAACTTATTATCTATTATTAATTGATACGACTGAAAAGAAGTAGGAATACATTTTAAGTTTAGATTTTTAGCTTTGTTAATCCTTCCTATTTCCTTTACAGCATAAACAATAGTAGAACCACTCCCGATGCCTAATACCATTCCTTTCTTGACATTATCTTCTACTGCTTTGAGTGCAGCATTTTTTTTTCCCATCTCTATTAAATCTTCAGTCATCACTCTTACCAGATTGTTACTTATTTCTTAAATTAAGAATTTTAATTGCTAAGTAGGCAGCATTCTCCCCGCGATCTATTCCTACACATGCGACAGGAACTTGTGGGGGCATTTGTACAATGGATAATAATGCATCTAAACCTCCTAATTTTGCACTAACGGGTACCCCTATCACAGGCTTATCCGTTTTAGAAGCTATCGTTCCTGGTAACGCCGCAGATAATCCAGCAACTGCAATATATATTAATACCTTAGAATGTTTCAAATAATCATCAAGTTTATCAGGATCTCGATGGGCAGAGATAATTTGAAGATCATAAGATATGTTATTTTCATTCAACACTTTTATCGCCTTTTCATAAACTTCTTTATCTGAAGTACTACCCGCTATAATTGAAACTAGAGGATTATTACTTTTTTTACCGTTTAAATCATCCATATTTAAATTAGAGTTCTTAATTATAAAAAATCTCCTAATTATCATTTCATAGATAATTTCATCTTTCTAAAAGATAACTTTCTTGTTCGATATTGCTCCTCCTTACTATCAAAAAGTTTAATATAATTTCACAATATCATAAATTAACATTGAGAATTTATTAAAAATAATAAATACAATTTTCGAAAAATTAGAGGGATTAACAAATGGAAATGAAAGATGTATGGTTAATAGATTATGCTCGAACTGCTTTTAGTAGGAGTCGCCCTAAAGAACCTGAAAGAGATGTCTTTGGTGAAATACGTGGTGATGAGCTTCTAGGACAGTTATTGATGAAATTCTTTGATGAAAAACTTGCCAATAAAGGTATAGAAAAGAAAGATATTCAAGAATTCTCTGTAGGTTCTGCAATGGGTGTGTTGGAAGGATGGACCTATGGAGGAAGACAACCTATCTTTTTAGCTGATTTCCCGGTTGAAACATCCGCCTTTTTTGTGGATAAGCAATGCGGTTCTGCGGGAGCAGGAATGCAATTTATAGCTATGGAAATTATGTCTGGTTTTACCAAAATTGGCTTAGCGACAGGTGTAGAGCATATGACTCGTATCCCTATGCAGAATACAGGGGTTGTTGCAAATTTAAAAATGATAAATAAAAATAGTGAATGGTATAGACCTCAGTACGATTTTGTCAATGCAATAAATATGTTACAAACTGCTCAAAAACTCTACGAAGAAGAAAGTCCTTATATCACAAAAGAAGATATGGATAAATTCGGAGTTAGAAGTCATAATTTAACCGTAAAAAATACCGAAGAAGGATGGTTTAAAGGAGAAATTATACCTATTATGGCACATACTGAAGGTAATGTAGATGATAAACTCTTAATCGACAGAGACATGGCTGCTAGAAAGTCAACGTTAGAAAATGTTTCTAAATTACCAAGAATATCAAATCCTTTCTTTCTAAAACAAAATGTTTATGGTGAAGATTTGGGAGGAAGAAAGGGTTATGAAGAAAGAGAAGGTACTAAACAAGGTGTGATTACTCCTGGAAATTCTTCCCCCTTAAATGCTGGTGCAACTGCAGCTGTTTTAATGGAAGCTGGAGAAGCTCAAAAACGAGGGCTTGAGCCAATGGCTAGAATAATTTCACTAGGATGGGCAGGTGTAGATCCTACAGTAATGGGAAGAGGACCAGTACCTGCTTCTGAGATGGCATTAAAGTATGCGGGATTAAGCGCTGATGATATCGATTTCTGGGAAATCAATGAAGCATTTTGTATTGTTACTCTTAATTGTATGAAACAATTAAAGATTCCGGAAGAAAAGGTTAATGTTATGGGTGGAGCAACAGCAATCGGCCACCCCTTAGGTTCTACAATGGTCCGATTGACGGGGACACTCGCTAGAATTTTAAAAGATAAAAAAGGTAAGTATGGTATTGCTAACGCTTGTATTGGGGGAGGACAAGGGATTGCAATCCTTCTTGAAAATCCAAACGCTTAAATAGGTCAAAATCCTATTTTTTTCTTATTTCTATATTTTGATATTTTTTTTACTCCTTTGACGTCTTTTATTCAAATTTTTTTGATTCTTTATCGAAATATTTAAATATCAATTTATAACATTTAGACTTACTAAAAACCAATGTTCAAATTTTAGTTATTTTTGGTGAATTAAAATGCCAGTATATAAATCAATACAGCTTGTTGCTACAAGCGATAAAAATTGGGCTGAAGCGGTTCGTGCAGGCTATGATGAGGCCAAGAAGACGTTAAGAGGAATTCGGAATATTCAGATTATAGAATCTGACGTTAAAGTTAAGGAAGATCAAGATAAACTTATTTATCGTGTTCGAATTCAAGTAAATTTCCAATTGGAAAAAAGTGATTAAAGAACCTAATAAAAAATCCTAACATATTTTATTTTTTCTTTTTAATTTTTGTCAGAATTTTAAGATAATTATCTTTTCTAAAACTTAATTTTAAATAGCAGTCTATTATTAGAAATAATAAATATTAGTATAATTTGCAATCTAGTTAAATAATCAAAAATGACTGATTTCCTCCAAACTTACAGTGGATTCATAATTGCAGGAATAATCTCTTTAATTATCATTATTGTTTGCTGCACTTTACATAACAAATTAATGAAAAAATAGAAGGTCAATTTTTAATCATTCATTGAATATTGGGAGTTTGGGAAGAATTTATTGAAGATTTTCTCTTCTTTGAGAATCTAAAAGTTCTCTAATATGATGAACAGCTTGAATTCCGTATGTAAACTTTGGATCAAGATCTAATGTTTTTTCATAGTACTCTAAAGCACCCTTCAAATCCTCTTTAAGTTCAAAAATTAATCCAATATTATAATAACAATGTTTATAATCTGGCTTTATGGCGAGAGCTTTGTTACAGGAGTCTAAAGCGGAATCATAATCTTCTAAATTAGTAAAAGCGATTCCAAGGTTATAATGTGCCCTATAATTGGAAGGATCTAATTCAATAATTTTTTTAAAGCACTCAACTGCTTTTTGGTAATCCACTACATATATATCATTTAAATAGGCTCCGTAAGCAAAAAGCACTTCAATTAAAACGTTCTTAATTTCATTGTTTGGATTTTTTTTGTATAACTTTTCTAATAGGATAAGCGAATCTTCGAATCTTTCATCTTCCTTAAAGATTATTGCTTTTTTAAGGTCATCTTCAATGTTTGACATTAAACCACCTAAGGCTAAATTTAATTTAGTTATGTATTATACATTCTATAAATCCTTTTCGTAGATAACATATTTTGATTTCTTAACACCTAATTTCATAAAGACACTCCTAAGAGCACCATCTTCATCCGGACAGAAGAAGTAGACTTTATCTAATTTAAGAGTTTTTTTAATATACAGTTGAATTTCTTTTATTATCATTTCTTCAATCCCTTTTTTAAAAGAATCATCTTTTTTGGTTAACACTTGGTGGATTATCGCCCTATCATTACCCAAATAATCTCTAAAAACTGTATAAGTACCCCATCCTACAATTTTTCCATCTTCTTTTGCAACGACCATAGAATTTCGGTATTGGAGGTCTAAAACTCTTTTATTGAGTTCAGTTTCAAACTTTTTCCAATGAGAGAAGAAATAAGATTTATTATTTATGAAATCTTCAAAAACTTCTTTTAAAGCCTCTCGATCCAATCTAGGATCAAAGCGATCAATTACAATCAATAATATCTCACACTAAAAAATTTAATTTCAATCGAGTTTAGAATGATATTTCTGTTAATGAGTAATTATTTTATAATATTGTTTTCTTGAAATTATAATTCTAGTTTAATAAAAATTGTTTATTAATAGACCATATTAATTAAAATTGACTTAATATGAATAATCAAAAGAAGTCGTCAAAGGAACCAATAATAATCCCTTTTAAAAAAACTCGCCATGATGCAGTTTTACCTGAAATAATAAAAGAAGGTGACGCTGGAGCGGATGCTCGAATCATAGCATTCAAAAAAATTATATTTGGAAAGCATAAGAAAGAATTAATTGAAATTGAAGCGGATTCATATACATTAAAGCCCCTAGAAAGGATAGCTTGTCCTTTAGGGTTTGCTACAGCCATTCCCGAAGGTTATTATTTTAAAGTCGTTCCTCGGAGCGGCCTCGCATTATGGAATGGTATTTCCATAATTAATAGTCCTGGAACTATAGATTCAGGATATAGAAATGAATGGATGGCTATAGTTATCAATCTTTCCAATGAGAACATTACCTTAAATAAAGGTGATAGGATATGTCAATTGATATTGTCTAAAATGTATGATTATGAGATTTTAGAAGTGGATGAATTACCAGAATCAGAACGAGGGCTTGGGGGCTTCGGATCAACTGGAAAGAAGTAAAAATTTTATCGTTTTTAAACTAAAGATAATATAAAAAAATTCAAATTCTTATTTTAATTTACATAATTATCTGATTTGGTTAATTTTAAAATTAGCACATTTAGGTTAAAAAATTGAACGAAAATGATAATATATTACCATACAAAGATCACTTTCTATACAATATCTTAAATCCTAAAAGTATTGCTGTTTTTGGAGCGAATAATAAACTACTTGAGACTATGGGTTCTATGCAATTACGCAATATAGTCGCTGGAGGAGGGTTAACTGGCAATATATTTCCTATTCATCCCCGTTTAGACAATGTACAAGGGATTAAAGCCTATAAATCTGTTTTAGATTTACCAATAACTCCCGATCTTGCTTTCTTAATCCTACCAACTACTGTTGTGCCGCAAGTCATGGAGGAATGCGGTCAGAAAGGTATTAAAAACTTATTAATTACTTCGGGAGGATTTAGAGAAGTAGGAGGAGAAGGTATAAAATTATCACAACAAATTGATTCAATTGCTAAAAAATATAAGATGCGATTTATAGGACCTAACTGCCTTGGGATATTTAATGGCTGGTATGGTTTTCCTGAAATAAAGAATGCATATTTTAATACCTTATGGGTATATAAAACTCCTGAAAGAGGAAATATCTCAATTGTAAGTCAATCTGGTACGATAGCAACTCAATTATCATGGATTGCTAATGATTTGGGAGTAAAAATCGGAAAATCAATCTCAGTAGGTAATGAAGCGAATATTGATATTACAGATTTTTTAGGATATTTTCAAAAAGATCCACAAACTAAGGTTATTGGGCTTTATATTGAAGAAATAAAGAGGGGGAAAGAGTTCTTAAGATTAGCAAAAGAGGTTGTCCCACAAAAGCCTATTATTGCTATTTATGCAGGGGGAACTGAGGCATCTACACGATCAATTATGAGTCATACTGGGTCCATTGCTGGAAATCAAAAGATTTTTGATTCCGTATTTAAAGAAACTGGAATAATCGCTACGAATTCTATTATGGAATTTCTTTATTTTTTAAGGACTTTTTCTTTTGCTCAGAAATATAACATCTATCCTAATGGTAAAAATGTAGGAATAGTTAGTGATTCTGGGGGTGCAGGCTCAATGATGACTAAGTCTTTAGAATTAAATGGTTTAAAAGTTCCAGAATTTTCTAGGGAGTTAACTTCAAAGTTTTTAGAAAAAATACCCTCAACAGCAAGTGCTAATAACCCTATTGATGTCACCTTTCATGAGGATTTCTTTGCTTTAATTTATAAGTTTCCTGAGATGTTAATAAAGTCTGGAGAAATTAACAGTGTAATTGTTTATGGTATCTATGATTTTGATGAAATAATAGAGCTAGTCGAAAATTCGGGAATGAAAGTCGATGATTCATTGAAACAAATAAAAAATATTATTCCTACAACAGTTTTAAAACCTATAAAACGCTTAATGCAAAAGTATTCCGTACCAGTATTTTATGTTGGCCCCCTCCCTTATAGATCTCCTTGGAATAGAATTATAATAGACAGCGAGGTTCCTTTATTTTCTATGTGGGATCAACCTCCGAAATGTTTGGCTGCTTTAACAAATTATTCTTTAGTATATAAGAAAAAAGAATAATTAAATAGAATAATCTTTATAAAAAAAATATCTTAATAAAAGAAGGTTTATCAATTGGCAGATTTGGAACAAAATTATTACAAGAATCATTTCTTATATAAATTTTTAAATCCTTCAAGTGTTTGTGTATTCGGAGCTAATAATGAGTTTCTTTCAACAATGGGTGCTATGCAACTTCGAAATATAATTTTTGGAGGCTTTCCAAGAGATAAAATTTATCCTATTCATCCTAAATTAGATGAAATTCAAGGATTAAAAGCATATAAAGATGTAAAAGATGTTCCTGAAATCCCTGATTTAGCTTTTATAATATTACCCCCACATATAGTACCAAAGGTAATGGAAGAATGTGGAGAAAAGGGAATTAAAAGATTAATAATTACTTCTGGGGGATTCAAGGAAATAGGAGAAGATGGAATAAGTCTATCCAATCAAATAGACGCTATCGCCTCCAAATATAATATGCGATTCATCGGTCCTAATTGTTTAGGGGTATACAATGGATGGTTTGAAGGAATAGTAGATAATTCGAAATTCAATACGATGTGGATTTATGAGACTCCAGAAAGAGGTAATATCTCTATTATTGCACAATCTGGTACAGTAGCCTCTCATCTATTTTGGTATTGTAATAAAATTGGTGTTAAAATAAGCAAATCTTTTTCAATAGGAAATGAAAATAATATTGATATCGTTGAATGTTTAGAATTTTTAGCGAATGATCCCGAAACTGACGTAATTGGGATTTATATTGAAGAAGTAAAGCGTGGTCGAAAATTTATAAATTTAACCAAAATTATTTCCAGAACAAAACCTATCATAGCAATTTATGCGGGTGGTTCTCAAGCAGCATTTAGATCAATTAAGGGACATACGGGTTCTATTGCTGGAGATGATAAAATTTATAAAACTGTTTTTAAAGAAACAGGAATTATATCTACTTCTTCAATTAAAGAATTTTTATATTATTTACGAGCATTTTCATACGGGATAATACCGAAAGGGAAAAGGTTAGCTATTATTACTGACTCTGGAGGATGTGGTGCAATGATGGCAAAAGTAGCAGAGCAATTAAATCTTGAGGTGCCCGAGTTTTCTGAAGATTTAAAAGCAAAATTATTACCTTATCTTCCTTCTGTTGCCAATATCGATAATCCATTAGATCTAACCTTTCAATTTAATCAATATAATCTCTATATAAAAATTCCTAAAACATTAATAAATTCTGGAGAGGTTGACGGAATTATTATTTATGCTGTTTTTGGATTTGAAGAAGTATTAGATGTTGTGAAAAAATCAGGTGGAAAATCTTATGATGAGTTTGATATATCTAATGATGTTATGAAAAATGTCTATTTAAAACCAATTCAAAAATTAGTCCATAAAAAATCCATTCCTGTATTCTATATTGGCCCACAAGGTTATGATAATCCATGGGTTAGAGAATTTATAAACGATAATATACCAGTTTTTGATCTATGGGATTTTCCAGTTAAGTGCTTTTCAATTTTGGCAGATTATGCCTTATACCGTCAAAAGATTAATTATTAAGTAAAAATTGAAGATATTTTAGATGCGTAAAAAGGATTATAAAAAAACCATTTACCTAAAAACAAAAATTATTCTTTGATAAGTGAAGATTAAAATATATTTAATTTATTATTCTTCTGTTTTTAAGATATGGTTTGTAACTCTTAATTAAATATAATTTATCATTGATTCTCGAATATTGAACGATAAGGATACAAACACTCCGGATGAAAGTAAAACAATGGATAATGAGAGATCTATTTATGATGCTCTAAACACCATCGGAGACGTCATCAATGATATGGTTACTATCGTAGATGACCATATCAAAATAACATATGTAAACCAAGATGTTCATAAAAAGCAAGCTGGTTATACTGAAAATGACCTTATTGGGCAAATTGCTCTCGATTTTATTCATCCTGATGATAAAGATGCTGTAATTGCTCAATTTGAGAATGCTATACATTTAGGAGAGGGATTCATAGAGGCTAGGATTAGGAAAAAAGATCAAACTTACATGTGGACGCAAACAAAGGGGAAATCTTTTATTGACAAGGATGAAAAAATTAAAATTTTGTTAATAACAAGAGATATAACTGAACATAAAAGAATAGAACAGAAATTAAAAGATTCTACTGAAAGATATAAGCATTTGGCAGATTCTTTAACTGAGGTGATTTTTGAACTTGATACGTCATTTAATTTGACTTATACTAATTCTATTGCTACTAACAAATTTGGGTATTCGCATAAAGATTTTAAAAAAGGATTAAACATTTATAACTTTCTGCATCCAGACGAGTTGAATGATGCTCTTAATAATCTTAAACGTTTAATAAAGGGTGATTCTGTAGAGCCTTCAATATTTCGGTTAAAAAAAAAAGATGGGTCTTATTTCCATGCTAATATTTATGCAACACCCGTATATAAAGAAGGAAAAGTAACTGGTATTAGAAGTATCGTACATGATATTTCTGAAATGGTTGCAGCTCAGGAAAAAATAGAAGAATCAGAACAAAGATTTCGTACAATTGCGGAACAATCATTAATGGGTATTTGCATGATTCAGGAAGAGAAAATTATATATATCAATGAGGCTCTTGCTAATATTCTTGGTTATAGCTCACAAGAACTGTTAAAATGGGAACGAGGGAAATTTTTTGAAACTATTCATCCTGATGATAAAAAAAGGATAATTTTAGCCGCTGTTGAAGCAATTAAAGATGAAGAAACAAATATAAGAAGCTATCAAGCACGAGGAATAAATAAAAATGGAGAAATTATCTGGTTAGATATTTATTATAAAATTATAACATATCAAAAGAAACCTACTTTCTTAATTTCATTTATAGATATTACTGAAAGAAAACAAGCAGAAGTAAAGTTAAAGGAATCAGAAGAGAAATATCGTTTTCTATTTGAAAAATCTCCCTTTTTTATCCTCCTAATAAATGATCAAGGTAAGATCATCGATTGTAACCCTGCATTAGAAACTTTGATAGGTTATAGGCAGGACGAGATAATTGGAAATCATTTTTCCCAATTACCATCATTAGATAAAGATATTATACCAGTTCTTTCAAAAAGATTTAAAAAGGTAATAAATGGTCAATCGATACCTCCCATAGATATACAAGCAATAAAAAAAGATAAAACTAAAATTTGGATTAATATTGAATCCTCTCTAATTAATTTAGGTGATAATAAGTATAATTTGGTAATGGGACATGATATTTCTAAGAAAAAAGAAGTAGAAGAAAAACTAAAAGATTTGGACGAATTAAGAAAGGAATTCATAGATAGAGCTTCTCACGAATTAAAGACCCCTATTACTACTGTTTATGGTGCCTATCAGTTATTAAATACTCTCTATAGAGACAAATTCAGTGTTGATCAATTAGAAATTTTAGATTTAGCGTTTAGTGGGACCAAACGATTAAAAAAACTAGTTGATGATTTATTGGATGTTTCAAAAATTGAATCTAAAATGTTATTACTAAACAAACAACGAACAAATTTAAGTATAATTGTTAAAAAATGCATGAAAGAATTGAGATATTTAAGCAACAGACGCAATCATAAAATAGAGTTAGATCTTCCCGAAGAACTTGAACTAAATATTGATCGCTCTAGAATTGAACTAGTTCTAACAAATTTGATATCTAATGCAATAAAGTATACTCCCATTGATGGAAGAATATCGATAAGTTTAGCAAAAAGGGATAATTATGTTGAATTAAAAATAGAAGATAATGGTATTGGTTTGGCAAATGAAGAGATTTCTCAACTTTTTAAAAAGTTTAGTAAAATTCAGAGTCCAGTTGATAAAGAAATGGGATTAGATAGTAGTACTGGACTTGGATTGTACATTTCTAAAGAAATTATTGAACTTCACGATGGTAAAATCTGGGCAGAATCGAAAGGAAAAGGTAGGGGATCCACATTTATTGTAAATCTTCCTTTAAGTTAAAAAAAGAAATTTTGATAACACCTATTCAACTATAATATCCAAATTCAATAAAAACATTTTTTTATTTATGTTTTCACTAGTTTTTTATATTTATTCTAACGTAATATAATTAGAATTTTCTAAAAAAACAATATCTATATTTAAGTCTTTTCTAGTGAATTAAAAATACATGAGATAAAAATAATGACTCTTGAATTCTATGGTCCGCCATCTGCCATCTTAGCTTCGGGTACTAAGAAAGGTGTTGAGATCGGAGGTTCTAAATCAATTGTTAGCATTGATCATTTTCACAATTTCTACAATGAGGGAAATATCTATACAGAGATGTCTTGGGCCTCTTTTTATGAGGAGGAAGATCTTTCAGACCAAATAGATACGTTTACTACCACAGAATATGATTCAATTAGGGAGGATCCAGAAGCATTAGTAGATGCCATCGTTAAAACTATTTATCAGATTATAAATAATCAAAAAATTTTCTATGGAATCGTTGATTTCGAAGTAGATGCATTTTTAGATGCAAACACCTCAGTTATACCTGGATTAAAGCTTGATTATGATGTTATTAATAACTTTTTAGAAGCTCATAAAAGATCTCGTGAAAGAGATTTGTTTCCTAAAATAATTATCGATAATAAAGGAATAAAGAAGATAAATATCGTATTTCAAGGCACAAAGAAGAATAATATTCATATTACAGGTTCAAAGTTAGAAGACCTGATAAATAAGTTACGCTTAGCAAAGGGATTCGCAGTTGGGATTGTATGTACTTCAAGAAATGCAGCAAATCTTTACATTATAAGCGATAATATTGTATTCAGTAAAGATGAGCTTCCAGAGTTTTATATCGATGAAGAAAATATAAAAGTTATTGAATATGGAATTAAAAAGCGATTATTATTTCCGATAAGTTGGTTTAGGATTGATATTGGAATCAGAAGTTTAGAAACTTTAGAATTGTGGGAAAAAATTAAAGATAATCCAGAACTAAACAAAGCTTTAGGTCATTATGAGCGATATATTAATGCTTTAGTTTACAAGAAATTCAAACCTGTAGCAGAATCTCAAAAAATAGGGATTAATCTTGAGGAAGACTTTTATAATATGACTCCTAAAGAACGAAAAAAGGCGTTAAAAGATATGGAGAAGGCTATTGAGTTTCTTTCCCGCGAGTATAAAGACTAACTTTTTTAATCCTTAATTATCTTTGGAGCTTTGAAAAATCCATCTTTGGTATATTTAGCATTTTTAAGAGTCTCTTCATTGGAAAGAGATTTTGTTGGGATATCTTCCCGAAAGATATTTTTTAATCCCTCTATTGGATGAGTTAAAGGTTTAACATTTGTAGTTTCTAACTCATTTAGTTTGTTAAAATACTCAAGTATATCCCCCAATTCCTTTGCTAATCTTTCTTTTTCTTCTTCGGTTAAATTAATAAGTGCTAATTTAGAGAGATAATCTAAATTTTCCTTCGAGAAATCGTCCTTTTTAGACATAATGTACTTCAATTATAATGAAATTAAATCCTATAGTTATTAATAGTTGGATATAATTAAGTTTAATTAGAATTCTATAAAATATAAAAATAAGAAATATTAAAAAAGCCCCACTTTTAAGATTATGAGTGAGAAACAAGATTTAAGATCAGAAATACCTACTCATGCCTATATTTCACTAGCACGAAGAGGTATGGAAAAGATTTCATTGGATCAATGTTTTCTTAAAGATTGCGATAATCAAGATGTTAACCTTTTAGAACCGTTTAAAAAGGAAGAATTTGAGGATGATAAGAAAATCATCAAAAAAATCTCTATTAGATGTAAAAAATGTAATAGAACTTTTATTTTAAAATTGGAAACTATAAAAAAAGTAGCCTATTCAACTCAAAAAAAAGATGAAGAACCGCTATCAATGGGCATAGTGTACGCATTAGATGATAAGGAGCATAACCTTGGACATATTGGATATTTTTAAGTTCAAAAAAATTTAATTTCTGGATTTTTTTCCTATTTTCAGAACTAGAATTTTACATCATTATACATTGGTTTCAGTAATTTTGAAAATGAGTGCTTATATAAACATTAAATTAAGAAGTAAAAATAAATAATCAAACTGATTTTAATTTAATAGTAATACTTTTTATAGATTTGTACGATGACAATAAATTTTGAAGAAGAAGATTTTTTAAGAAAAAAAGTATGGAAAATCATTAATTTAGTTCAAGCGAACCAATTATTTGTGCACTCACGAAATTTGGAAATAAAATTTTTAGATGAGACCTCAAACAAAATTGTGACTAAAGAAATCCCAGAAATATTAGCATTATGTATTCTTAATGCTCTAGTTCCAAATTCAGCTATTCTATTAACAGGAGCCCATGGTTCTGGCAAAACATCAATTGCGAAGTTACTAGGTAGAATGTTTACGGAATCTTCTTTAAATGATATAGAAAGCAGTATTATTAGAGGTCATCCGCAATTGACCGAAGAAAAATTAGTTGGAACTTTAAAGCTTGGAAAACTCATGAAAGAAGGGGAGGAAGAGGTAATATGGAGACAATTTGTCACTAATTTTTGGAAAATTATTGATGAGGTAAATAGATTAACACCTTATGCTCAAGATATTCTTTTATCCTTATTAGCTGAGGGAACCATAAAATACTACGATGAAATTATAAATGTAACAAAATATTGCCTCTATGCTACGTTAAATCCCCAAGATGTAGGCACATTCGAACTATCACAACCGTTCCTTGACAGGTTTGGAATTTCTGTTCCATTCTCTATACCTACGAGTTCTGATCTTCAGTTAATTCTGGTAGGGAAAGATGAAAAATATAGTGGACGAGATGAGCTATTAGAAGTGCCAAAAGTCTTAAATTTAGATGAATTAATGGAAATATGGTATTATGTGAATAGGATTCCCTTTAATGAAAATGTGAACAATTATATTCACGCAATTATTCGAGAATTTACCTTATGTGAAAGAATTAATAAAGGAAATACAGAAGATCTTAAGCCTAGTACAGGTTTATGTTCTGGATGTCATTTTAATACCACTCAAAATATTTGTAACAAAATAGATTCAATACTTAGTGTAAGAGCGGCAAAAGATTTACTAAGATATTCAAAAGCATTGACTTGGTTAATGGACATAAAACAGATTGATATAAATATAGTAAATTCAATTGCTCCATATGTTATATCTCACAGAGTTATATACTCTAAGCGAGAGTTAGAAAAGCCACCATATTGGGGAAATAAATATGAATTTGCAAAAGATATAATAGGTAATTGTCAAAAAAGATATCTGAATCGTGAAATATGTTATCAGATCATTGAAAAATATAGTGAAGGTATAGCAAAAGATTCAGATTTTACTGAGTTGAAAAATTATGAAAAAAATGATTTAATTGTTAAATATGATTTAATTCCATTTGCTTCTAAACTTAAAAATAAATCCTATTCAAATCTTATAAGGGAAATAAATGAAACTTCTAAGAATGGTAAGTTAGATAAGTTATCGGAAATAAGAAATTCTCTTATAGAAAATATAGAATTTCCTAATAGAGCATATTTAATTAATAGGTGTAATAAAGAGCTGTACAAGCAAACGGTAACTGATTATGTTTTTAAATATAAAAATTATAAAGAATTTTGGGCAGATATTGTTTCAGAATTTCCAGAATTGAATTCACTAATAGAAATTTTTGGTCAGCGGCAAACAAAACAAATCCGTACTAAGGATCTATTAATTGAAGTAAATATTACAGGAACTGATGAAGAATCTCTGGTTAACCTCCAATTTTCAGGTGGTTCTGACGCTTTAAAACTAAGATCACTATTAGATAGTTTAGATTATATCAAAAAAGAAAAATGAATCTTTTAATAATTTAAAAATAATAATTTCATAAAATAGAAGTAAAAAGAAAGAGTATCCACTTCTTGATTGAGAATAAAAGTCATTTAATTGAATTAGCTCGCATTGGATGGAATCTGACCCTTAGAGATTTCTATTATCCTCCTTTAGATGTACCAAATTTTATTTATAATTATTCAAATTTAGAGGGATTTTATATTGATCCTCAAAATAAATGGAATATTACCATGAATCTTGCTAATGCTCCAATTTTTCTAGAAGATCAAGAATATATTGATTATTTTCATGCGATAACCTTGCATGAGGTCTCTCATTATCAAATTATTCCGTATGACGGTCTGGTTAATGCTAAATTAATTAAGGCGGCCATGAACCACCTAAATCCACATTTAGCTCCCGTTGCAGTTAATATTTTTGCAGATTTAATTATTGACAAAAAATTACACAAAAAGTATCCTGATTTGATTTGTTGGGAAATAAAATGCACTTTTATCAACTTATTTAAAAAGTATAAAGAAAAGATAAGTCCTTTTTCAAAATTTTTATTTCGATGCTACGAGCTTCTTTTAGGTATTCAAATTTCTAAAAATAATCTATGGGATGAAGTAGAAGAATTAGCAAATAAAGTAGTTAAGATAGTAGATAAAAATTTCGAGGATGAATCTAAATGGGAAGAAAAAGTGTCTAAAATCGCTTATCATTTAAAATCACTGATCAATACTACCTTTAAGTTAGTTGCAACTGGTTATAAATTAGAAAAAGGTAAAACAAAAAAAAAATCACAACTAGATCAAAAATTAAAAGTAATCTTCCCAGAAGATATTCTAGAATTATTAGATAATCCTCTCGAGAACAGGAATATTGATAAATTAAAGAAAGATAATAACGATGAGTTAAGAAAAAAAGCAGAAGAATTTGCTAAAGGTACTCAATATTCGGAATTTGGAGCACCGGCTAAAAATGCAGGAATTTTAGTTGATGCAAATACTTTAGCTACTTGGTATAGAGGACTTTCAAAAAACTTAATTGAAATTAATATAACTAGACAAAAACTTGAAGGATCATTACCAATCTATCCCGAAGTTTGGAGAATCGGTGATCCGATTGCGGATTTGGATATTGTTCAAACCTTATTAACTAATCCTGTTATTATCCCAAACATAACAACACGTAAATGGGTAAATAGAGAAAGCGAAGGCTCTACTGTCACTCAAAAATTTCCAGACTTCTTATTAGTTCTTGATTCTTCTGGATCTATGAACTGGAATTATCTTAATAAAAGAAATCGAGGAAAATATCATACCGCGTTATTAGCATCATTCGCAGCTTTAGATTATGTTGCTCATAAAGGAGTAAAGTTTAGTGTTATAAATTTTTCTAATATGGCAGACATTTGCGATTGGACCTATGATTATCATAAAGCGGAACAAGTCCTATTACGATATCAGGGAGGAGGTACTCAATTGCCTATTAAATCGATATTTACTCAATGCGAAAAGGCTGAAAGAACAACATTAGTCTTTATTATCACTGATTTTGGAATATATAATTGGAGTAGCTCAAAAAAGACTTTAATTACTCTTTCAGAGCAAGGTCATAAAATTGTTGGTTTTTTTATTGGATCAAAAGAAATTCCGCTTGATAAGTTTAAAGATTTACGAGAAAAGGTAGACTTGTATCCTATTTTAAAACCAGATGATCTAATTGATTTAATCATAAACGAAGTAGTAAGATATTATAAATTAAAGCCATAAAATAATAAAATTATTCGCTATTTTAGGATTAGGGTTTACTCATTTCACGCAAATAATTCTTCATGAAATATCTTTGACTTTCACAATACATTAATCGTTGTTTATCCGTTAAATGAGTACATCTCTGCAGAACTTTTTGAATTTCATTCAACAATTTTAAATTATCCTTTTTTGATTTATCTTCAAGTTCATCTAATTTATCGCTTAGATGACTATCTCCCTTTAAATCATAAAAAAGATTTTTAAGATTAAGAATAGGTTCTGACTCATTTAAGCCGGCACTTATCATAAATCTAATTCCCTTTATTTGGATAATATGAATTTATGAACTTTCATGAATATCCTTGTCATAACCAAGAAATATCCACATATATATAGAAAACATATAACTTTTTCTTTTGAAATTAAGTAATATGCAGATAACACTATTGGGATACAAAAAACCAAGATTTAAACAAATCAAAAATGTAAAAAAATGAAAATAAATATATTAAATTAGAGATCAGAAATTTTGATTAATCCATTCTTCAAAGTTTAATTTTCTTAGTTGTTCTCCCCATAGAACTTTAATATTCGGCTCATCAGGGATTATTCCCCTCACTTTTAATTCTGTATATAAAGAATTGACAACTTTATCAATAAGAATACTATATAATTCTGGGCTATCTCCAACCTTTTTTATAATTCTATTAAATTCCTGCTTTGAATTAAGGATAATTTTTACCCATTTTTCAGCTAATAAATTAGCATATTGCTCTAGATTTGCGAGATCATCGAACTTTAGAAACGGAAAAGTTAGTTCATACTTTTCTTCCTTCAATGAAACTAAATGATACCATTCTAAATTAAATAAATGATTTTTTATTGTTTCCTTTGCCCATTGATAATGAATTTTGGGTTGATATTCCTCTTGGGTAACAAGTAGTGGTTTTGGAGAGAAGTTCAATTCGTTATATAATTCCTCAAATGTTTTAGGGCTCATAGATAATATTGTTAGGATTTCTCTTTTTACTTTATTATCTAATACCCAAGGTATCTCTGGATCATCCCAGGGTTTTGAGGTTCCAAAATCAAACCATGGTTGAATTTCATCAACATTTATTTTACCATTAAAACGATATCTATGATATTTGGTGTTTTCTCTCATCTTACGTCAAGCATATAATTGAAAATTTAGGTTACAAAACTTCTAAAATTTCTGAAATTAACAACCAACCTTTTCTTTCATGAATTATATTCCCATTTTTATCAATAACAAACTGTCCAGGACCTTGCTTCTCCCATCCTTCATATTCTCCGTGTTGAATACCTAATTTTGTCGCTTCTTTTAATTTACTTCTAACTTCCAGAACTGCTCCTGGATTCATTAGTCCTAAACCATAATCATTATATAATTCATCTTTGGAGGAATATATTACCGGAAAATCAATATTATACTTTTCTATATACTCTTTTGCTACTTTTTCACTCGATTGAGTAATATATAGTAATATGGCATTCTTTTCCTTAATCTTATGTGCATCTTCTAATAATATATTCAAATCCAATTGACAAATTGGACATCCAAAATATCTGCTGAAGATAAGCACAATTTTTTTTGTTCCCATTAGCGCTGCCAAATCTATTATTCCCGCATTATAAGAATCTAATTTGAAAATGGGTGCTCTATCTCCAATATTTAACTTATTTTTTCCCATTATCTACACTTCTTATTTTTAAAATTATAATTAAATCGATTTAATTATATTTATAATTTTGTTTCTTCTTGAAGCATTGCTTCGATTAATATATCTGTGGCTTGTTCTTCGGATAAACCCTTTGCCATTAATTCATCCAACCATTTTTGAGGGAATCTCCCTAATGATGCTTCATGGGACACGCTTGATGTTGGGTCTATCGCTCGAATGAAAGGACGAGCTCGGCATATTGAGCCTTGTCCTAAAACAATTTCACTACATTCAACATGCCCATTACAATGAGGAGCATTACCTTCTGTTACTCCGTACATCAATACTTCACCTCCATCTTTAGCAGCAGCTTTCATCTTTATAACACTACTCGCATGCTCCCCTTCTAAAAATACAGAATCTCTTATTCTAATTGAATCATTTTTATTCTTCCCAAATGCTCTAATATTTGAGCGAATAACACTATTCTTCATAGCATAAATATCGATTAAGATTTTAACTTTTCCAGGAGTTCCCTTTGTTAGATTGAAATTATTTTCAAAAATACTATTTTCACCCACGTACATATAACCTACTGGTGCAACTAGTGCGCCGCTTTTTTCTCCATGATAATGAGTTTCATTATAAATAAAATTGCAATTCTTGCCGATATAAAAATGACCAAACATTTTATGAATAAGGCCATCTGCATTTGGAAAACTACAATGAGCTTGAATTTTTACATTTGTATTATCTTCAGCAATGATCCTTGGAAATATTTCTTGAATACCTGATTGCTTATTTACCCCAAAACATAAATGGATTGGTTCTTTATGTGTAGTTCCTTCTTTAATAATAACGTCTGCTACAATTCCATTTGGGATTTCCCTGCCTTTTAAAATGATACCCTCCACTTGCTCAATGCCAGATATTTTATTAAAGTTAAGTAGTAATTTTGCTCCTTTTCCGTGTCCCGGTAAAAAATCTTTGATATCAATTTTATAATCTTCAAGGCTCTGAAGAATCTCTTCAGGATAATCTTTAATATTGCTCATAAATCCCCCTCTTCGAAGATTTTGTCAATATAATCTTCTGAAAAACATCTTTCTCCATTCTTAAATAAAGCGCGCTTACAGAACTCTTTAAGTCCAGCCTTTTTACAATACTTTAACATTACTTTTGGAAATTCATCAGTCATTAAAGCGTCACCATACCACATCAATGTACCATAATCTGCAACCATTCCTATATCTTCTCTATGAGTAATTAATAATATTGTCATGTCCAATTCTTTTATCTTATTAAAGATAGTAAGAAAATCCTCAACGATGATAACATCTAAACCAGAATCTGGTTCATCTAAAATTATTAATTTTGGTCTCATTGCTACTACTGCTGCTAACTCTATTCTTTTTCTCTCACCTCCACTTAATGTATCATCAATAAACCTGTTTATATACTTATCTGGAGGTAAATTTACGATCTCTAAAGTTTCTCGTACTCTTCTTTCTATATTTTCCTTATCCTTAATACCAAGAGAGATGTACTTTCTTACTGAGAGTCCTTCTATTCTCGCAGGCTCTTGCCATGCCAATGTAATCCCAGACTTCGCTCTTTCGGTAATAGACATTCCTGTTATCTCAAGATTATTGAAAATTATTCTACCCTGAGATGGTTTATAATTAGAAAGTCCCATAATAGCATAAGCTAATGTTGATTTTCCACTCCCATTAGGACCGATAATAGCATGTATGGAGCCTTCTTTAATTCCAAAAGAAACGTTATTCACTATAGTACATTTTTGATCCAATGTTGGGATTGTGACATTTTCGAGTTCTAATAGCAAATAAAACCCTCAATAAATGATTAATGTATCTAAGATTTTAAAAGTAAAATAAATCTTTAATACTTTATTCGAATTATTAGCTAAGATTAGTGAAAAAAATACATAAATCTTTCCATGTAATACAAAAAAATCTGATTGTAATATCCTGAAAAGTAGAAATCACTGCCATGGCCCGCAAGAGGAAACCATAATATAGAGCAATTATAATTGCCATTTTCTTTATAAGCACTACGAAAATTATTAGCAATATTAAAGTAATTAAGAATGTCATGGGTTCCTTGATAGATTAAACATGGAGGGCTATCGGACCTTATAAGGTTCTCAGGATGTATAAAATCCTCATTTCCATCAATACCAAAAAAGCTTACCATACCATTCGCTGGATAAAGAGGAATAAATCCCTTAATTGTTAAATTTTGACTAAAAATTGGAAAAAATTCTCCATTCGCAGTTGCTAAAGCGACTACGGAACTTAAATGCCCTCCGGATGATCCTCCACTAATAAAAACCGAATTTAAATTTGCCCCATATTTCTTATAATTATTCGTTAAAAAATGAGTAAAAGCAGCAATATGCCCTACCATATCATCGATATTATAATCCCCGGAGATATCACTAGAACTGCTAGGTACTAAATTACGCAAACCATATTGTATATCAAAGACAATATATCCTTGTGCTGCGAAATATTTATTGACTTGAACATTATTAAAAGTACCCTTATCTCCAGAGACCCAAGCTCCTCCATGTATTCGAATTAATGTAGAATTTTCACCCGGTAAATTAATACCATAATTTAACGGCATATAAACATCAAAAAATAAATTAATTTCTCCATCATTATAAAACTTTATATTCACTTCTGTTAAACACTCCTTAGGTTTACTCCCCAAAAAATATCCCGAAGTTGTATAGGGTGTAGATAAAAAATGATTTTTTTGGGCTTCAGGAATATTGAGATTCCAATCAGGACCAAGCAACTCCAAAAAACTGCGATCACCATTAAAAATAGAAATATTTTTAAATAGAAGAGGAAGCATTAATACTCCAGAAATGACCAAACCTAAAAATAGTCTTTTTTTATACTTACTTTTTGACCATATATCCCTTTTTAAGTTTAATTTTAAGATCAAATTTGCAAAGAAAATCAATGAAAAAAAGATCCCAAATTGAGACGCAATTATCGCGATGAAAGTCGTAATAATTTCAAAAGAACCAAAAACAATTACTATGGCAAATAAAGCACTTAACATGAAGATAATCGTAGAAATAATGTTTAAAGGTTTCTTTAACAACTGTTTTATGGATTTCTTTTGTATAAAGACTGAGTTAGGTTGCTTTTGTGCTATAGGGTGTAATCGTTTATTATTAAAGTATTTTAAATCATATATTGCGAGAATTATACTTAAAATTAGTAAACTAAAATAGAAAAAATAGATTAGAAAATAACTAAATATGATAATAAATCCATTATTCACTATGATTGCTGATAAGAGTAAATTACCACCCATTATACCAAATAATGATAACATAGTATAAATAAGAAATGTCACGCAAAACTGATATATACGATGCCCATTTTTAGTGGATTTTTCGACTTGACTTGAACTTAAATAGATAAGAAATAAATTTTCAAAAAATGTAATTGGAAGTATTATTCCAAATATATCCCATGCCAAAATATAGACTGAAAAAGTTATATATAACACACCAAATATTACACAAAAAGTATTCAATAAGATGGTGATTATAGAAAAAAATTTAATATTAATAGCGTTTTTCAGTGAACTATAACTGACATTTAAAGCTTTAAACTCCATAGTAACTACAGATACAAAATCCTCTCATCAAACTATAAATACCGATTGCAATAACCGGATCCCTTGAAATTACCTGTTATTTCGACAAATATATGACACTTTTGTCTTAAATAATATAACAATCGATATTTATAAAGTTAAGCTAAAAATTTTCTTTTTGCGTGATATTAAAACATAATTTAAAATTAAGCTAGAACTGGTCTCAATAAATTAAATGATATATCCAAAACTACCCTTAAAAAAAAAGCATTAGAGCTCTCAAATTAATTGTTAATAATAAGTTAATTTTAATAATAGATAGTTCACTACTATATCATAAAAATAGAAATATTCTGTTGTAAAATAAGATTTTAAGATTCAATATAATAAAATAATAAAGAAAAAAGGAGATTCTATTGGTTAAGAAAGAATATGTGTGCGATAAAGGTAAAAAAAGTACATTGGTCATTGAAGATTTCTCAACTGAAATAAAGCCAAACGCCACGATGATTTTAGGCTTTGCTGGGATTGGCTTAGTGGGTCCTATTGTTGCTAATGCTTTAATTGAGCAAATTCCCGATATTAAAGAAATTGGATTTATAACTTCAGAATATCTCCCCCCTATTTCGGTTTTTTATCAAGGTGTATTAAAACATCCATTCAGAATTTACTATACTCCAAAATTCAATCTGATAGTGGGAATTGCAGAAGTCCCATTCCAAGTATCGACTGCATACAATGACCTTGCCAAGACAATCAATAATTGGTTATTATCAGAGGATGTTAAAGCAAAGGAAGTTGTTATTTTCCAAGGAATACCTCAGAGAGGGATCATTGATGATTATCCTGTGTATTATGCCGCTGAGGAGGACATGATCGCCCGTTTCGAGGGATATGGCTTACAGAAAGTTGAGAAGGGAATTATAGTTGGCCCCGAGGCAACCATACTTAATGAAGCATTAGCAAATAGGTTAAAAGCGTATGCATTATTCACCCCTGTTTTTGAAATACCTACCCCTGAAGCGGGAGCAGCAATTCTTGAAGTTCTAAATCAAATTTATGGATTAAATATTGAAACTGCTAAGCTAATTGAGGAAGGGAAGGAGATTAAAGCAAGAATGTTAGAATTAGCTGAAAAGGCGCAACAATATCAAAGACAACAACAGCTACCTGAAAAGTCAAAAGAAGGCTATACTCAATACTTTCAATAATTTAATGTTAATATTACGAATTTTAAAAAAAACTGATAAAAAATTGGTTTTAATTTTAGGATTTAACTTTATTTTTATATTCGTTTTGCAATTATATCTTCACAGTTGGAAAGTTTAATATTTTATAACCCTTATTTTTATTTTTATTTTATAATTCCAATTACTTAGATAAAATTAATTTTCAAGGTCAATAGCAATAAAGGAAAAATTTGTTCCAGTTCAAATTAATCAAGAACTCTGTTTACGATGTGAACGATGTTTACGAGCTTGTCAGGTTAGCGCCATCTATTTTGAACATGGAATTAGAAAGGTGGATTACACAAAATGTAAGGCATGTCTTAATTGTGTTCAGGTTTGTCCGAGAAATGCTATTGAGGTTACCTCAATTACTAAACATAATCAAATTATTAGTATTAAGATTGATCATGAAAAATGTTCTATGTGTGAGAAATGTCTTGATGAAAACGGGAATTTTTGTCCCCAAGATTTATTCTCTAAAGATATAGTAAAGAAAGTGGGAAGAGAAGAGGAAGGGATAAGATATAAATATAAAGAAATTGCGAAGTGCCAAGGCTGTTTGAAATGTGAATTATCTTGTCCAGAGGGTGCTATACAATCAGTAACAATTGAAAATTAAAAATCTAAATTCCAGATTTCTCCTTTAATTTTTTTATAATAACTTTTTTAATTTCCGAAAAATCCGAAAAAACGTAAATTCCTTCAAGTTTTTTTAAACGCTTGATATTCTCAATTTCAATATCCCTAATTTTTAAGACCAAAGGAGACCCATCTGGTCGGGAAGTGACAATCGGTTCTAAATCTTGATCTGAAGGAAAAATATAAGCTACTTGTCCACCCTTGATTGCCTGTGCAACACAATTGGTTATTAAGGTATCAGCTATCCCGTAAACTATTTTTGCAACGCTATTGGCGGAAGTGGGACAAACAATAAACATATCAAAATTTCCCAATTGTAAAGGACCTGCGTAAAATGGCAAATTCGGAGTTTTTTCTACTTTTACTTTTTCTACAACTTCTGTTAATGATAACCATTTTTTATACCATTTTACAACAGTTTCTCCCTCTTTAGATAATAGAACGGTTATCTCAATCTTATTAACTTCTTGTAATTCCTTCATTAGATCAATTGATTCTTGGAGCACATAACCTGTACCCGTTATCGCCCAAACTATCTTAAAAGACATGATTTCTAATTCATATATTTAATTTTAATATTATTATTTCAAATTTTTAGAATTAAAAAATTTTACAGTT
>Ga0180437_10003079_pt1 | contig 25370 bp, 23 predicted proteins | sample SS_ome_4_FD_132410 | JGI IMG/M metagenome (GOLD analysis project Ga0180437, IMG submission 132410) | Hypersaline lake sediment archaeal communities from the Salton Sea, California, USA - SS_3_D_1 metaG | ecosystem: Environmental > Aquatic > Non-marine Saline and Alkaline > Hypersaline >... | reverse complement strand
TCTCGGCAAGATGGACATCAGCCGGAGGCTCATCTACAAGGTCGCGCGCCTGGTCGAGCACGGCTACGAAGTGGTGGACGAACACTCCGACAGGGATCTCGACCTGCTGACGCCGCAGGCGGGCTCGCTGCGGCGCCTCATGCCCATTGTCCTTGCCTATCACCAGTCCTTCGACCAGAACGGCTGCAAGGACCCGACCTGCGCCGACCTGCCTCTCGAGGCCTGCATCATCTCCGTTGCCGATGTCTACGACACGCTGACCACCGACCGACCCTACCGGAAGGCCCTGACGCCGTTCGAGGCGAGAGACATCATCGTCAAAGGAAGCGGCAAGGAGTTCGATCCTCGAGCGGTCGATGCGTTCCTGAAGGCCTTCCGGAGGGGCGAGATGGAGATCCCGGAGCTGGTCGTGTGAGGGGCGGGCGACCGGCAAACTCCGCAATTGCGCCTGAGAATGACGGCCCGGCCTGGGCAAAGCCCGGCCGGGCCGTCCTGCGGAAGTACTCCCCCGGACCCCTCGGGGATTCTAGCGGAACTGCTTCTTGACCGATCCCCAGGTCTCGTCTCTGGCACTTGAAGGCGGCGGGTAGCAGGGTGGTCCCACGCACTTGCAGGGGTTGCACCCCGTGCCCCCGCCGGCGACCAGTACCCTGCCGAGTTTCACGTAAACGTTCCGGAGGGTAGACGCGACTCCACGGGTGACCACATCGGCCCACACCCGAGGGAGGAGGACATGAACCCTGTGAAGCTGCTTCTGCCCGCCCTGGCGGTGACCCTGGTCGTCGCGTACCTGCCAGGCTCTCTTACGGCGCGACAGACCGATGCGGACATCGGGTCCCTCGTCCGCGGCAACTCGCAATTTGCGCTGGACCTCTATGCCGAGCTCATGAAGAGCGAGGGCAATCTCGTCTTCTCCCCGTACAGCGTCTCGACGGCGCTCGCCATGACCTACGCCGGCGCGCGGGGCAACACGGCCCTCGAGATGGCAGAGGTGCTCCACTTCGCGTTGGACCCGGAAGATCTTCACCCCGCGTTCCAAGAGATGGAGACGACGATGCGCGCGATCCTCGAGAGAGGGGACGTGGAGCTTCACGTGGCGAACTCGCTCTGGCGGCAGAGGAACTACCCGTTCCTGGAGTCGTTTCTCTCGCTGACTGGCGCGCACTACGGCGCCTCCGTCACGCCCGTGGATTTCTCCCGGTCACCGGATGAGGCTCGGCGGACCATCAACCGCTGGGTGGAGGCCAGGACGAGGGAGAGAATCCGGGACCTCATCCGGCCCGGGGACCTGGATCCTGCGACGGTACTGGCCCTCGTCAACGCCATCTACTTCAAAGGAAGCTGGGCACGGCGATTCGATCCGGCCAAGACGCACGAGGACCGATTCCTTCTTCCAGGCGGCGGCACGGCGCGCGTTCAGATGATGGAGCAGCAGGGCGACTTCATGTACGGAGAGTCGGAACAGGCACAGGTCCTCGAGCTGCCGTACGAGGGTGGCGATTTGTCCATGTTCGTGATCCTGCCTCGCGAGGGACATTCCCTGGACGACACCGAGTCTCTCCTGACCAGAGCCGACGTGGAGACCTGGCTCTCGGACCTGTCTCAGGAAAGCGTGAGCGTCCTCCTGCCCAAGTTCAGGATCACGTGGGGTGCGCGCGATCTCGTGGATCCACTCAAGTTGCTGGGGATGAGAGACCCCTTCCTGCCCGGCACGGCCGATTTCTCGGGGATGGACGGGACGCGGTCGTTGTTCCTCGGTCTGGTCCTGCACAAAGCCTCCATCGAAGTGAACGAGGAGGGGAGTGAGGCGGCGGCCGCGACCGCGGGGGTGTTAAAAAAAGGCCTGAGCGGGGCCCGCCTCTTCCGGGCCGACCGCCCGTTCCTCTTCGTGATTCGCGAGAACGTCTCGGGCAACATCCTGTTCCTGGGCCGGATGGCCGACCCGACGGTAGAGGGCGTCTAGAGACACCGGGAGGGCGATCGCCCGAGCGCACTTCGTGGCCAGGATCCTCGAGGCCTGCCTCCCCGGCCCTCGATCCTGGGCTTGACAATCCTGCCGTTTGGGTGTATACTTCGATGTATGTCGAACTATCGTAATAATGACGTCGACCGCCTCGCATCCATGTTCCGGGCTCTCTCGAACCCGAACCGGCTCAAGATCTTCCTCCGGCTGGCCTCGGGGCGGGACGGGGCCATGACCTGCTGCGTGGGCGACGAGGTGTGCGCCTGCGTGGGGGAGCTGGGCAGAGATCTGGGGATTGTGGCCTCGACGGTCTCGCACCACCTCCGGGAGCTGCACGGGGCCGGTCTCATCCGGATGGAGAGACGGGGGCAGAGCGTCGAGTGCCGGGCCGATCCCGAGGTCTTCGCGCTCTTGGCGCGTTTTTTCGGCGGACCTCGCGCGTAACCCGCGCAAGGTCCGCCGGGTTGAGGGAAAAACCTCATGGACGGTTCGTGCCGGAATCGGGATGGCCGGGGAGACATTCCTGCGGAGTCGTGTTGCGGCGCGCCTTCGCAAACGGACCGGACCGCGCCACCGTCCTGTTCTTGCGCTCCCGGTCCGACGGGGGCCCCACCCTCGGGGCCGGCGGCGGCACTCATGGGGCTCCGGTGGGTCGACGGGCAGGTGCCGACTGCCGCCGGTCCGGTCGCTCGGGTGCGCACCGAGCTCGGGTCCGCCGATCGTTGGGGTGGGTGGAAGGCTCGGTGGGGAATCGGCCGGATGCGGTACCGTGTGCCTCCCGGTCTCTACGCCGTCGGCTCCCCGGCGCCCGAGTCCCCCGTCCTGGTCTCGGCCAACTACAAGATGAGCTTCGATCACCTTCGGTCCAGCATTCCGGGGCTCGGTGCATGGATCCTGGTGCTGGATACCCGGGGAATCAACGTCTGGTGTGCGGCGGGCAAGGGGACCTTCGGAACCGACGAGATCGTCCGGCGCGTCGGGGCCGCGCGTTTGAGCGAGATCGTCACTCACGGGACGCTGATTGTGCCCCAGCTGGGCGCGCCGGGTGTGAGCGCGCACGAGGTGAAGCGCCGCGCGGGATTCCGGGTGGTGTACGGTCCGGTCCGGGCCCGGGATCTCCCCCTGTTCCTGCAGTCCGGAATGAGGGCGACCCCCGGGATGCGCCGTGTCCGGTTCCCGTTCCTGCGCAGGGTGGAGCTCGCCCCGAGCGAAGTCGTCCTGTCGGCGAAGTACACGCTGCCGATCGCGGCCGGTTTCTTCCTGCTCTCGGGATTGGGACCGGACGGGTACTCGGCCGCACGGCTGTCAACGATCGGGACGCGATCGGCCCTGATCTTCTCGGCCGGATACCTGGCGGCCGTGTTCGGTACGCCGATGCTGCTTCCCTGGCTGCCCGGGAGGTCCTTCTCGCTCAAGGGGGCGTGGATCGGCCTAGCGGCGGTCGCCGGCGCGGCGTGGGCGTGGACGCTCTACGGCTTCGACCGTCCTCTGGGGATGGCGTCCTGGGTTCTCCTTCTTCCTGCGATCGCCAGCTTCGTGGCCATGAACTTCACCGGGGCATCGACCTACACGTCTCTCTCCGGAGTCCGGCGGGAGATGCGGGTCGCGGTCCCGATCCAGGCCGCCGCAGCCGCCGTGGGTCTGGGACTCTGGATCGCCGGGCGGTTCGTGTAGGAGACCGAGACCATGACGGAACTCCGGTACCTCGACGATGTGGTCACGCTCGAGCTCCATCCCGACAGGTGTACGGGGTGTGGGATGTGTGTGGACGTCTGCCCCCACGGCGTTTTCGCCCTCGAGGCGGGGCGGGCAAAGGTGGTCGACCGGGACCTGTGCATGGAATGCGGCGCCTGTGCGCTCAACTGCCCTGCCGACGCCATCTCGGTCGACGCGGGCGTCGGCTGCGCCTCGGCCGTCATCGTGGGCGCGCTTAAGGGAACCGAGCCGACCTGCGGGTGCTCGGAGGACTCGGGCGGCGCGTGCGGCCCGTGCTGCGGGTAGCACCGAGCTGGACCTGCTCCGATCGGACAAGCCAGACGGCGAGGTTTCGTCGACGAAAAGGAGCGGGCACGGTGCCCGCCCCGTGTTCTTCTCCGATGCGTCTTACCACAATCTACTTTCTACTCTCTACTTTCTACTCTCTGGTTCTCCACTAGACCCTCTGCCGGATGACGCCCCGTTTGAGCTCGGCGATGCCCCAGGTGGGGTTGAGGTCCTTCGGGCACGCCTCCACGCAGTTAAAGATCGTGTGGCACCGCCACAGACCGTGCTTGTCGTTGACGATCCTGAGGCGCGCGCCCATGTCCTCGTCCCGCGTGTCGAACACGAACCGGTAGGCCTTCAGGAGCGCCGCAGGGCCCAGGAACTCCTTGTCCGCCCAGAAGGAGGGACACGACGACGTGCAGCAGCCGCAGAGGATGCACTCGTAGGCGCCGTCGAGTTTGCGACGGTCCTCCGGCGACTGGAGTCGCTCCCGGTCGGTGGGCGGACTCTTGGTTGTGATCAGGAAGGGCTGGATCGTCTCGTACCGGTCGTAGAACGGCGTCATGTCGGTCACCAGGTCGCGGACCACGGGGAAGGACCTTAAGGGCTCGACCTCGATCTTCCTCGAGCGCAGGGTCGCAATCTGGGTCTCGCAGGCCAGGCGGTTCACGCCGTTGATGGTCATCCCGCAGGAGCCGCAGATGCCGTGGCGGCAGGACCGGCGGAAGGCCAGCGTGCCGTCCTGGGTGTCCTTGATGTGCCGCAACGCGTCCAGGACCGTCCAGCCGGATTGGGGCTCGACCTCGTACTCCCGGTAGTGGGGATGCGCGTCCTTCTCCGGGTTGAAGCGGTAGATTCGGAACGTGACAGCCATGGGTTGCTCCTCCACGACGGGCGTCTGCCGACGTCCGGGCTTCTGGTCCTAGTACTTCCTCTCCTCCGGCTGGAACCGCGTGATCGAGACCGGCTTGTAGTCCAGCCGGATCCCGTCGGCCGTCTTCCAGGCCAGGGTGTGCTTCAACCACTTCTCGTCGTCCCGCTTGGCAAAGTCGATCCGCCAGTGGGCGCCGCGGCACTCTTCCCGCGCAAGGCCCCCCACGGCGATGGGCTCGATGAAGTCGAGCTGGTGACCGAGCTCCAGCGCCTCCAGGATCTGGGTGTTGAACCCGCGGCTCTTGTCTTCGATCTGGAGGTTGTCGTACCTCTTCTGGAGCTCCCGGATGGACGCCACGGCCTTCTCGAGTCCCTCCCGGGTCCGGAAAATGTGGCAGCCCTGGCTCATCACGCGGCGCATTTCCTCTCTTAGGCCTGCGATCGTCTCCCCGCCGCTCCCGGAGCGGACCTTCTCGATCTCTGCCTCGGCGGCCTTGAGGTGTTCCTCCGAAACCCCCGAATGCCGGATGTTGGGCAGATCCCGGACGATCGACTTCCCGCCCCGGCGGCCGAACACAGCGCAGCCGAGGGTGGAGTTGCAGCCCAACCGGTTGGCCCCGTGGAGCGAGATGCACGCGCATTCGCCCGAGGCGTAGAACCCGACCACCGGAGTGTTCTTCTCGTCGGCGAGGACCTGCGTGTCCGAGTTGGCCGGAATCCCGCCCATCGAGTAGTGGGCCGCGGGCTGGATGGAGAGCGGCTCTTTGGTGCAGTCGATCCCGGCGAACTTGATCCCGAGCTCGTGGACCTGGGGGAGCTTCTCCATGATCACGTCCTTGCCCAGGTGCGTCAGATCCAGATAAACGCGGGCCTCGCCGTGGATGCCGAGGCCCTCGTTGATCTCGGTCTGCTCGGCCCGGGAGACGATGTCGCGGGGCGCCAGCTCCATCTTGGCCGCCGCGTACTTCTCCATGAAGCGCTCGCCCTTGTCGTTCTTCAGCTGACCGCCCTCGCCGCGGGCGCCTTCTGTCACGAGAATGCCCGACGGGTAGAGCCCGGTCGGGTGGAACTGTACGAACTCCATGTCCTCCAGAGGCAGACCCGCCCTGAGGACCAGGCTCAGGCCGTCTCCGGTATTGGCCAGGCAGTTGGTGTTGATCTGCCAGACGCTGGCGTACCCGCCGGTGGCGAACATCACGGCGCGGGCTCGGACCAGGTGCAGTTCCCCGGTGGCGATGTCTATGGCGATCACGCCGCGGCAGACGTTGTCCTCGACGACGAGGTGCATGACGAAGAACTCGTTGTAGAACCGGACGCCGCGCTTCACGCACTGCTCGTACTGGCAGTGCAGGACGGCGTGGCCGGTGCGGTCGGCGGCCATGCACGACCTCCGCACGGGTCCCTTCCCGAACTGGCTGAAGTGGCCGCCGAAGGGCCGCTGCATGATCTTGCCCTCGGGCGTGCGGCTGAAGGGAACGCCCATGTGCTCCAGCTCGATGATGGTCGGGATGGCCTCGCGCACCAGGATCTCGATGGCATCCTGGTCGCCCAGGTAGTCGCTACCCTTGACGGTGTCGTAGAAGTGCCACTCCCAGCTGTCCTCCTCCATGTTCCCGAGGGCCGCGTTCGTTCCCCCCTGGGCGGCGGTCGAATGGGATCGGGTGGGGAAGATCTTGCTGATCACCGCCGTGTCGGCCGCGCCCGAGGTCTCCAGAGCGGTGTACAGCCCGGCGATCCCGGCACCGACGATCACGACATCGTGTGTATGCTCGATCATGGTTCCGATCCTTTCCCTAGGTCACCGGCACGGGTCTGAACGACAGGATCGTTACGGACCCCAAGATCAGGAGCACGAATCCCAGGATACAGACCAGGGTGAAGAGCGTGGTCCTGGCCCAGGGCCGGTGGACGTAGTCCCCGAGCACCATCCAGACGCCGTTGAGCCCGTGGAACGCGGCCAGAAACAGGAACGCGAGGTCGATCGTCTTCCAGGCGGATCCGGCCAGCCGCTCGGCGACGGGCCGGTAGGTGACCTGACCGCGATCCTTGTCCACTTCGGTCGTGTGGATGAGTCCGAAGTGAACCAGGAGCAGGACGACCAGGAGTAGCCCGCTGATCCTCTGGAAGAACCAGGTCATGGCACCCGTGTTACTCGATCCGGCGAACATCGGTCCCCTCCTAGTGTCCGGTCAGCATGTTCAGCGTTTCGTGCATGATGGGCCACCCCAGGGCGAAGAAGACGACCACCGAGCAAGCGATGGCACCCCAGAAGAGGGATTTGTGGTACTTCGACCCCTGCGCGAAATCGACGATGAGGATGCGAACCCCGTTGAAAGTGTGATAGACGATCGCCGCCAACAGGGCGATTTCCATCATCTTGAAGGGTAGGGAAGAGAGAAGACCCATGATCCGGTTGAAACTCTCGGGGCCCTGCACCACGTGGTGGGTCACCCAGATGTGGAGCGTGAGATACAGCATCAGGGCGAGACCAGAGACACGGTGCAGAAGCCAGGCGAGGGCTCCCGTCCTCCAACGATACATCATGCCGTCCTATCCTCCTTTCCGTCCGGGCGGGTCGAGAGGACCGCGTTCAAGGCGTAATCCGTTAATCCTTAGCGAGTTGCCAAACGGAAAAGTCTACTCCCGCGGGGCGCACGCGTCAAGGAAAACATTCCACCATCAAGTCTTCGTGGACGCCGCGCGCGTGTAGCGGCCGGCCCGCCCGTCCCGTCGGGGGACCGGACGCCTCGGACGCCGGGTTCGCCGCGGGCCGGGAATTTGTTGCCCGGAGGGGAGGCTGTCTGGTATGCTGGGTCCCGGCCGCGTACGGCAAGGAGGGCGGAACAGGTGGCGTCCGGGAGCAACGGGAAACTCTCATCGACCGTGTTCCTCGTCGTCCTCCTCGGTCTTCTCTACCTCTGCTACCTTCTGTTCAAGCCCTTCCTCGTCTCCATCGTGTGGGCCGTGGTGCTGGTCACACTGTTCCATCCGGTCACGATCCGGCTCCGGTCGCGTCTCGGCGAGCGCGACACCGTCACCGCCGTGCTCATGTGCGCGCTCGTGGTCGTCATCATCGTCGTGCCCATCGTGGTCCTGACCTTCATCCTGGCCCGGGAGGCGCTCAGGACCTACAAGCTGATTGAGGACTGGGTGGCCATAGGGGGGTTGGACGCCCTCGGCAGGTTGGAGCAGTCCCCCCGGTTCCAGCAGATTCTTGCCGAGGTCGGGCACTACGCGGACCTGGGGGGCATCGACCTTCAGCAGAACGTCCTGGAGTCCCTCAAGCGGGCCACCTCCTTCATCGGGACCCAGAGCTCCAAGGCCCTGCAGAGCTTCTCGGCCAGCTTCCTGAGTTTCATCTTTATGGTCTTCGCCATGTTCTACTTCTTCCGGGATGGCGAGAAGGCCGTCGGGAGCGTCCGCACGCTCAGCCCGCTGGCTCCCGAGACCGGGGCCGAGGCCTTCCGGCAGTTTGTCGAGGTTTCCAAGGCCACCCTCTACGGGAGCGTTGTGGTGGCGCTGGTCCAGGGGCTTCTGGGGGGGCTCGGCTTCCTGGTTCTGGGACTGCCGTCGCCGGTCCTCTGGGGGGCCGTGATGGCCCTGCTCTCGCTCATCCCGGTGGTGGGCGCGGGCTTCGTGTGGCTCCCGGCCGCCGTGATCCTGCTGGTCCAGGGATCGTGGGTGAAGGGGATCATCCTCCTCTTGTGGGGGTTCCTGCTGGTAGGGCTGGCGGACAACGTGCTGAGGCCCATGCTCATCGGTGAGCGGGCCAAACTTCACACGGTCCTGGTGTTCTTCAGCATCCTGGGAGGACTCAAGATCTTCGGGTTCCTGGGGTTCGTGGTGGGGCCCGTGATCATCGCCATTCTCATCAGCTTCATCCGGAGCTACCACGTCCTCTACGGCCGGGACCCCGACGCCCCGTTGCACGAGCGTGCGTCCGGGGAACCCGGGTCCGGCGAAGCGCCCGGGTCTCAGCCCGCCTGAGCCGTTTCTGCGTCGAGCGTCATTCCCACCGAGGGTTTCCAGAGGAGATCGGGCTGGGGAAGCCCCATGATCTCGCGGAGCATCCAGTACTCCAGCTCGGAGATGCGCCGCTTGCGGGGGTCGGGCGTTTCCCCGGTATGGCCCATCGTCTGGTCGGTGAAGAGGAAAAAGTCGGCGAACACGAACACGCGTCCGGCGCCGATCTCGCTCTCCACCAGGATGGCGCGGCCGTCGGAGAGCCGCAGGCGGGGCGTCCCTCCGGCGAGCCCGGCGGCCCGGGCCGCCGGGACGATGAGATCTCCCTCGAGGCTCACGATGTCCAGGCGCTCTTCGTCGGCCGCCTCACCGCCGGTGGTTGACGCCGCGGCCGGCGCGGACTGTGCGCCCTCGGGAGAGTCGGCCTCCAGCACCAGGCGTATCCCCAACGAGCCGAGGAGCTCGTCGCGGGCGCGCATGCGGTTTCGGGGATCGATGAGGATGAGCAACCTGCCTCCGTTGCTCACGTAGAGGACCATCCGGTCGATCTCCTCCTGGGTGAAGGGCTTCCAGGGGTCCGCCACCACCACCAGGTCTCCCTTCTCCAGCGCCTCCTCGAGCGTGGGCTCGAAGCTGGGGAAGAAGCCCAGCCGCTGCGTCCAGACGTAGAAGGTGTGCAGGCTGATCTCCGGGTTCTTGGTCAAGCCCCTGGTCGGCAGCGTGACCCGCGAGTGCTCCGATTCGAAGGCCACGTGCGTGTAGTCCTTGCGGGGCTGGGGCGGGCGGTAGGCGCGCCGGACATGGCTGTCGTAGATCATGACGGCCAGGGCGAACCCCAGGAACCCGGCGCAGAGGACGAGGACGGCCTGCTGCGGCCTCTCCCAGCGCCGAAGGGCGGCCGCGCCGCCGAGGGCGGCCGCGATCCCCAGCGCAAACAGGACCGGGTTGAGCCACGAGAAGCGGTTCGCGCGGTTCAGCCACTCGACCGTGCCCAGGGCCAGCTCGGGCTTGCCGGCGATGAACATGAAGAAATTGGAGAAGCACGTGCTGTCGGTGTAGCCCGCCACCCTGCCCCTGCCGTACTTGACGCCGCCCTGCTGGACGAACACGCCGTAGCTGTAGCTGCGGTTCTCCTTCTTCGGGAAGAAGCTGCCCTGGGAGTAGTCCAGGTACATGGTCTTGAGCCCGTAGCCCAGGATCATGTTTTCGGAGAAGAAGGGGGCCTCCATCGTGCAGGACGTGGCGAACAGGTAGGGCGGCATGTAGTTCACGGTCGGGTGGGGGAAGACGGGCGGGCGCTCGAAGAGGGAGAGGGCCATCGTCCTCAGGTCGTACGTCGAGTCGTACCGGAACCTCAGGCCGAAGTGCTCGGACAGTCGGTTGAGGTACGTGCTCGTGCCGAACACGTTGGTATGGTCGCCGTGGAGCCAGAGTCCTCCTCCCCGCCGGACGAACTCGACCAGCGCGTCGATCTCCCGCTCGCTGTACGGACTGGTCGGGGTCTTCAGCATCACGATGTCGTACTGGGCGAGAAGGTCGGGGAGCAGGGAGTCGGCCTTCGAGTCCACGTGGTAGTGCTGGTCCAGGTACTGGGCGAGGTTGTAGTAGTTGTAGCCCGACTTGCGCCCGTACCACTCGGTGTCGTACTTCTGGGTCGTCCATTCCCAGTCCGAGTGCAGTTCCTCGATCAGGATGCGTCCCTGCTTCGGGGTGCCGGGGTCGTGGTACGCGAAGAGGCCCACCACGCCGACGACGGCGGCGATCACCAGGCCCGCGGCGGCCGCGACGGGGCGACCCCCCGGCCACCGCAGCCGGATCGCAGCCTCGCCCCACGACCGGTTGAAAACCGGCAGGGCGGCCAGCCCGATCGTGAGCGGCACGAAGCCGAGGGCCAGGGGAACCGGCAGCCAGAACATCCCGGCCGTCTTGAACTTGACGGCCAGGAAGACCAGAAACAGGTACCGGAGGATCGAATAGCCGATCAGGAACGCCAGGAAGCCGACCAGGATCCTGGCCGGCCTGCGCGCCGCGGCGAGGAGCGTGAGCCCTCCGGCCGCCATCAACGCCAGGGGAATGAAACCGAGCGCCTCGAGCCGCGTGGGAAATCCGAACACGTCATAGACGTAGTGGATTATGAGCTGGTGCTCACTCAGGGACACCCGGGGATTGAACGGCTTCGCCAGCGCGTAGAACAGAGGGGTCAGAGAAGGAATCTCGTGGACCCGGGCGGAGAAGATGTAGACGAGTGGAAAGACCGCAGCCTGAACCGCCAGGACCAGCCCGACGGCCCCCAGGGGAAGACCGACCCACGCCAGGGTGGGAGAGAACCGAGCGCTCGCCAGGAAGAGAAGGGCCAGCCCGATGAGGAGGGCGGGGAGGTGGAAGGGGAAGGGGACCCACCAGACCGCGATCGCCAGCGGGACCAGGAGCACGAGCCAGCGGCGGTCGACCGCCTCGACCGAAACCCGCCTCAGCCCGAGGCCCGCGGCCGCGATCGCCGCGATCACCAGCCACACCCACCGGTGCGAGGGCGCGGTGAAGATGTGTACCGTCCGTATCCAGTACACGGCGGTGAAGAACACGCTCACCCAGAGCCATCTCATCGCCCGAGGCCCCCAGACGTCAGCCGCTCGAAGAGGGTGTGCAGGAACATGATGTTATCGACGTTCCACTCCTCGAGCGATTCCAGGTTGCTGTTGAGCAGGAACTGTGAATCCCCGATCAGGAGGGCGCCGCCCTCACCCTCGGGCACGAAGACCATCACCGGATCGGGGTAGCCGGGGTGGCCGGCGATCGGAATCGACTCGGGCCTCTCCAGCGTCAGGGGCCAGGCCTCGGCGAACCGGAGCTTCTGCCCGAAGGCCTGCGTCTCGAAATGCGCCAGGGGGACGTTCTGGATCCGGGCTCCGAAGAGGCCCAGGAGCGCTTCGGACCGGTCCTTCTCCTCGTACCCCGTGCTCAGGATGAGAATCCCCCCGCCCCGCACGAAGTCCAGGATCGCGTCCATCTCCCCGGACCCGAAGGGTCTGGCCGGCGCGATCAGGACCAGGACCTCGCTCTCCCGCACCAGCCGGTCGGAGAAGGCCCGCATGAGCATAGGGCAGTAGCCGTTCCGGGCCAGGTTGAGTTCCAGGCCGCCGACGCAGTCGTCGTACCACGTGAGCTGATCGAACCTCTCGCCGTGGGAGAGGTCGACCAGCGCCTTGGGAAGATCGATCTTCGGGACCGGTGGGGGCTCGGCCAGCCGGTCGGTGGCCTGAAAACCCAGGACGAGGCCGAGGGCCAGAGTTCCCCAGGCGTACGGGGACACTCTAAGCCCCCTCCGAGCGAGGAGCGCAAGGACGACGGCGACCGCCAGCGCCAGGATCTTCAGGTGGATCCGGGACGACGACGGAGGGTCCGTGAGCCACTGCAGCGTCCGCTGGACGAAGCCCCACGACGTGACGAGCGCGCCGTTCTGGAAGGGGGACGTGTCCCCGAAGACCAGCACCCTGCCCCTGCCGTAGGGGGCCTCGGCCGCCAGGCAGATGTCGCCCATCTGCTCGCCCGGGTTGTGACGCCGGTCGCCCAGGTACGAGCGGTCCAGGTTGGCGGCGTCGCCGATGTCGGAATAGCCGTACTTGCCCACGATCACGGGCCGACCCGGGGGCGAGAATCCCAAGGACGCGCCCACCCAGATCTGAATGTCCTCGGACACCAGGATGTCGCGGTTGATGGGGTGGGGCAGGAGCTCGAGGGCGTCCCGCCAGCCCTGGGCCCAGAAGGTCGCCGAGTCGAACTCGAACTCGATCGCCACCGGCTCCAGCAGGTCGTTGAAGGGGCCGCGAATCCCCTTGACCCCCGTGTGGTCTCCGAGGACCAGGAGCGAGCCGCCGCCGGCCACGAAGTCCCAGATCGCCTGCTTCTCCGCGGCGTCGAAGAACTCCATCACGTTGATGAGAATGAGAACCCGAGCGTCGGACAGGGCCTCCGGCGTCAACGGCTTCGGGACCTTCACCGCCTCGTAGCCCTGCGCGTCGATGAAGCCGGGCAGGCGCCCGAACATGCCGCCTGAGCGCTCCCCGTATCGACCGAAGACGGGAACCTCCCAGTTCAAAAACCCCTCGTCGTAGATGAGCACCCGGCCGGAGCCCGGCCCGCCCCGTGGGGCGAGCGTGAGCGCGAAGGCCAGAACCGCGCCCGCCACCAGAGCCACAGGGTGCGCCAGCGGTGCGAGTCTCCACGCCCGCGCCGGGTCGTCGACGGGCCCGCGGCGGCGGTACCAGGCGATCGGGACGAGGAGGGCCGCCAGGTAGAGCACCTGCCAGTTGAAAAGAAGGAAATCGAGTCTTCCCGCCCAGTGTTGCACGATCAGGGCCAGAGGCGTGAGGAGCATCTGGACGACGGCACTGACGGCCACGAGCAGGAGCACGAGGATTCCCAGGTCCGACCAGCGGCGGGGCTTCACCCAGACGAACCGGCCGACGCCCCAGCAGGCCGCCAGGCCCGCCACGCGGAAGCCCGACGCCGTGGCGCTCATGGCATAATCCTGCCCGATCACGCGGCCCACGGCCCTGGAGAACTCCAGGGCGGCGGCGTTCGAGAGCCACCACAGATGCGGCACGTGCCGGTGGGCCAGGTAGAAAACCGAGAAGAGGAAGACGGCTGGCAGGAGCACGCCCACTTCGGGACGGCGGGGGTCGTCCTTCTCCAGGACGGTCAAAACCGCGGCGGCCAGCGCCGCGAAACCGAGGAGCCGCAGGAGATCCGAACCCTGGCCCAGAAGGGCGGCGGCCACGAGGAGGACCCCGCCCGCGATCAGGCGGACCGCACCGACGCGCCCCCAGCGCCGCGGCAGATGGATCGAGAGAAAAATCACAGCGAGAGTGAAGGCGATCAGCAGGTTGATCGAGCGCGTGAGGAAGCCCATCTCGCCCAGGGAGAACAGAAGGGCGGCGAAGAACACCCCGATGCCGAGCAAACTCATCCGCAGACCCCCGGTGCCGTCGGTGCCTCACCATTAGACCACCCGGACGGGCGGCGCGTCAAATGCTGAATGTCGGGCGTGTGCGAAATTCCCCGGCGCCGCGGCCGGCCGCAGACCGCGCGAAAAGGCCCGCCCGAGGCGGGCCTTTTCGCGTGCCTTCGAGAGGGCCCTGGGGGCCGTCTCGGACGACTACTGCTTGAACTCCTTCTTGATCTTGCCCCACGTGGTCCGTTCGGAGCCGGCGTTGTCCTGGACGTCCGTCGAGCATCCCGGCCAACCTTCGCAGGTCTGCTCGCACGTCGGCGTGCCGTCGCAGGTGGGACCGGCGTCGCAGGTCGGCCAGCCGCTGCAGGTCTCCTGGCAGGTCGCCGTTCCGTCGCAGGTGAAGTTGCCCTGGAACGTGAACGGGATGCAGTCGGGATCGGCCGCGTCGCACGTCGCCGAACCGTCGCACGTCATCTGGTGCTGGTCGCACGTGGAGTTCCAGCACGTGTCGGTGCCGTCGCAGGTCACCTCGCCGTGGCACGTGTACTGGGAATCACACGTGTACCAGCGACTGCAGGTCACCGTGGCGTCGCACGTGATGAGGCCCGGGTCGCAGGTCGGGGCGCCCGGGTCGTAGGTCAGGTCCCAGCACTCGGGGCGGTCGCGGTCGCACGTATCGAAGCCGTACATCGTAGGCTGTATGCAGCCCGGCCATCCCTCGCAGGTCTCGTGACACGTGGGGGACCCGTCGCAGGTGAAGTTGCCCTGGTAGGTGTACTGCACGCAGGCCGCGTCGCAGGTGGGCGAGACGCCGTCGCACGTCATCTCGGGCTGGTCGCACGTGGAGTTCCAGCACGTATAGCCGCCGTCGCACGTGAGCTCGCCATGGCACGTGTACTGCGAGTCACACGTGTAGTAGCGCGAGCACGTCGAGCTGGAACCGCAGGTCACGATGCCCGGATCGCAGGTCGGGACACCCTGGTCGTAGGTCAGGTAGTAGCAATCCGGGTCATTGCGGTCGCAGGTGGGCGCCGGGTACATGGTGGGCTGCCCCCCGCAGCCCGGCCAGCCCTCGCACGTCTGATGGCACGTGGGTGTGCCGTCGCACGTGTAGTTGCCCTGGAAGGTGTACTCGACGCAGGTGCCGTCGCACGTGGGTGAGAAGCCGTCGCACGTCATGTCGGGCTGATCGCACGTGGAGTTCCAGCACGTTTCGGTCCCGTCGCAGGTCGGTTCCCCGTGGCACGTGTACTGGGAATCGCACGTGTAGTACCTCGAGCAGGTGGCCGTGGCGTCGCAGGTGGCGATCCCCGGATCACAGGTGGGGACGCCCGGATCGTAGGTCAGGTCCCAACACTCGGTTTGGTCGCGATCGCACGTCGGCTCTCCGTAGACCGTCGGCTGTTTGCCGGCGGCGTGCGCCGAGCCCACGGTGGTCGCCGTGATTTCCTCTCCCACGCCCTCCAGCCGGGCGATGGCCGTGTCCAGCAACGCCTCGAAGGCGGGCGATCCGTCATGAGCCACAGGGGACGAGCGTCCCGTGAACCAGACGGCGCCGACCACCGCGAGGGCAATCGCCGATCCGAGAACAATGGCTGTCCGCATGAACCAGACCCCCTTTTCTCGCTCGAGTTCGCGAAGGGACTTCGCGCGCGTCGAGCACAACCCAACACTTGCGGCCCCGGTCGGGACTCGCCCGGGCCGCGCGATCAGACTTATTCAGATTTTCGGCACAATTGTACTGAACTTTTGCAGCAAAGGCAAGAGAAGAATGAGATCCAGCCGTTGAGCACTCCTCTCGCCGCCGTCGGGGGGGCCAGGCTGGGGTCTCCGGCTGTTTCTCCGGGCGAAGCGATCTATGCTGGAACCGCCGCCGCCCCGGCCTCCCTCGCGCAAGAAGCCCGCCAAAGGGCGGGCTTCTGCACTTCTGCCCAGGATCTCTCGGGGTCCACCTACTCCGAGAACTCCATCTTCAGCTGTCCCCACGTCGTGCGCTCGGTCCCGCTGGGGTTGCCGCCGCACTCGGGCCAGCCGGCACAGGTCTGCAGCCACCCGCAGGTCTCGGTGCCGTCGCAGGTGAAGTTGCCCTGGAAGGTGTACTCCTGGCACACCGGGTAGCAGGTGTCCGTCCCGTCGTAGGTGGCGCCCGGCTGGTCGCACGTCGAGAACCAGCACGTGTAGCAGCCGTTGCACGTACTCTCCCCGTGGCACGTGTACTGGGAATCGCACGTGTAGAACCGCGTGCACGTGATCACGGCGTCGCACGTCACGACGCCCGGCTCGCACGTGGGTGCCGAGGGATCATACGTCCAGTCCCAGCATTCCGGCCGCGTGCAGGTGTCGTAACCGAAGCACGTCATCGCTCCCGCGCATGTGATCCCGCCCGTGAAAGTCTCCTGCTGGACTTCCGCGTGGGCGTCGGCCACGCTGGCGGACGTGATCTGGGTGGTCACCCCCTCCAGTCGAGCGATCGACTCCTCCAGGAGCGCCTGGAAGGCCGGCGAGCCCTCGTGGCCCGCAGGCGAAGTCCGGGCGGAGAAGTAGAACGAACCCAGTGCTGCGAGAGCCACGATGGAGCCCAACACGATTGCAACTCGCATCAACATTCACCTCCCTCTTGTGTCAAAATCCGCAAACTAACAAACAGCCCGTCCGGAAGCCGCGCGCCGGACGCCCCCACACACAAGCTTGTGGAGAACGGCGATGGGTCGCCGGAGTTGGATTCATCCCCCAGCTTACCATCCGCCCCAGACCAGGTCAATGAAAATAAAGACGGTTTTCAGTTCAATGCGTGAAAAGCTTTCATCTTTCGGCCCCGTGAGTCATCCGTGGGATCCTCCGGGAATGGAGAAGGGCGGTGCCGGCGGGTGGTGGGATCGGCACGTGGCCGGTGCCGGAGGGCGGAACCTCGGCCCGGGTGATTCACAAACCGATGTCGGGTTGTCTCGGAGATCCAGTTGGGGGCGTCCGCCTCGCGGGGGTGGCCGGACGGTTCGGGCCGCGCCCCGGGCCCGAGTCACAGGGGCAGGGGCGGCCAGGCCCGCGTCGAACTGTGAGCGGTGGGCCGCTAGGGTTCCACGGGACTCAGGACGGCCCGGACACGCTCGAGGACCTTGGGCGGGTCGAACGGCTTGGACACGCACTCATCGGCGCCAGCCTCGATGGCGCGGGCATAATCGCTGTCCTGAGCCACACCCGAGAGCATGAGGACGTAGACGTCCTTCAACGCCTTGTTCTGGCGCATCTTCCTGCACACTTCGATGCCGTCCATGCCCGGCATTCGGATGTCCAGAATCACAACGTCGGGTCTCTGCTCCTTCATCTTCTGGAGCGCCTCGAAGCCGTCCGTCGCGATTCGGCAACCGTAGCCGTTGGACCTCAGGGCGTAGGCTATGGTGCGAGCCATCGGGTACGAATCGTCGACCACCAGGATGTCGAACGATGCCATTGCCGCACTCTCCCCGAAGGTGGATCCTCGGCCCGGGACACTCGTCCCGACGCAGTTGGGCTGAGATTCTGGCAGTCTTCCTCCGGTCCCGGCAAGCGGGACCGGGACTTCCATTTCCTCTATCCGAAGGAAGTGATCGGCGACCTATAGCCACATCTTGAGCTGATTCTTTATTCCCAAGATGAATCACACGGAGGCACCGGCCTGCCATGCCGTGGGCTCCCGGTCCGCCTGGCTCGGACGCCGCCAGTAGGGCAAGAGAGGACCCCGCGTGCCGGTTGAACGCCGCGTTCGGTGCGCGGCGTCGGCGGAGTGCCGTAGTTCGCATCGGGGCCGCGGCCGGCGATTCTCCTCGGCAGGGGATGGGCAGTTGGAGAGGGGTCGAAGGGCTTGCGGGGGGGGACGATCGCGGCCCAACCCTGGGCGTTGCGACAAGACGGCAAGATCGACCCCAGCTGGAGGGCTGAACGGCGCGAGCGCTCAGGATTCCACGGGGCTCAGGACGGCCCGGACCCGCTCGAGGATCTTGGGAGGTTCGAACGGCTTGGACAGGCATTCGTCGGCGCCGGCCTCGATCGCTCGAGCGGCATCCCCCTCGTGGGCGATCCCCGAGAGGACGATGATGTAAGCGTCCCTCCAGGCCTCGTTCTCGCGGATCCTCCGGCAGGTTTCGAGCCCGTCCATGCGGGGCATCCGGAGATCCAGCACGACGAGGTCCGGGGGCTGCTCATCCATTCTCTCGAGCGCCTCCACGCCGTCCCTGGCGATTCGGCACGTGTAGCCGGCACGCGTGAGTGCGTAGCTCAGCGCCCGGGCCAGCGGGTACGAATCGTCGACCACCAGGATGTCGAACGGTCGGGTCTTCCGACTCCCGTCTGCGTGCTCGCGCACCGGCGGGTCTCGCTCCGGCATGGCAGAATCTCCTCCTGACGCGGACTGCGTGGATACGAGACGCAGGGTCGAACCATAGACCTTTGGTGTCCCAACAGGAACGATCGGCCGATCGCCTGAGCATCTTAAGCTAGTCTTTTTCGTCGGAGTCCAGAACCGGACGGGCACCGACGTCCTCGCTCACGCCCTGGCGGCCCGCTGGGTGAGGAACAACGGCCGGTGGATCGGGCGGAGGCGCGGACGGCGGCACCGGTGCCGGTGCTCGGCCTGGGGTTCGCATGAGCGCAGATTGGCGTTCATGCATGATCCAGGCTAGCCGTTCTCCCCTTCGGCGGATTCCGGGAAATCGGGTGTAATGGGCAGGCTGAGGGCAAAGGTGGCGCCGCGCGCCTCGTCGGGCAGGAGTCGAAGGACGCCGCCGTGGTCGCGGACGATGCGGAAGCAGACCGCCAGGCCGAATCCGTTCCCCCCCGTCTTGGTCGTGAAGCGGGGCTCGAAGATCCTGCCCCGGATGTGCTCGGGGATCCCGGGGCCCTCATCCGAGACGAGGATCTCCAGCCAGTCGGCGTTCTCCCCGGACCGGGCCAGGACCGAGATCTTGCCCCCCTCCTCACCCATGGCGTCGGCCGCGTTGGCGAACAGATTCAGGAACACCTGCTGCATCTGGTTGGGGTCCCAGTGGACCTCCGGGAAGCCTTCGGGGATGCACACCTCGAATTGGGCGTAGTCGAAGCGGTTCTGCGGGCTGACGAAGGCCACCGACTCTTCGACGATGTCCCGCACGCGGCACTCCCGGGGCGTGATCCTCTGGCGCGAGCATCTCAAGAGGCCCCGCGTGAGAACCGCCATCTTGTCCACGTACGACGCGACGGACCCCAGGCGGCCCTCCACGCCTTCGGAGCCGCGCTCTGCGATGAGGACCTGCGCGATCTCGACCTGGCCCAGGATGCTCGTCAGGTAGTTGTTGAGCTCGTGGCCGATCTCGGCCGCCATCTCGCCCATGGCCGCCAGCTTCTGGGCGACCAGGATCTCCTCCTGGGCCTGCAGCAACTTGCGGTGGTGCCGCTCGTTGCTGAGGGCCGTGGCCGCCTGCCTGGCGATGGCCTGGACCATCTTGGCATCGCCGCTCTCGAAGCCTTCGGAGCCGACGTCGAAGAGGGCCAGGATCCCCGCCAGCCCCTCCTGCCCCGGCAAGGGGGCCAGGAGGAAGTTCCGGAAACCCGGAGCGACCCGCTCGAAGCCGGACAGGGCGTCCGGTTGGGCCCGGTTCTGGACCAGGGGTTTGGGCCTCGAGCCCAGGACGGACTCCCACGCCTCGGGCAGCTCTCGGCCGACGTCGCCGGTGACGGCCAGGCGCTCCCAGCCGTTCTCGTCCCGGGAGTAGAAGGCCCCGCGCGTTGCGCCCGTGGTTCTCAGGGCCATGGCCAGAGAGCGCTCGGCGATGCTCGTGCGGTCCAGCAGCTGGCCCAGGGCCTCCGACGCGTCCTGCAGGGCGGCGATCTCGTCGTAGCACGCGACCAGCTGCTCCGAGAACTCGTCCATGTGCCGTTCGAGCGGGTGGGCGGACGGCTCTTCCCGATGTCGCGTGGTGGACGTCATCTCGATTCCACGGGGTGGAGTGTGGCGGCCACGCGCTCGAGCACGTGGCGCGGGCTGAAGGGCTTGGCCAGGCACTCGTCGGCGCCGGCCTCCAGGGCCCGGGCCACGTCCTCGTCCTGGCCCATGGCCGTGAGCACGATGATGCGGAGGTCCTTGAACGCGCCGCTTGCGCGGACCCTGCGGCAGGTCTCGATCCCATCCATGCGAGGCATCTGGAGGTCGAGGAACACGAGGTCCGGCCTCTGCTCCTCGATCTTCTCCAACGCCTCGACGCCGTCCCTCGCGATGCGGCACGAGTAGCCGTTACGCGTGAGGAAGTAGCTCAGCGCCCGGGCCATGGGGTAGGCGTCGTCGACCACCAGGATGTCGAAGTCGGCCATCAGTCGTCCTTTTCCGGGGTCTGCGGGGCGTCTCCCCAGGTCCGGGCCCGCATGCCCTCGATGCGACCGATCTCCGGGGCCATCTGCTCCGATCCATGGGGGGTGACGATGTGGGGTGTGATGCCCACGATGACTTCGCTCTTCACTCGGGTGTTGCTGGACGTCCTGAACAGATACCCCAGGAGGGGGATGCTCCCCAGAAGCGGCACCTGGGAGCGGACGACTTCCTCGCGGTGGCGCATGAGGCCGCCGATCAGAATCGTGGCGCCGTCCCGGACGATGAGGCTGGTGGTGGCCTCGGTCGTCGCCTCCGAAGGGAGTCCCTGGTCGACCACGCCGTCGCTCACCTCCGGGTGGATGTCCAGGACGATCAAGCCGTCGTCGCCGATGTGGGGGGTCAGCGTCAGCTGCGTGCCCACGTCGAGGAACTCGATGGTCTCCATCGTGTTCCCGTTGGGAGTCGTCGTGAGAAGCCGGAAGCCCAGTTTGCTTCCGATGATGATCTCGGCCTGCCTGCCGTCGAGGGCCAGCACGGTGGGGCTGGCGAGCACCTCGGCGGCCGTACGCTGTTGGAGCGCGTCGAAGAAGGCCTCGAAGCCGGAGGTGGCGAAGTCGAAGAACAGGCCGTCGCTCAGGGTCGGCGAGAACCCCTCGGTCTTCAGCGTCGCCGTGGCCTCCATATCGAGCGCCTCGGTGACGACGTCGGCCGCCCGCAGGTAATCCCACTGAATCCCCAGGGAGGTGTCGTCGTCCAGGGTCACGTCTACGATGTGGGCCCGGATGAGAACCTGGCGCGGGGGCATGTCCAGCACGTCGACCAAGTTGCCGATCGAGGCCAGCGCCGAGGGAATGTCCTCGACGATGAGCATCGAGGGGGCCGCGCACGTCAGGATCCGGCCGGCCGGCGAGAGGAACTGCTCGATGACGAGCGAGACCTCGCCGAGGGGGACGTAGTTGAGCTCGAAGGTCGCCACCTCACGATGCAGGAGGGCGGGCGCCAGCCTCTCGGCCTCCTCGGTCCGGAATACGTAGAGGGTGTTGTCCTGGATGAGGTAGGAGAGGCCGTTTACGGTCAGGACCACGTTCAAGGCTTCCTCGAAGGGCACGTCCTTCAGATCGACCGTGACCGACCCTTCGGCCCCCTCGCCCAGGACGAGGTTGAAATCGCGCGGGGCGAGGAGCAGCTTGAGCGCCTCGCCGAGGTCGGCGCGGTCCAGGCTCAGGGTGACCCGTTCTGTGGCCGGGCGGTGGCTCGTCACGGCCGCCTGTCCGTCCACGGGGAGAGAGGTCAGGAGGGCGAGGGCGAGAAGACCCGTCCCCAGGTGTTTCTGTCCGGTGTTGGATCGTGTGTCTCTCATTTCTCTTCCACCCGTAGAACGCGCCGCTCGCGGCCGTCGTCCAGTGTGACGCTCACTGCGTCGATCTCCAGGACCGTGAACCCCCTGTGGCGGTCGCCGACCCGGAGGAGCCGATCGTCCACCAGAGCGATACGTTCTCCGTTTGAGTGATCGGCCACGATCCCCTTGAGCTTGAACCGGATCCGGGCGACCGAAGCGCCCGCCGCCGCGGCGGGTTTGGGCCGGACCCCGGTCACGTCCTGCCTCAGCCGGGCCGAAGGCACGAAGGGGTCCGGGGGGGGGACGCATTCGGCCGAGTCGGCCGCCCCGATCCTCGGGTCGGCCGGGGAAACGGCCGCGTCGATCCACGATTCGCCGTCCGGGATCCGGGGAATCTCGATCCCGGTCGACACCCGGGGTCGGGCGCTGGCCTGGGCCGGACGTCCGGGGGCATCGTCCCTGGCGGCCAGGGTCCGGACGAGGAGCCCGACGAACAGGATCCCCATGCATACCGCAGCCGCCTTCTCGATCCTGGCCTTCTTCGGGTTGGCCCGCGGGCTTCGGCTCATGTCACAGGACCTCCCCTGCGGTCGAGACGAAGATGGAGAGGGTCATCTCGACCTTGCACACGCGGTCGGTCGGGGCGCGCGTGATCTTCAGATTCTCGACCTGGCTCAGCCGGGCCATCCGGTCGAGCCCCCAGAGAAACCGGTAGAAGGCCTGGAAGGACGCCACAGCCTCGATCCGGATCGGCATCTTCGAGAACGCCTCGCCCGGGCGCGCGCGCTCGGGCACCACGCGCACGAGCTCGGTGTCCGTGTCGCGGGCCAGGCGGTGGATCTCGGTCAAAAACGTGTCCAGTTCCGTCCTGGAGGGGAAGGACCGGTGGAGGTCGGCGATCCGCGTCTGGAGGGCCGTCATCTGCTCTCGCGTACGGGCCAGCCGGTTCTCCACGTTTTCCCGTTCGGCCAGCCCCTCGAGCGCGGCCCGCTGGTCCCCGATCATGCGGCTGCGTTCGGTCACCTTCCAGCGGATGGGTCCCAGCACGGCCCCGAGCACCAGCGCGCAGAGGACGACGCCGCCGAGCCAGTCGATCTGTCGAAGAGACTTCATCGATCCGTCATTCCTCCATCGCCTGCCGCCCCTCAGCACCCCGGGGGCCACGGGCCAGCGGGCACTCCAGGTCGAACCGGATTACGTCCATCTCCTCGGCCCTCGTGCGCTGGGAACTCCTCAGGCTCACGGCGGCCACGAACTCCAGCGTGTCCAGCTTCGCCATCAGGCGGGCCAGGTGGGCGTAGGAGCCCGCGTGGCCCTCCAGGAGCAGCTCGCCGGACGAGTTGGCGCGCGTCTCGCCCACCGGGCGCTGGAACTCCAGCCGCGTGAGCCAGCCGTCGTCCACGACGGCTCCGGTGAGGGTGGAGAGCAGGCGGCAGTCCGACGTGCGGTCCAGGAGAGCGGCCAGGGCCGCCTCCTCCTGGCTGAGCCGAGCCCCTTCCGACTTGAGCGCCTCCAAATCCTCGGTCAGCCGGCGAAGCTCGGCAAGGCGGCTGTCGAGTCGCCACAGGGCTTCGTTGGCCGTGTGCGCGCTCCAGGCCGTGATCCCGAAGACCCCGACCAGCAGGACCAGGGCCGCCAGGTTCACGGTGATCCAGAACCGGACCCGCCGGGCGATCCGGTGTCCCTCGAGGGTGTCGGGTGGAATGAGGTTGATGTCTCTCATTGTGTCGCTCGTTTCTCCCGCTCGGGGACCCGGCCCCGGAGGGACAGACCCGCGGCCGTGGCGAGCACCGGCCAGCCCCCCAGGCGAGCGACGTCATCGGGCAGGACCGGCGTTCCCGCCTGCTCGGGCCCGAGGGCCCGGACCGCAAGCCCGAGACGCTCGCCGAGGAACAGGTCCAGGTTGCGGAGGCGCGCGCCGCCCCCGACAAGCAGGAGCCGCTCCAGGCCCCCCCCCGACGCCTCGATGGCGAAGTAGGTCAGCGAGTTCTCCACCTCGGTCACCAGAGGCTCCAGGGCCGGGAGCAGAAGATCGTCCAGGATTTCGGCCACCAGGGTGCCGCCCGGATCGACTCGGTCGGCCCGGCCCGTCTGGGCGGCCAGGGTCAGGCCCCGCTCTCCCTTCAACTGCTCGGCCCGCGGCCAGTCCAAGTTGAGCTCCTCACTGAGCCGTTCGGTGAGACTTCGCGATCCGGTCCGGATGGGCCGGCTCAAGAACGGGCCCTGCTCGTCGAAGATGATGATCGTGCTCCAGTCATGGCCCACGTCCAGGACGCCGTAGGGGGCCGACGGGGACTGGGCGCCGCAGAACCGCGTGGCCCGGGTCAGGGCCCAGGGGGAGAGCTCCACGGCCTCGGGCTCCATCCCGGCCGCCCGGAGAAACTCCAGGTGCCCGGTGATGACCTCCCGGGGGGCGGCGGCCAGGAGGACCCGCTCGGTTTTCTCGTCGGCGCAGCCCAGCAGGCAGAAGTCGAGGATGGTATCCTCGGTCCCGAAGGGCAGGGCCTTCTCCGCGGCCGCCATCACCCGCTGGGGCAGGCTGGCCGGGTTTCCCGCGGGGAGGGACAGGATGCGAACGTCCGCCGCCGGTCCGGGGAGGCTGCTGACCGCCCTCCACGGGCGGGGCGTTTTCCGGCTCTTCAGGTAGCGTCTCAGATCGGACGCCGCGCGGCTCGTCGAGTCGCCCGCACACTCGATCACGGCGGCGAGGCGGAAGGCCGGTCCCGTCCCGGCGCCCGCAAGCTGCGCCACCTTGATCGAGTGCGCCCCTACGTCCACCCCGATCGGGGTCCCCTCCAGTCTGCGCGATGGCCAGAGGTGCCTGATCTTCACGTTCTGCCTCCCTAGGTTCCGGCGAACCCGCTTAAGTCGGAGAGGATCTCCCAGGTTCCCGGGATGAGGGTCCACGACCACGGATCCGCGCTGTGTTGGGCGATGCACGCGGGCGGCTGGAGCCGGAGCGTGGGGTCCCAACGGATCCGGACCTCGGGGCAGCCGTCCTCGATCTCGAAGTTGTCCTTGGAGACAAAGGCGCCCGACAGCCAGATCCGGTTATACTCCCTCAGTTTGATCTTCTTCGCCGAGTAGACGCAGCCGTCGATTCCGATCCCCCCCCACTCGTTGTCCCGGCCCAGCACGATGTCGTCGGAGGCGACGAGCGCGGGCATCCCGGCCGTGCCCTTGATGAACGCCCGGTTGCCGGTGAACGTGTACACCCTCACCCCGTGCTCGCTCACGATGGTTCCGATGACCTGGGTGTTGCCGTAGAGATTGACGTCACCGGTGACGTACAGGATGCCCTGGAAGTTCAAATGCCAGAAGTCCTGGTTGCCCGTGAGGTACCAGTCGGCCATCGAGCGGAGGGCGGCCCAATCCACGTCCATCTCGCTGAGCGCTCCCTCGAGGACCGCCCCATCCACCTGGGCCGAGAGACTTTGGTCTACGTAGTCCTTCGCGGCGATCGCGTAGTTGAGAGACTGCGGGAACACCGCGGCTCGGGTGCGCACCCCGTTGCCGAGGGCGGTGGACGTTCGCCCGCGGGCCGCGATCTCGAAGAGTCCTCCGGCCACGTCGCCGATGAGGACGTCGTACTTGCCCGGGCCCAACCCCTTCTCGACCAGGGGCGCCGTGTTCTTGGGGTTGAGGGACAGCTGCCAGAGCGCGTGTTCGATCCCGGCCTCGGCCAGGTAGATCGTCTGCCTCTGTTCCACGTAGTTCCGTGCGATCTGCGATTCGGTCGCCGAGACCACGGCCAAGGTGGTCGCAATGCCGGCCACCAGGAGCGAGACCATCAGGGCCATCACGTAGGCGAAGCCGCAGGATCTCCCAGCCAGGATCTCGCGCGCGGCGCAGAGGACACGGCCGGACCGGACCCCTCGATCGCTGTAATTGGAGAACGGCATCGCCCCTCCCCTCAATGGGGAACCTGCTGCGGGGCCCACGCAAAGGCCGGCCGGCGCGTGCAGTTGGTGGCCGCCACGCT
>Ga0180437_10003077_pt1 | contig 25375 bp, 39 predicted proteins | sample SS_ome_4_FD_132410 | JGI IMG/M metagenome (GOLD analysis project Ga0180437, IMG submission 132410) | Hypersaline lake sediment archaeal communities from the Salton Sea, California, USA - SS_3_D_1 metaG | ecosystem: Environmental > Aquatic > Non-marine Saline and Alkaline > Hypersaline >... | reverse complement strand
TCGAATGGAGATGTCCTTTGGGCTAGAATCCCAGAACATATTAAACAACAGGATCAACTAGCTAGGGCTCAAGCTGAAGCACAAAAAGCTGCTCAATCAAGTAGTGAACCAGCACCAATAAAGCCCTAAACCCTTCCTTTATTTTCTTAAGCAACCTTAAAAAACAATCACATCCTTATTTTTTTTATATGTCACAATCAAATGAAGAAGGAAGGAATGAGAAGGTTAATGTCTCAGATAACTCCTTCTCAATCATTTTAAGAAATCCTGAAACCAAAGAAGTTATAAATGTGATTCATGATGAAGCAAAAGCAAAAGATGAGTTGGAAAGAAAGGTTAGCACTCGCTCTAGGATTAGCTCAATATGGCTCCAGCCTTGATGAGAGGCTTCAACTAAAAGGTAAGTTAGACCTCTATCTGAAGAATCCAATCACTCATGAGATAGTAGATGAAAGACACACTCCCAATACGGTAGTAGACGGTGGAGAGATTATATTAGCAGAACTATTAGCCAATAGTGCTGTAGATGCCGCTGCTCATGCACCGGGAGCTTCTACACCCTCTGCTAGTCTAAAGAATGGATTAACAACAATTGCTGTAGGGTTGAGTGGAACAGCAGTTGGTCAGAATGATTATACTCTTTTAGACACTACCGATATGATTAGTTATTATAAGACAATCTCCGATATTGATGTTGGGGTTTCTGGCAATGACAATCAAATAACTCTTGAAACAACCTTCGCCACCAGTGAGGCTTTATTGACTGGTAGCAATCCAGCAGCACTTCAAGAGGCTGGTGTGTTTATTGGAACTGCACCTGTAGCTGTAGTTGGAGTATCACCCGGCACTGCTTTTCCGACTGGAGAAAAGGATTCATCTGCTAGGATGTTCAACAGAACAACCTTTGGAACAATCACTAAATCAAGCTCCTTTGCACTAACATTGAGATGGACTATTACTCTAGGTGCATTAACCTAAGAATAATAATTCTTTCTTTTTCTTGGGTGGTTTGATTGGCTGGAATAGTCTATCACAATATATCTAGCATATGGGATACTAGCACAATCTATGGTTTACAAATGGAACCAGCTTGGGGTCAGGATGTCAATGCCACCTTAGATGATAAGATTTCAAAGACCAATCCAGCAGATCAATCAATAGATGGTAAACTTATTGTTAATAGTGATTTAAAGACATTAAGTAGCCTATGGGTTGGAACTAGAGAAATAAGTGATGTTAGTGGAAATTTATTCTCAACTAGTGCTTTGTTTACATTTTTAATTTCTGGAACATTATTACCTCAAATAACTGGAACATCTGATATTGGAACTAACAATTTACAGTTTAATAATGTCTATTGTGGTGCTATGAGGATTAATGATGCCTCTCCAATACTCAAAACGGGATCTCTTCTTGGATTATATGAATCAGATGGATCTACTGGTATATTATATTATAATGGAACAGATATGGTTTTAGGACAAAATAAAGAACTATATCCTTCAGGAGCTACTTCTGATTTAGGAAAGAGTGGTAATAGATGGGATAAGCTCTATGTTAATAGTATAGACATAGGAACTCCTATAAAATGCTTCATAAACGTAATGAACGGACCACTAATTCATATGGACAATCAGAGCCCTAATTTTGTCATAGCTAAAAATGATTTCCATAAATGGGATTTTACACCTTCAACTTTAAATGTTAATAATTATGCTTACGTTCCTCTAAATATACCTGAAGGGGCAATTATTAAGACCTTTAGTGCTAGGGCTAGTGCTTATAATGCTTCTCTTTCTGGAATGGTTGTTGAATTACAAATAATTAGAACTGATGATGGGGGGGGAACAGAAACTCTAATATCTGAATTGGAATGGAATGATGAGGATTGGTCAGTAAAGTATAACGAAAATATAAATCATACTATCTCTAAACTTGGTAGCTATGGTTATGATTCAGTTGAAGACATGTATTATGTCAAAATAAGAATGATTCGTGTTACAGGATCAATCAGTTCGCAAGATTGTATGGCTTACCATATTACAGTATCATATACCCATGATAAGGTTATAACTACATAAATACTAGGAACAAAACCTTTCCTAACTTTTTTTAATGATTAGGTGTATTATTGGCTAGAGTACTCAACTATCTAGCTAGGTGATTAAAAATTTGATACAAGAAGTAATCCTTATACAAGCCTTGATTGGTGGCTTAGGTGGGCTCTTGGGTTCACTGTTACATCTATTGGGGCAACATAAAACAAGGAAAAAGTTATATACAAACCCTCTATCTCTCAAAGAAGATATAGCTAATATGTTAGGCTGGACAATCTCAGCAATGGCAACTGGTCTCCTGTTTGGAGCTAGTAATCCATTATGGGGATTTGTTATGGGCTTATTTACTGGCTTACTTGGTGTTGAGGGATATAAAAGACTAGCAATGTATCTCAATCCAAAACAACATTGGATGTGGTTACTTGAAAGGAATAAGGGACTAAAATCTAAAGAAGCTTTAGAGAGACTGTTCCAATCTTTTGCTTTCATAGATGTGGCTAAGGTTGTAGAAAGAGTAGGTGAAATAGATATTAAGATAGAGCCTAGTAGTTTATACAACTCAATGATTCATCTTCCTATACTTCAGGAGACCATTGATGCTATTAAGCCTATGGGAATAAATATGAACCTGATAGAGCCTACACCAATGAGTATCAACCTTGCTGGTCAGTTATGTCTAGCTCAGGGAATGGATTTTAAAGAAGTAGAACCAAGAGCAATCTTATATATAAAAAACTACATAAATGGTCTTGGTCTTGGTAGTTCGTTTAAATTACCTCTCCTACAGGCTGAAATAAGTAAAGGAGCCATAAGTGGTGTTTTAGATCTTTTCAATGTAACGACCACTCCACAGCTCAATCAACGTCAAACAATTGATGTGCCAGATTCTATGCTCCCTAAAGCTGGAACTATAAATCTAAAAGCAGCTTAAGAAAACTCCTCTCTCCCTTTTCTTTTTTATTATTCTTCCACTTCTTCTATTTCCATTTCCTCTGAATCGGTCCAATGGTCATTAGGTATCTCACAGAAATTGGTAAGATCTCTAATTATCTCATCATCAAGGTCTTCTAAAGAAGCTATCACATCGTTTACTCTTTTCATCCTTTTAAATTTACTTACTAGGTCTTCTACCAGAACGCCTTTTCTTTCTAGTCCTTCTAAGATTGCTAATCCTTTCTTGATCTCTTCTGGTGTCAGAGGGTTCAAAGATAGCTGACGTTTCTCCATGTTTGACCATATGACCCGATCTGGACATGTTAGAACGTGGTTGCAGAACATACATCTTCCTTTTAGTCCTATATCTCCCCTTTCGTTTATTGATATATCTCTTGGATCTTGAAAACTCCTTGAGGACACTAAAAAACCGTTGATGTATGGCTCATACCTAAATAATCTGTAGTTCTCATCTACCGACTTAACATTATGGTCTCCTAATAAGAGTGACCAACACTCCCAATTAATGGTATAACCTTCACCGCCACTATCTTTGCCCATGTTTCTAAACTTATCCCAAATACCCATCTCTTCACAAGCCTGATGATAGGCACTAAGCTGTCTTTCATGACCTGCCTGTTTTCTAGAACTTGTCTTCCAGTCTCCTAAAGTTATAACCATTTCCCATTGACAATCACATTCAGGTAATAGTATTTTATTCTTTCCAGAACCTTCATACTTAGGACATCTCTTGTCCTTCTCTTTTTTATATTTCTGATCTCTGTCACACTCTAAGAAATACTCATAAGACTTGAATTCTTTGGTCGGACCCGTTTTATCATGACTGAATGACCTTCTCTTACCCTTCAATGGCATAACGAAGATGATGTCAGCAGTTCCAGCATATTCTAGTTTATCACTGTATACTTTACTCTCAATATGTTCACAAACTGGTCTAAATGATGAGTAATCATTCATAAAGTCCAGAAAATTCTCCCAACATTTACCAGCCTTCTTCATTATAGCTTCGTATGATGTGATAGCGTCTTTATTTTTCTTCTTTTGTCTAATGTGGTTCTCTCTAACCTTTCTCCATATCAGATTGGTTGGTTCTCCAAATGATAATGGTTTTGGGTGTAGGTCACACATCTTTCTAAGATAGTTTTCTATTCGTAAATGCACTAGGGTTCCAGCCAATGGTGTAGTTGTGGCTACCTTGACATCACCCTCTTTTACGCCTTTGGCAGTAGCAAGACATTCTCCTGCACCAGTTACCTCAGTAACCCTATGATATTCTTTATCTCCTATTTTATATGGCATCGTTTATTTACCTCTCATAACTTTCATTTGTCGAGCTATCTTCATTTTCTTCTCTTGTAACTTCTTCATATCTTCTACAGTCTTCCGATATTTGATACTTAATATACATCTAATATCATCCATAACAATATGATTAGCCTTCTTAACATAGTGAGTCCTATTCTGGACATCACCAATATGAACATTGACTTCTATAAGGCTTTGGGCATCTTCAATATCGAACTCATTATCAATCATATCTTGAATTATTCCTAAATCATTAGGACTATAGGTATGTTTATTTCTCTGTAATATTCTTACAAACTCTTTCATTGTCATAATTGTCATTATTCTTCACCATAATTATTATCAATCATGTTAGACCATATTATTTTGGGTGATCTGAACAGGCGTTTCTTTATTCTAAAGGGGTATCTAGTAATTGCATTTACTTTACCATGACAATTCTTAGATACCAATATTACTTTACCAGAACTACCTTTAGTAGATAGATCAACATACATATCTAATTTATTTACCTTTTTATGATCTATCCTAATATAGATACAAAGCATTCTAAATTCTGGTAGGTTTTCGATTATTTCTTTAATCCTTCTTGAATATGGACTTGAATGGAGAGGGTATGGTGGTCTCCAGTCTTCAGGCAATCTATCACTCACTAGTAGCAGCTCCATTGTCAGGGACATACAAGCATAAATTGTCTATATGATAGAAACAACCATCACATATTGGATGAGGGAAGCTAGACATATTATAATCCTTACAATTGGGAATAGGAGTATAACCCTTACCAGAACTAGGAGTAGTGGCTGAAATACTGTAACCAGAACTCTTATTCATCAAATTGTTATATATCTCTATTGACTTCTCTATTACATCATCTGGGAGTTTAATCATTTCATCCACTATAAACTCAGAACAGGTATATCCTTTAGGAAGATCCTTATTAGAATCAATATTAGCCCTATATATCAATTCCTTCCTTGTTATATTTTGATCCCTGTCAGTAAACATCTCCATCTGAAATTCTAATGGACTAATTACTTCCCATTCATCTCTATCATTCTTAAATAGGAATACCTGACCAAATATCACCAAATATGATTTGACCATTAACTTTTGACCAGCAGTGAGTTCAAACTGGTCTAAGTCAAAAGTTGACTGTTTTCCTGTATATCTGAACCTTTCTCCATCTTTCATTACAATCACTCATCTGTCCACTGACACATATAGAAGGTATCCTTACATGCCTCTCCACAGTAATAGTGTATTGCTATTGGCTGTCCGTTCTCATACTGAACCTCTACATATCTAGTAACTGGATCGGTCAGTTTACCACAATCACGACAAGGTTTAGGTTCATCTAACTCTTTATTTATATTATTAATACCAACCATGAGTGTGTCTGTTACTCTAGCATCATCATAAGGGAATATGATTAATGGTCTCAATGGACTAGCTCCATGTTCAGTAAACATCTTTTGCATCTTCTCATAGACTTCAAAATGATCTTTAGCCTGTATGATTATTGGTTGGTTCTGTAGAGACAATAATTTTGTATTAATATCAGCTATAGAGTCTTTGATCTGTTCTATACTCAATTCTATATTACGCAATTTCATTTTATCTGTCATGTAAACAACTCCAACACCATTGAATAAAATAATACTTGAATATTCCATCACTTTGTATTCTAGTCTTTCTCTTTGAATTATAAGGACTATCGAAACTAACTGGTTGAGAATAACGATACCATATATCCAATTCTTTTGTAGGAATTACCACAAATTTATCTTCAGGACAGTTACAAGTAGTAATTACTGGAACACCATATAGTCTAGGATATTTTGCTCCTTTCTCACATTCAGATAGTGCTTGATATGTCCCTGTAAATGAAGCATCCTTTATATACTCCATTTTCATTTTAGGATGTTCTATAATGATTAGGTCTTTTAATCCATTCACATTATTAGACATATCTGTAAAACATATTGGTAATGAGTTATATCTACCAGTAAAAGATTTAGGATACTTCTCAATGAACTTGATGATGAATTCCTTTTCTACATTATTGACCAATGAATGAGCAATCTGAGTAATCATTTTAATCCCTAGATCATCCTTAGTATCTGGAAGCATATCATTTAACTCCATAACCATTTCCTTAGCATAGAATTGATCTAATAGATCATTTTCAAAGGCAGTGCCTACTTGTATTGTAATAAGCATCCTATCAGCATCATACTTTTCATGACCAAAATGAGCTAGGAATGATCTCTCTTTTACTATCCTATCAAACTCCTTGTCCAATAGCCATAGAATTCTATTCTCTCTCTTCGACATCATTTCTACATCCTTCCTTATATTCTGGTTGATTCATTAACCATGCTCTCATCTTTGGTGGAATGGGAATAGTATCAGCTTCAGGCGTGTTACCTGTATGCTCTTCTAATACATCTATCAGTTCTTTAGATTCCTTAGTCATTATTCTTTACCTTCTAAATAACAATACTTATAGTCAGCTTCAGTACATTCATCGCCAAAGTTGCATGATGATTCTAAGACACAAATCCAACCAACCTTCTTTCTAGTCCATTGGAAACCATCTTCATCTAAGGTGATATGAGGTCTAACTCTGTGAGGACACATGTTTTCAGTCCTAGCTTTGATGACCTCTCTAGCCAATTCAAAGTAAGGTCTACCATGTTCATTCCTATCAAGTCTAATGAAAGGATGATGATTTATCCACCTTCCTCTATCTCTGATTGGATTACCAGTATCTAGAGGATATTCATAGATCGCCATGAGATACCATACATTAAAATTATGTTCATAATGCACTGCAAAGAAGAGAGGTTCTTCATCTCTCATCTTAACAAGCTCTGCTCTGGTGTAATGGTCTATCACTGGTTTCATGGTGTGACAGCCACAGAGATTAGATTCAGCACACATGATTTCCATTTTAGCATCATCAAACACATGTTCAGGATTATGAGGGATATTGTCTACCCATTTCTCACAATGAGGACATGTAAGCCAGAGACCGTTGCCCATATCCTGACAATGACCCTCTAGCTTATGATCTAGGATACAATCATTCCCTCTACGATAACAACATTGAATACAATTAGCCATTACTATTACCTCTTTATATACTTGCATATATCTCCTACAGGACAGTTAGTTTGACAATATTCAATGTCAGGGAATAATTTAAATATATCACAATAGAGCCTATCAGAACCCTTCACTCCTCTACATGGAGGACATCTACCAGTCTTATGAGTTTCACTACCATAGTTGGTTTTGATTCTACTCCTACATCTGTTACAGTTAAATTCAGAATACTTACAATGATGAGATTCCATATAACCAGATTTCTTCTCTACCTTCTTCTTTATTGATTCTTTTGGATCTGTTAATGATCCAATTTCATGATAGATGTCAGTAACATCAATATCTGGATCTCCTCTAAATCCCCATAGCAACTTTTCCAGTCCAACATATACATAGTCAAATGTTTCCCCTCTCTGACCCTCTGTATATTCGAGTTCTATGACTATGGTTCTAGTCTCTGTTTTTCTTTCTCCCATTATTTCAACTCCCTAATCATATTGAAGATCTTTCTGGAGAGTTTGGTAAGTTCTGCTGTAGCTCCAGCAGTAGTTTTAATGCTAGTGCCATGTTTTTCATCATACTCTTTGATCCTATCCATCCTTCTAATCCTTACCAGTTCAATGAGGTCTATGAATTCTTCTTCAAGTTTTAATATCTCATTGATGTCATTTTGATTGGTCATTACTATACCATGATTAGGTATGATCGTTGTATCCTCAGTAACTTCTAGTAATGCCAACCCTTCAATGCTGGTTATCCTCTGCTCAAGTGTGTGGATACATTCAGCATATTCATTAATATCTACTTTATTGGATTCTACAAATTGTCTCAATGTTCTGGTAGCTACTGTAGAAGTCTCAGCCCTATTTTCTAGTTTTTCAGCTCTTTGCATAACTGACCTCATCATTTGTTGTAGTTGTTTTTCGTGATCTTTGAGTTCAGCTACAGATTCTTGAAGGTTCTTGATTGGTTCTTCCCATGCCCATTCAACCTCAGTTACATTGACGGTATCTGCTCTACCTGTTGAATCTTTAACCTCAGTTGGTTTAGGTGCGGGTTTTGGACCCGTTGCCTTTTTCTTCTTAGGTTTTTTCTTTTTAGTTTTAGCCTTCTTCTCTTCTTCCTCTAGTTTGGCTAACTCTTTCTGTTCTCTCTCTTGTAGTTCATCATCTTCTTCAAAATCCTCAAACGCCATAATAAATCACTCTCTATTTATTTTTATCTTTTCTCATTATCCATTTTGATTATTGGAACCATTACTGCTGATTTTACACTCATTGAAAACCTATGAGCTAATGGTTCCCTTATAGTCTCTGGTTTTCCTATAATTGTAGAAGTAATATGTCTAACATTATAGCCATTATTTCTCAATTCTTCAACAAATTTCATTAGTTCTTCAATGTCTATTCCATCTGGAAACTCTACAGCTAGAGGCTTTAGGTGTAATGTTACTTTGGAAACATATACATATCCATTCTTAGTAACAAAGAAATCATTGATTATTTGTGTTATATCTTTCATTTCTGTATTCCTCTATTCTCTATTTCATCCTTTAATGGTATTACTATTAGTATATCAATGGTAGTCTTTATTTCTTTCTTCCTATCATTAATGATTGTTTTTCCATTGATTATTTCTAGTTCTAGTGGTTTTGGTTTGTAACCGTTCTTGACCAATCCCTCTACTATTAGGAGTATCTCTTCAATTGTGATGCCTCTTCTAACATCAATTCGTAAGTCCTTATCCCAGATTGAACCATTTGGAGTATTGATATTCATTCCATAGTTACTATTTAATGCTTCCACTATTTCAAATATATTCCTCATTCTCACTTACCTCTCACTATTTTTAGATAGACCTCAAATGCTCTACCTTTCACCTTCTCTTTAAACCTCTTCCCAATCTTCTTGAAAGTAGACTTATCCACTTCTACCCTTGCTACTTTGAATGCTTCATCCATACCTTTGATTATGGTAATGAGGTGTAATACAGTGTCCTCAAAACTATCCTCATAGCCCGGATCTCCTACTTTCAATTCTCTCAATAGTTTTTTCGTTTCTGTTGTTAATCCAATTGTTGCTGCCTTTGGCATATCATTCACCTGTATGGTAGTTACTGGTAGTTACTAGTATTTAATCCTTTTCGTTTTCCTTTATGATTAATTTTTCTAAACATTCTTTACATTTGTTCAATAGTTCTCCACAATAAGGACAATAATATATCATCATATCTCTGGAGTGCATATCACTCATATCACTCAGAAATACATCCCCACCTCCATCAATATATATCCTTACAAGTTCTGGAATTATATCTTTATTCTTACATTCTAACTCATGGCTAGTCATTTACTTCATCATCCTGAGTGAGTAGTTACTGGTAGTTACTCATCCTTTATTTCTTCAAATTTTTCAAAACAGAAAGGACACCTGTTGTTTTCAACATGTTCATGTTCACACCTGAAGCAGATTTTCTTACCACAAGAAATACATGTGCTTAGATATGATTCTTGTTTGTCACAGTCGGGCATAGAACAGATAGGAGTGACATAATCCCTATACTCATCAACAGGTAGAGTTATATCAAACATTTCAAAGAAGATTAGTTTTCTAGGCATGATTAGGCTATCTTCAGCTATTAATCCACCTAAAAAAGAAAGCCTGAAGTCCATTCCCTTTTTCTCATCAAGATTCTTTACATAAGGATCATCTGGTTTAAAGGTGCTATAAGACGATGTTGGAGATCTCTGAACATGTCCTAGATCAGTAACATAGTTGAGACATCTTCTAATTACTGGATAGTTTATTTCTCTCTTATCTTTCTTCATTATAATCCTCTCTCTTTCTTAGCTTTTTCTCTAATTTTTAATAATTTGTCTTTACATTCCTTCATTGCTCTAGCTACATCTACCCACTCATCCATACTTGGAGCCCCTTTCATATAGAGGGTAGGATCTAAAATTGGTCCGAGTGTGGTAGCCCTTTCAGCCTTCTCAAGATATTCTTCTAGTGGTAATTCCATAATTACATTTCCTATTAATCCAAGTTTACTTTGAAATGCAACACAGTCGGCTTCATTTGTCAATTGTTCTGTCATTTAATCTACTTCCTAACCTCATGAACTTGTTTGGCATATTGTAACTCTTTGGCTATACATTCATTGTTATCACAACATCTCCAACTCTTATGAGCTGATCTGCCACAGTAGATACATCTTCTATTATCATCTCTCCAACTATGATCTAATATATAATCATCTAAATGATTCATTTTATGTTTGAAATAGAATTTACTATCTAATATTTTAACATGTTTGTTTTTTATCTTGATTATTTCTGAACCAAATAGTTTCTTGGTTAATTCTGCTTTGAAAATACTGCCAACCCCACCACTTTCTATATGTATTTCTAATTTTCTATTGTAATCATTAGATACATCAGCTATTTTAGAAATATATTCTATAAGTTCTTTAGTTGATATAGCCCATTCATTAAAGAAATCTATGATGTAATTGTCCATGAACTTATGTCCTCTAATCATGATGGTAGGCATGTCCATTTTAGCTGATGGATCGATAATGATGAAGTTTGTATCCCTCTTTTTATCAAAATATTCAGAATCCTCTAGTTCAGCTTTGGTTGGATAGATGATAAAACAGGCAGGGTCATCTCCTTTAGAAGAATTAGAGAGGACATAGTTCTGTTTTGTATCTCTATGGATGTAGTGTTTATCAAGGGACTTAGCACATATAGGACATCCCTTGAATAACCTAACACTGCCTTGTAGATTCATTTCACCACACTTTGGGCATCTAACACTACCACAACCCTTGTCTAGATTTTCCCATAAGCTCCATGCTTGACATTCATCATTCTTACAAATCCACCACTCAGTTAGAGAAGCATTATACCGATTGATGATTTTCTGTTGGGTTCTAGGATAGTATTTGCTAAGTTTGTCCTCATCCTGAATATAAGCAACATAATATTTTACATCCCTATCATTAGGATCTTCTAGGTTGATGAAGCCACAGTTCCTACAAATATTTACTCCTTTGGCTATATTGTCATGAACCTCTACCTTTTTACAACTCAAACATAACATCGTTTCATTGTCCATATTAATCACCTATTAGATGTGTAACTTCCATACTCCTTTTTCTATTTCTTTCTGACTGATTATTACTTTCTCCCATTGAGTTCCCTTCAAAATATGTAGTCTATGATTGTTGTTAGGATGTCTAATAACATGGATTTGAAGGAAATCTGAGAATGATTTGTATATGGTAGTAGACTTAATATCAGAGATCCATTCAATAATTGTTCTACCATCTGGTAGGATTACTCCCTTCAATACCTCACCAGTGCCAGAAACACCAGTCTCATCACTCTCTCTAATTAAGCTGAAAAAGATAGGGTATCTCTCAGAATAAAAACTAGTTCTTACCTCATATTGAAAGAGAGAGGCTAGGTTTATGGCTTCTAATGTTCTCATCACTTCCCATGCCCATTGAAGATCACTATTCTGCTCTTCATTAGATAATGATTCGTAAGATCTCTCTATCTGATTTTTCCACCTCCATATGTCCTGAGCTTCAAATGTTAAGGTTACTCTTCCAGTGTAGGGCTCTTCAACCAGTTCAGATCCATGCCAACATGTATTATTATCTTTTTGTTCTTCCTTACATTTAGAAAACAAATGTTTCATCCAATGACTCCAAGCCTTGTGCATTACTTCAGCAATCTTCTCTAACCTCTCCATTCCTAGATTACTGAGAAATACTTTATCTCCATTCATAGAGGTAAATGTTCTATCCGATTCTTGCAGATCTTTACTCATTTTGTTTCACATTCCAATTAATAGTTAGTCCACTTTCGTTGAGACCTTCACCAATGGCTTTAAAGATTGATTTTACAATATCCAAGACCTCTTTTTTGTCTATTCTAAGAAGCTTGTCATGATACTTGCCGATTATAGTCATACCATCTGTTATGTCTTTTTCTGAAATATAACTCATTTGTGCCACCAATAATAATTTATTCTTCTTTTGGTTCTTCTTCCTCTTGCTCTTCAATAGCCTTCTTCAGTTCAGCCTCAGCCTCATTAGTTTGTATCTTAATTTTTGCATATAATTTCATAGCCTCTTCATGAGGCATGAGATATTTCTGAGCTTCTCTAATAAAATCAAGAACTTCATAGAGAACTTGTTTTCTACTAAAATCAATGTTCTCATCCTCATTAAACACCTCATAAACATTGTCTATAGCTTTCTCTATATTATCAAATGAGAGGCTTAAGAATGTGAAACAACCATTGATTCTACTACTAAGCTGTTGGATTGTTCTAGCATCTTGATTAGAATTGTTCTGCAACTCCATAACAACATTAGTAATATTGGATAGTTGTTTCTTCATATTATCATATTCTTCCTGTAAGATGTCTACTTGTCCTTCCAACTCTTTAATCACCTTAACCTTTGTGGGCTTAGGAGGCTGTCTAGCACCCTTTTTTTGGTGTCTACTTTTATTCTGATCTTTTGGATTCTTTTTTGGCATATCTTATATCCTTCCATATTCTATACTGTTTTCCTTTACCATAGTCCTGTTTTGGTTTGATAAAGAATACTCTATTCCATTGTTCGAGTGTTCGGAGTTTTGACCTGACAGTATCAACTTTGAGAGTTGTTTGTTCTGCTATCTCTTCAGAGGTGACTCCTTTATCGCCAGCCTTCTTTATATAGTTCATAACAATCTCTCTATAACTGTAGGCAACCTTCCCAACCTTCGTATTTTTCCATATAAGTCCTTTAGGCATTTAAATCAACTATATTATAAATGGAATTATATCATTTACCAATTAGTAATTATTTGAGAAATACTTATTAAAGATTACTTCATTAAATATCGGCAGTGATACCTATGGTATATCCAGATATGGAATTTAAAGAAAATGTGATTGGCATAAAACTTGGAAGTAGGTGGTCAGTTGGTTATGGTTATGGAATAGATGACCTTGATAAAAACACTGGCACTTATGGACCAAGAACTGAATTAACCTGTTTAAGACCAGTTCCGAGAGATATAGTAAAAGGTGGAACAGATTGGGAATATTCTAGAAAAGCATCTAATTATTCTAATGTGATCTATCCTATTGAATATGGTCTACCAAAAGAAGGTGAAGGTGCTACCCTAAAATCGTCACTAACCAATATTGCTAGGTTTGTGAGGTGGCTAACAAAAGATGTAGAAGAAGAAACTGGTATGGTGTTCGCCCTACCCATGATGAAATATGAGAGAGGACTCAGTGCCTTTAAGAAGGTGTTAAATGGGCTAGATAAAGGAAGATTGGGCAAGGCATATATTGTGGAAGCATTTGCAGCAGCTATTGGCGTTTGTGGAATTCAGCCCATCCTACAAGATATTAGTCTCATATTCAATTTTGGTAGCTCAACTACAGAATTGGCTCTCTATGAGAATGGTAAATTAGTCCAGCAGAATGTCTTTGACAAGGGAGGAACATCTCTTGATATGGAGCTTGCAGAAGCAATAAAACAGGAATATCGTGGTGTTACCTGCACCAATAGACAAGCTCAGGCAGTGAAAGAACAATATAATTATATTGAGAACAATGATATTGCTGGTAAATTCACCAAGAAGGGTGCTATCCATGATGAGACCATAAAAGGTGATACTATCAAGCCTATCATTGATAGGTTTGCTGCTGAAATATCAAGTGAAGTAGTTGGTAATTTTCTACCACAGGCTAATAAAGTAAACCCTACTGTGGTTTCTGCACTACAGGCTGAAGGTGTTGGTCATCTTGTGATTTGTGGTGGCTTGAGTGATTTACCGGGATTTTCTCAGGTCATGTTTGAATCACTTACTAATAGTGGTGGCATATCACCAGATATAAAGCTAAGACATCCTGACGGAGAACCCGGTGGTGTAGCAGCACCAGCTTTTGGTGCATATCAACTAGCTAACCTGCTTGAAGCAGATAGGTTAGAGAGAGATGCCAAAGAATGGAAAGAGTTCTAGGAATAATATTTACATTACGTTAATAATAACTGAATGTGAATGTTTTACCCTGAACAATCCCGGTATAATCAATAAAAGACTAAAGTTTAAAGACACTGGTGGATGTCCAAAGTGTGGTCATGGAACGTTCATGATACCGTTGATGGTTCAGAAAATTCCAGAACAGATAACAAGAAAAATGCTTAATAGGATGTCTATGACAAATAAACTAAAACTATTGAACCAGAAAGAGTTGAGAGTTTTAGTAACTGATGATTGGTGGCAAAGGTATCAGATATTATGCCTACCAAAGAAAGAGCGATATAAGCAATTGAAAGAGAGGCATAAAACAAATGAGTAATAACAAACATAGACCATCATTATCAGATCTTTTTTTTATACTTAGAGAGATTAGAAGATCATTAGAGTTCTTATCACCTATTCGACATAAATTCTCCACAACCCAATGTATCGTAGTTGGAGCCTTCTTCGACCTAAAGTATCAAGGACATAACAACGTCACTGCTAAAATGATTTGTGATGTAACTGGTATTCCACAATCATCAGTATATCGTAGTATAAACAGATTGATTGATATAAGGATATTAGATAGTGGAACCAGAGTAGGAACATATAAGGTATTAATAGACTATCCCAAAGAAATACTAAAATATCTGAAATATCCTGAAGAATTGAAAGAAGAAGCATTAAAAAAACCTGAGCTTACCATTGGAGAAAAAGAGTTAAAAGCATTCATAGCTGAAACAATAAGATCAGAATTGAAGGGAATATCAGCCACAATATCAAAACCAATCTCAAGACCAAAAGAGAAGGTTTTAAATTCAGAAACAACAGATGATACATTATTGGATGATTTGGATGATATTAATGCCATTCTAGATGAAGAAGCAGAACAGAAAGGCTTTGAGAAAAAACCAACCAGTAATATATTAGATAGTTTGAAAGGAGTATTCCAATAATGACTTTAGTTCATGAACAAACTGCTCTTGGAACCGTTGTAAGAGATGACTGGTCTAAAGATCATCTTAGATTGGTAATGATTGAGGAACGTAAACGGAAGAGAGCAATTTGTGGAGCAAAGAATCATAAAGGGCTACCATGTAGTAGAATTCCAGAACAGGAATTTGGATTCTATTGTTCTACACATAAGGATACGGGTAGAACAAAGGCTGAGATTGTTGGAGTAGGACCAAAATCGCTTGCTACACCAGATATAACAACATTAATGATGGCGAAAGAAGAATTGAGAGAACATTTCTTCAGATGTCAGGTATGTGTATCTAGAACTACTTGCCAATACTTCAGTAAGGATAGACATTGTGTTGTAGAAGAAAATATATTTGACAATTTCATAAGAGAAGCAAAACAGCATGATGAAATTTTGGATATTGATTTGCCTATGCTTTATAATGCTGCATTATCATTCATAAGATCTATGAGGGCTAATAGAGTGTTAGCAAAGATCACATTGATAGATGCTGAGGACACTAGACTGTCTTGGATGGCTGCAAGAGAGTCAAAAGAATATAGAGATGCTATGAAATCTCTAGGTTTAAGTAGGAAGGAGAGATTAGATAGGCGTAAAGATGAGGCTGGAATAGGTAATGTATCATCTGGATTAACCCTCTCTCAAGTTATGAGCATGGTTCAAGAAAATTTACCTGAAGGAACCAAACTAAAACTGAGACATGAATTTGAGATTGAAAAAAAGAAAATTGATAAGAGAGCTAGATCATTAGAGAGAGATAATGATGGTTTTCTTGACAATGAACCAATATCCTCTACAGATGATTCAGATGATGAAGAATGAGTGCTGTATCACCACCAAACCAGCCAATACAATATCATATGCTCACTCCAGATGATCCTAGAGTATTAGATAGAGCTGTCACTTGGGTTCAAGATCCAGTATCATTTTCAGTAGAGGCTGGTCGATTTGTTCCATATTGGTATCAAGAACCAATTCTTAAAGATCCAAACGACCAAGTAGCAGTATTAATGTCAAGACAGTTGGGAAAGAGTCAAATAATTGCTGGTAAAGCAATCCATAAGGTCTTTACAAGTGGAGATTCGACATGTTTAATTGTATCACCTTCATTACGTCAGAGCAAACTTCTATATCGTAAGATGACCTCATTATTGAGAAATAGTCCTTTACTACTCCAAAGTGTTGAGAATGGGGTAAGAGGAATAAAAATGGAGGAGACCATGTTCACTAATGGTAGTCTCCTAGTAAATGTTCCTGCAACCTCAGAAACGGTCAGAGGTTATACAGTAGATCTATTAATCATAGAAGAGGCTGCATATGTAGCAGATGATATGTATGATGCTGTAGAAGAGATGTTGGTTTCTACCTATGGTCAAGAAATTCTATTGTCAACTCCAAGAGGAAAACATAATAGATTCTATCAAGCATTTCATCCACCAGATAATGAACCATCACCTTATTCATGTCATGGTCCGTATATCTGGAAGGTTGGATTAGATGTTATCAATCCTAGAACTGGTAGACCTCAAATCAATAAAAAATGGGTTATGAAGCGTAAGAGATTCATGCACCCTGTAAACTTCAGGCAAGAATACCTAGCTGAATTTGTAGAGGATGTTGACAATTACTTCCCAATGGCAATCATTAACGCCATGTTTAACCCAAGTATGTATTGGCAAAGAGATCCTCAACCCGGTTCTCATTACTTCATGGGGATAGACCTAGCCCGTAAACATGATTCTACTGTCATATGGGTCAATGAATTGGTTACTAGGGGAGACAATAACAAGATATTAACTAGAGATCCACATGTTAGGGCTGTTCATATTACAGAGATAAAAAATAGAGACTTCCAAACACAACTAGGAATAATGAAGAAGTTATGCTTACATTGGAAACCAACTAAAATATATTTCGATAAAACAGCATTGGGTGAGATGCCTTTTGAAGAAATGAAGATGATGGGATTTCCGATTGAAGGGATTGGATTTACAATGCAAAAGAAATCAGCCATGTTTGGCAATTTATACAACCTAGCTGCTGGAACATCAAGAATAGAGGGCTGGAAATCAAGATTTCAGATACCTATGGGTGGAGATGTGAGTAGAAAGGCATTAAAACAGTTTGAGAATCTGGTATATGAAATTCCAGAAACAAAAAGTCAAATCACTGGTAATATAATACAAGGAACCCAATTAAAGATACATGCCTCTACTGGTCATGATGATTTTCCAGTAGCAGCAGCATTATCAGCACTTTGTTCTGAAATAAGAGCTGTCACTGCCCAATCTGGAACAATACCTAAGAATGTTGGTGGTGGTTATAGACAGAGTATTCAAGGTAATTATGGTAAACCCAATTCTCCTAGAATATCAAGATATGCTAGAGGTCGCCAAAGAAGAAGAATTGACGATTTCTTAGGAAATTAAACCTATAAATGATATAATGTTATGCAACTTATAGAGAGGTCTAGAAGGATATGATTAAGTCTCATGAAATTTCATATGAGTTAATGACAAATAATCATTTCATACATAATTTTCCTATGTACAATTGTAGTACTAATAGTACAATATTATTGGTACAAGTACTTATAATAGGACAATTTTGCAATTTGAGTTTAGAATATAATCATGAATCCCATAGAAATTATATAGTAGGTTCTAGAGATTCAGTGCAATATTGATGGTTTAGGCTAACCTAAACTTTACAAATGGTGAGGTTATAATATGTGTTATCAGATTGATAAGAAATCAGGATATGATTATTGTTGTAAATATCATAAGACTATACACCTTTACTGGATTCTAATACCAGTTCAGATATATTTGACATATCAATGGCATGTCAATCTTACGGAGAATTTGTTTTATTTAATGTTGGCTTTCTTTGTGATCCAATTATTAATAAATATGCACTATTTCTTCCATATGGATACTGATGATGCCTTCTATATGCTAGCACTTGGAAATATACTTGATAGGAGATATACTAGGGCATACCTATCACTATTATTTAGACACTGGCGTATTGTTTATTTTGGGGTATCGTTGAGTGTTGCTATGGTATATCTAGTTGATTATATAATGCCAATGTCATATCAAGGACTGGTGGCTATGGATTCATTATTATTGTTCTTTAGTGAGAGGGCTCCCTTGTATATTAGAAGACAGAGATTCTTTGAACAGGCTGCCGACATTATTCATAAGTCACAGAAGGATACCATAGAAGCAGTAGTAGAGAATAGAGAATTGATAAAAGAAAAGATGCGGAGAAAGAGAGGCATTAAGGAGATATATTTGAAGTATGTAGACACAGAATCGGTAGTGATAAATAACCAAAAGCAGATAGAGAACCATCTTCATTATTTCGCCTTTATGACCAATATAAAGCTACAATATTTCTGGATTATTAGGTATTTTATCACATGGAGCATTACTAATATCATCATTAGACTACTGGTATCTACCTATGAGAAGGGATGAAAAGGTAAGGCTTAATAAGGGGAAGACCAATAATATTAATTAATTCTCTCTTAGTAAAGAAAGAAGGCAGGATGCCAGTATACTTCCCTGACATGCCTGTGTCAAGTGCATTCTTGCCCTTCTCTTCTAAGAAAATAAAAACATGGTTGTTGGAGCTACTAAATGGATAATTTTATTCAGGTTCCACAACCCTCCCTCCCCCTCTCCCGTTCTCTTTTTTCAAACCCGTTCTACAGTTAAGACAATATTTATCCAAAACCCTAGAGCAAAGATTATACCAATTGTTAGTAACACATCAATACCAGTGAGAGATGATATGCCTGAGCCCAATATAATACACATGATACAATACCAGAAAAACATTGCACCTTCCTTCTCATTTTCAGTAATTATTTCATGTTCTATTACCTCTTTCTCCCCATCAAATGTAGGATCTGTATATTTAATGATACGCCTCTTCATGAATAAATAAAAGAGAATAAAAAAAGAAAAAGGTATCCTATATAGACTATGAAAACTAATTAGACAGTCTTATTGCCATGTTTCCACCCTCTCTTGGCATTGACTTCTAACTTCTCAGCTATTCTAGTTCCTATGGGAATATTTAATGCTTTGGTGAATTGAAGACATCTAATTATAATATCGGCAAGTTCATATTCCATTGGCTTATTATCACCAACCTCATAGGTCTCTAATGTCTTACCACCTTTGCGATATTCCTCTAATAATTCAGAGGCTTCAGAATGAATGAGGGCTATCTTGTTAGGAATAAAAAATGGACATTCAAATTTTTCATGTTCCATAGTGAATCCATTGGCATTATTAACAATCTCTGTGACTATGGCTAGATCATTGATCTTAATTTCTTCCTCTGGAAATAATTGGAGCTGTTGTGCTGCCTTAAGTGGTTTATAGTCCTTGAAGGGAGATGGTTCTAGTTTAACCTCTCTACTGATAGTTGCTTTATTGCCTATCCTTCGTATCTCAAGAGGTTTTTGTTGAATGATCCATTCTTTGGAATCAAATCTTCCTTCAGCAGTAATAATCATTTTTATTTGTTCCCAAATAACCCTCTCTGTCTCAGTTTCTAGTTCTTGACCTACTCTGTTGAGTATTCTATCTATTTGATTGTTAGGTGTAATTTTTATCACCAAAGAATAATAAGGCTAATAAGGGTTATAAGTGTTACTAATATGGTGGATTTTTAAATGATTGGAACAATAGAATGATTAAGATTTAGTCTTGCCAAACCGTAATAGTAGAGGCGTTTTTGTGCCACCAATAACCCTCTCCCAAATAAATATAAGAAAAAAATGGGGAAGGAAGGTTTTTCTTTAACCTTCATCATCTTCGGTAGATTGTATATTGTCGGTAGGTATTTCACTTTTACTGGACATTGTTTGAGCCATAACTACTAAAGCAGCAGCCATGATCTTGAGGCTACAATTATTGGTATCTCGTTTGGTTTTGAAATTAAGCTGACATTTCTCTCTAACACAGTTGGTTTCTACGCCACTGATAGCAGTGAGAAATGGACATATTTTTGGACTCTTAGGCATTACTATCATCCTCAAGTGATCTTACTGTCCGAACAAAGTGTTTATAGAGACCCTTCTTTTTTCGTCTTATTTCTAATGAATGATCTAGGGTAGCTGACATAAGTATGACTTCCATTTTATATCTACACATATGACATTTAATATTGTTGCTGATGTTGCTATGGATTAAGTCTTTCGTATATAGTCTCATTGGTCTAGTAGCTTGACATCTCTGATTGGTGCAGCGATAGGTGACTTGTGAAAATGTTGGTAGGTCATAGACCTTATCCTTGTATATAATTGTGGTATCTTTGGCTTGTCTTGCTCTATTAATGATTGCTCTTTGAATAGATAATGGTAAGTCCTCAAAGACTCCCTTTGATCTGTCCTCTACTGGAATATCAGTAGTAGCTACAGGCATATCTCTAAATAATCTCTTAAGTTGTGTCTCATCTTTAGATGATTTAGAAGGGTCTCTTGAACTCATTGAATAACAACTCTCTTGCGAAGTTTGGATAGATAAGTCATAACTCTACTTACGGTAGGATTCTGGATTGTATGCACTGTAGTAGGATCAACCTTATTTTTAAGGATGTCTCCATAGAATTCATACTTATATCTAGGTTCTCCACTACCACTGATAACAGTCAGAGGTTCATATCCACCAGTAGCCAGAGGTTTAGTTCTATCCTTGAGAGCCTTGTCAGGATTGGTAGTCATCTTATGCCTACCTGTTTTCTTACTCACCTTTTGGGAATAATAGAGAGGAACAGCCACTTGATATAAATGAATACGGGTAGAAGGATGATAGACCCACATGACAGGTAAGCGATAATTGTCTCTCTTGGTCATCTTAAACTGAAGAGATCCAATTTCACCACTCTTTTTTATATCTCTATGTTCTTTATAGACTGGTGTAACCTTAGCACTACCTAACACATGACAAGGGAGACCATAGATATATCCAATCTGTTCAATGAACTCTTTTCTTGGTGTTCCATACTGAGAAGGTCTAAGTTCTGTCAATTTCTTCCTTTCTTTGTATTGCTCTACATATTCATGATACAGGAAGAGCATTTCATCTAATAATACTGCCTTTACCCTACTTTCAAATCCAGTGAGATCATCATAGACATTAAGAGCCCCATCATACAGATTGAACTCTTGTCCAGCCTCTCTCCAGTCTTCCATGAACTCATCTAGACTTCTATGTTGGTAGACAATAACATCATCTTGTTTCTCTCTTGGTAATAGAGCTAAGGATTCTGCATATGTTGATTCATTTGTAAAGAGAAGTATTTGTGTTTTATCTTTAAATGCCTTATCATATTTGTCTCTATAATTTGTAACAGATAATAAAAAACTGGTCTTCCAAGTGTTAGTCTTACCAAACACCTCAAACGAGCCATATATCCGTTGCTTCGTTTTAACTCTGGTCATGACAAACACCTAAAGATAATACTTATTTCTTCGCCTTTACTTCATCAATGATGCTGTTGACAAGTCCTAAGTTTTCTTCTTCAACCCATTTAGGTAATAGACCAGATTCCCACATCTCATTAGCAGTGTAGTCAGGATCTACTTCTTTGAGTGTAGCTACAATAGCAGTTCTGAGATCGGTCATCCTCTCTTCCGATATTTTAATCTTCTTACCTAGATCATTGAGAGGTGGAGCATCGGTGTTACCTTCTTCCATTTCTTCTTCTTGAGCATCACTGAGATACATTAGAATATCTATGAGTTCGTCTTTCTTTTTCCTCTTAATGCCCTTGATACCATGACCCTTTGCTATAGATTTGAGTTCGTCTTTCTTCTTCTCTTGTAGGTCTAGATGATTATAGATAGGTTTATGGTCACACTCAAAACAGCCAGCAGAACCAGTAGAAACATTGTTCTTATATTTATCACAGATAGCACAATAGTTCTCAGTGTTATATTCGCCAGAGACATAGCCTTCTACTATTATAGGCTTTTCTTTGATTTCATCTGTGTCATCACTGCTAGGTTCACTTGTCTCTTCCTGAACTTCCTCATCATCTTCAAAAACTTCTTCTTCGTCTTCAAAGTCCTCATCCTCAAAGTCATCCTCATCTAGCTCCTCATCATCAAGGAATTCATCATCTTCCTCTTCAGATTCTTCAGCTATTAGGGCTTGGAGTTGTTTGATTCGTTTTTCGATATGGACATATTGACCTTTTACAGTAGAGAAATAAGCTGTTGATTTCTTAGGAACCTTCTTGATAGCCTCATCAGTCATACCAATAAAAGCCATATGTTCTTTATAAGATTTAATCTTTAATTTCTTTAGTTCCATATCACTTAAGAATGATGTGGTGAGGGCTTCTAATCTTTCTAACTCTTCCTCATAAGTCTCTTCCTCATCATCGAATACCTCATCATCTCCTGAATCAATTTCGACATCTTCAAATTCATCTTCATCGGATGATTCAACTACTGGCTTAGGTTTCGGTCTAGCTCTTGGTTTAGCCTTACCTTTACCACCTTTAGCAACTATGATGTCGTCAGGAATATCTTCATCAAGTAGAGGCACTAATTCTTCAAAATTAGGAAGACTTGTCAGATATGAAGTAAATAATGCTGCTCCTTGCACTACTAGGTAAACTTTTGATTCTTCATTATTGACATCATCGTATCTTATCTTGCTTAATGCTCCTAACACATCAACTACATGTCCATTTAAAGCATTACGAAGAACAGAGAAGGGATTAATACCAGTTCCAGCTCCATCATGAGGTCTTAAAGAAGCAGTCTTAATTAGTTCAGTCCAACCAATGATAGCGAAATATGTATCAGCATATTTGTTATTTGTGAAGGTTACAGTGCAATATTTTTGTCTATCTTCATTATCTTCTGATTCATCCTCATCTATGAGTGAGAGTCTAAAACAAATCATCTTCTCATTATCATTATCAATTCTTGGCTGAATTAATTGTTGACCAGTTTCACTCTTAATCCGTTGCTTTTTGGTTTCCATTACTTGTTTATGTCCACCAAAAATAGGATCTCTAGTCATGACTGGTCTACCCTGATTATCTACTTTTGGAATTTGAGTAACCTGTTCATTGGATTCTACCCATTCATCAAGACCATCAATGAAATTGATTCTACCAGTTACTACAACTGGTTCATAGGCATCATTAACTCCTAATGTTGATGGTTCTCTAGAAACCATACTTAAGAATGCAGCTAACTCTTTATTGGTTATTGGAGAATCAGATACTTCTTTGAGGAACTTAAATTCATAGTTTATTTTTCCCTTTAATTCTTCTCTGACCTTACTACCTTGCTCAGTGGTTCCTATTTGAACAGAGGTATCATATTTATTCTCTTTACACATGATTTTTACCATGTGGAATAGAGGAACATCAATTTTAAGTCTCTGTTCTCGATTTATCTCTCTTTCTGACCAAAGATTGACATGCCTACCCCAAACAGTTAGGTTAATGATCTTGCCTGACGGAGTGATTAGAACAGGTCTCCAGCCTTTATATTCTACCTTGCGACTTCTAAACTTAATAGCGTCAGTGCCGGGTAGTAGGAGTCCTTCTAACAATACCATTCCAGCAAGAGACTTGACATATCTTAATTGACCTTCAATTTTCCCTAGAACATTCATGACTGGAAAATTAGTCAATTCAGGATCATGCCATATCTCACTTATCCAACTGTTCTTGATAAGTTTCTGTTCATCCTGTGAAAATTGGTTCTTAACAAGTTTCACAAAATCCTGTTCAGAATAGCTACCAACCTCACTAACGAGTTTGGGATCAATCTCTCTCCTTTTCTTCTTAGCCCTTCTAGGCTTCTTTTGGTTCTTGTGCATTTTTATCACACTTACAAAGTCTTACAAGTTTACAGATCTCTTACAGAGATACAAGATTAGTAAGACTAAGAAACCTTATAAATATTTTCACTTATAAATAGGAACAGTGAATTTCTATGAATACATATGAAAATAATGGTAAATCCAGTAAGGATTTCGATAAGACCAATATAGATGATCTAGAAGAGGATGAATTTCTAGAATTGACTGGAATGGAAGAAGAGGAAAAGCGTAAATCACGCCAATTCAATACCATACTTAAGCCTGAACTAGCTGATGAAGCAGATAGAATAATTAAAGATGACTTGCATGGTTCTACTTCAGAATATTTAAGAGAGCTTGTTAGGAGAGATGTAATAGCTAGAAGAGATTCAAGAGCAACATTTATTTTATCAAAGCTTATGGGTGCTGGTAAAGTAACAACTGAAGATATAGCAGAGGTATTACGCACTTAGGAGTGATTATTATGATTGATAAATATAAATGGCGAAAGAGGATCAATTACTGGCTACACCTATGGTTTGAATCATTTGCTCTATTATTCATATGGGGATTGATATTATTAACATTGTCATGGTCAGCAGATCAGGTAGGAATAACTGGTGATAATCCTGTCATATCATTTGGAGACATACTTCAGTGGCTTTGGGATACGTATTTTGGATTATCACTTATGGCTATTGGTCTAACAGGATTCTCTCTACCATTCTTAATATATGGGATCTATCTTTCGATGATTATTACATGGTCTAAGACTGGCTGGTTGGCTGATAAATTAGTAAAGATTGATAATGTAATAGAATTTAATAATGGTTCAATGGTTATAGTCAAAGATAACAATTCTGGAAAAATAAAATCATCTGATGAGATAAGAGAAGAAATGATGAAGGGTATTGAAAAAATGGGAGTAGAGATAGGAGCAAGTGGTAAATTTGAAGAGATGCCTGACGGAACTAAGGTAGTGACTGAATTAGAGCTTCATGAAATGAGTGTAGTGCCTAAAGATGAGATGGATACAGAGAAGAAGAAAGAAGAAGAAGATAAAATTTGTGGTCAT
>Ga0180437_10003073_pt1 | contig 25395 bp, 19 predicted proteins | sample SS_ome_4_FD_132410 | JGI IMG/M metagenome (GOLD analysis project Ga0180437, IMG submission 132410) | Hypersaline lake sediment archaeal communities from the Salton Sea, California, USA - SS_3_D_1 metaG | ecosystem: Environmental > Aquatic > Non-marine Saline and Alkaline > Hypersaline >... | reverse complement strand
CATACACTGGCCACTCGGCTGATCAACCGCGGCATGTCCCTTGAGTCGTTGAGCAAGCTGTTGGGGCACAAGTATCTGAGCACAACCCAACAATATGCCCGTGTCTATGATGCCACGGTGCGAAAGCAATTCGAGGCCGCCATGGCCAACATCGAGGGAGTAGCCGTCAGTGACTGGCCTCATCTGACAGTCGCCTTGACCGCCGCCCAGCACTCTATGCCAACGACCGACTCAGTGTAACGCCTGGATATTAGAGCTCCAGATCTTCAGGATGTGCCTTGGGAGCTATTGACTCGCCTTGACAAACATGCTCTGTTCCTATCCCCTGTTCCAGCAACACCCATAGTGCGTCATCTCGAGGCATCATGGTACATAATGCCATCTCTTCAGATCACCTTGCCACTGCGAGTCTTGCTCGTTCTTGTCAATCGAGGTGATCCTAATTCGCTCGATATCGCCGAATCCAATATCCGCGATGCTCTGAGTCCTTTGGGAGACAAGGTGGGGATCACAGTTGTGCGCAATCCCAGTCTAAACAAGATCAGAGCTCTAATATCACGAGGCAGAAATCACGTATTCCATTATGCGGGACCTATCGTTCGAAACTTGGAGAAAGCAGCTTGTCTGTCATTAGGCGATGATGTTGGGGAACCTAAGCTGACTAGTGAGCTATTAGCAACCTATCTTCAGGGAAGCTCTATCCGTTTAGTGGTGTTGAATGCCTCAAGTACCGCACATGATCTGGCTCCCACAATCGTTCGGGCTGGAGTGCCGGCCGTGGTGGCAATGCAGGCCGATATTACAAGTGATGAAGCAGAGTGTTTTGCCGAGTCATTTTATACTGCCGTGGCAGAGCTATACCCCATCGAATTTGCCGTATGTGAGGCACGTATGGCGTTGCAAGGCGAGTTCGGAATTGGGACAGGCCACTGGGTTAAGCCGGTACTCTTTATGATATCTGATACAGGGCATCTGTTCGATTTTGCTGAGACAGGTGGTGTTCAGCCAATATGGAGCGACGAAGAGCTAGAAAAGATTGAAACGCTTAAGTCATTGATAAACCTGTACTTAGGGCGTTTGGATACTGTCCGCAAAAAGCGCCTTGAGCTTAATAAGGATGTCTGGGACTTGTTAGATGAGCAAGAGAAGATATGTCTCAAGCGACTCCAAGACCTAAAGAAATCTTTGATTGAAATGGGAGCCATCGAAGCACTGCCAGACTCTACCGATTTCAACCAGGCTTTGCAATACCAAAGTCCAAAACACAAAAAGGAGAAGATCAAATGATTGAAATAAATGCGGTCCTTCCAGAAAATATGCCAGAGTTATTGGTAGCAGCCGGACATCCAGAAGAGCGTCTGATCGAACAAATCAAGCTTCGCGGAGGCGCTGCCGTAACAAGCCTGTTGGGGGATAAGAATGAGGTTTGGTTAGGCAGGCCTCAAGCCTTTGACCTCTTGAGCCTATTTGCCGCATATAAAAAAGGGATTCCTCCTTTACTAGCTGCTCAGGCAAGCGGCTCAGATTTTGTCGCTCTTCAATTTGTTTGCTCCTTCAGGCCAGCGCCGGAGTGTGAGTTTATTAGGGCCACAATGCGCGTCCGGCTGGAGCCAAGTGACTCAATCGCCTATGATATGTTTCCCAGAGATGTAGAGACTACAGTTACTATGAAGAGAACGTTTAGTATCTCTCCAGAATTGAAGTTCAAATTTGCCAAAGTGGCTGAGCTTGGCGTTTCAGGTTTGCAACCTGAACAATCGGCAGAGTATATTGCTTATGAACCGGAGATCACGACCTTTGCCCTTGGTGAAAACGCTCCTGGATGGGATTTCAACAAGACCAAGGCTAAACCTATTCGAGGTTCCAGAGAACTATTCCTGACCGTGAAAAAACCAAAAGGGATTTCCCTCTTTGGTCGTTTTGAGCTTTCGGCCACGGTTCAGACCAACATTGGCCGCATTCCACTGTCTACATTCTTCCTGAGCGGTGGGACCAAGCCTCTGATCAGTGAGAAATATCTGATTTGCTAGTAAGGGTGGATGATAGTATCCATTTCATTGAGACTCATTGCAAGCTCGATCAGAATATCAACCCAATTCAAGCTGAACAGTGGACGACTCGCAATAGCGATTTATGAGTTCTATTGCTGTGGTGACTCTTCTCTCCCCATATGGATGCGTCTCGTGTTTGGGTGGAGGAAGCATCTGGCAGGTAAGAAACAGCACTAATTGGAGGATCGGGACTTATGGCTCAACCTAAACTGTTATCAGTTGTTGAACTACACCGTATTCTAATTGTTCATTTCGATGTTGAAGAACTTAAAACTCTATGCTTTGATCTGGAAGTGGACTATGATAGTTTGGGTGGCGAGGGCTTAAAGGGCAAGGCACGTGAGTTAGTGAAAATGATGCAGCGTTATGGCCTTCTGGAGAAATTGGAAGCTGCCGTGCGCCTCAGGCGCCCTCAGCTTAAGACGATTTCCCCCCCTTTGCCCACTAGTATAGAGGATGAGCAGAAGGATCTAGAACTGGAACTGGGGCTAGAAACTGACATTCTAAGAACCTTGGAGTTCCGGGCAGCTCAATACAGCACTCAAGGAGACCTGCCACAAGAGTTAGGGCGAAGACTTGGTGAGCAGAGGGAGAAAGTGGCTTCTCTCAAGGCAAAGCAGTACCTGCTGAAAGATTTTGGTTACACCTCATGGCCCTTGAGGGTGGACAATCTACCTCGGGCCGAGACTTTCTTTGGGCGTACCAAGGAAATTGAGATGGCTATGGAGACGATTAGCCCAGCAGAGACGCGTAGTTGGGGTGTGCTCATTGATGGATTAGGAGGGATTGGCAAAACAGCTTTGGCATTGGAAGTGGCTCGCCGTAGCAGAGAGAAGCGTATGTTCAAAGAATACGTGTGGGTGAGTGCGAAAACCTCAGAGCTAGTACCAGAAGGTATCCGGCCTCAAGAAGCACATTTCACATCAGCGGGCACCCTGTTCGATGCCATCGCCAGGGAGTTAGGATTGTTTACGATTCACAGACTTTCTTCGAACGAGGAGAAAAGTGACGCCTTGCGAGTTGCGCTCCGAGAACGGCAGGCATTACTTGTCTTGGTGGACAATCTGGAAACATTGAACACTGAAGACCAGCAAGAGGTTATAAAATTTCTACGAAGGCTGCCGGAGGGGTGTAAGGCCATCGCGACGAGTAGGCAACGCCACGGAACTGAAGACGCACGTATTATTCGGCTTTCACGACTACCTTGGGAAGACGCGCGCCGGTTGATAGAGGCTGAGGGCAAGAAAGAGCAGAGAGTGCAAGAGAAACTCGAAAAGGTGGGGGACGAGGGATGGCTTGAACTCTATGATGCGGCCGGTGGCTCACCGTTGGCAATAATCTGGACGATAGGGCTGATGCGTATTCGCCATAAGACCTTTGAAAGCGCATTATCCATGCTTCACGAAGGTAGCCAAACCAATGACCTACATCAATTCATTTATGAAGAGGCGATTAGTAAGCTTGATTCTGACAGTAAAAGATTACTGGCTGCGCTCTCTCTTTTTCCGGCGGCAGCATCCGAAAAAGCGTTACAATCTGTAACTGCACTTCCCTGGCACAAGTTGTCGAAAGCAATAGAGATGCTGTTTCAACTTTCCTTTCTCATTGAAGTAGACTATGGGGACGGTGTGGAAAGATTGGATCTGCATCCTATCACTCGCCGCTTCGGGAGCACCTTAGATGTGCAGTTTGGCGGATTGCAATCGAGTAAACTCCCTGAGCTATATGTCCGCTACTGGCTGGAGTTCATGCAGGAGCATGGTTTAAGTGATTGGCAGTCCTACCCAGAGATCGAAAGGGAGCTAGACAACATTCTGGCCGCTGTGACGTGGGTACACGAAAAGTGGGATAGAGAAAGTCATGAAAATGGAGACCTGGCAGGGGACCAACGTGGATTTCTTCAGAAGCTTTTTCCCCAAAAGAGGGCGAGCATGCCTGTTCAGACGGCAGAACTAGCAAGGCTAGTAGTCGAGTTTGGGGCTGCCCTGTCAACTTTCCTGTACGCTACTGGCCATTGGACCTGGGGACTTGATCTCTATAAATGGGCGGTCGAAGCCAGTAATCAATTGGAAGACTGGTCCAGCGTAGGCCGGCGGTCATACGACGTAGGCTGGCTGTATGCACAGCGAGGCGAACTGGAACAAGCCATAGTATGGGCAGAACGGTCTCGGGAAGCTTTTGAGAAGAGTGGCAATAGAGTGGACGGGGCCGAAGCAAGACGATTGATGGGAGTAATTGCAGAATACAGGGGGGATCTAGAAAAAGCTGAGGCCATCTACAAGGAAGTGCTCAAAACCTACGAAGAGGAGGGAGTGGAAGAAGAAATTGGATTCCTCATGCTCGATCTGGGGGATCTGGCGCGCAGGCGGAATGAATTGCCCCATGCACGGCAGTACTACGAAAGGGCTCTGACTATCTGGCAAGCCAGCGAGAAGCCAGCTTATGGTGCTGCCGCATTGAATGGTCTCGGTCTGACATCGTTGATGATGAATGACTATTCATCTGCCCGGGCATACTTCGAGCAGGCTTTGAGTGAGGCACAGCATGTGGAAAAGCAAGCCTTAGCTAAGTGGGGTTTGGCAAGGATTGAGGAACATGAAGGAAGACTGGAGAATGCGCTGAAATATGCCATGAATGCGCTTCAGACGTACGAGGAACTGCAGCTACAGGACGTGGAACAGTTGCGAGTCTTTATCAACCGACTTGGATCTCCGCGCGGCGGCGAATCTTGATGAGGTACTTGAGCTTTTCTCTAAGGCACTCCACGAGTTAGGTGAGTCCGTTCAAGAGGTTGACGAAACGTTGAGTGAGATGTACAATCTGCTGGTGGATGGCAAACGGCTGCGCGACATCAGCGATCTGCCCTTTGATCTGGCGATCTAGTGCATTTAACCAGTCCAGGGGCCTGGACTCGTTTAATACGTTTGGAGGTTAGCCATGGCACGCAAGACCTGGGTATGGAGCCCGGATTCAGGTGGGGTCAAGATTCCCGAGAGGGTAAAGCCCCGGACCGAGGCACGCATCAGGCGCTACGCTGAGGAGCACTTTGCCGGGAAGTACACCCGCCTGGAGATTCGTTTCCGGGGGCAATTCTGCTACATTGATGCCTATACTGAGCCAGACGCATCGCCCGGCTGGCCCCCACCCGACTGGCCCGAGAGCCGGGAGGAGTACCTGGAGCGGTTGCGCAACACGCCCACACACCTGTGCCGCCTGCGCTACTTTGGCGACGAGGAGCGATGGGGCTTTGCGTTCTATACCTATAGCAACGAAAAGTACGAGACGGCCATCTTGTCGTCGGGCGACTTTCAGGGCACGCCGGAGGAGGCATTCGACACAGCCGCGCGGGTTTACTTGACATAGGGCTTAAGCCATCTTTCCTTGACGTGGATTTCGGGGTAGGTGGGAGCTGGAGCAAGCGGTGCGAAAGAGTCATCAAAAGGCCATCGGTTCGCTGGAAGAGACCAAGCAGCCGGTAGTTGTGACTGGAGGAGGTGAATCATGCATTGGCATGACCTAAAAGCAACATACCCCAACCAGTGGCTGGTCATTGAGGCGCTGGAAGCTCATACTGAAGGCAGTCAGCGTATCTTGGATCACATCGCCGTCGTGGAGGTGTGTCCCGATTCGGTGACCGCGATGCAGACCTGTCGCCGACTGCATCAGCAATATCCCATGCGCGAGTTTTACTTTGTGCATACCAGTCGCGTCAGCCTGGACATTGAGGAGCGACGGTGGGTGGGTATCAGGAGGAGCAATGCGGCTCACGCTGAAGTATAGCCTGCCATTCATCACCGTCACCCTAGCTTATCGCCAGGCAGAAATCGAGGTGCTTCGCGTTTTGGTGGACACAGGGTCGGCCAGAACGATGTTTGCTGCCGACGTGGTGGCAAGTGGGGTTGATTCCAGAGCCGGAGGACACATTGCTGACTGTGCGCGGCGTTGGCGGGGCGGAAGTGGTTTTCACGCGTCTGGTTGACCGTGTGCAGGTAGGGTGCCGGGCAGTCGAGCAATTTGAGGTTGAGATTGGCGGGATGGACTATGGTTTTGAGATCGATGGCATCCTGGGCATGGACTTCCTCATGCGTACCGGCGCCATCATCAACTTGCACCGGCTACAACTCGAGTTCCCCGATGCGGAGAAGTAACCACGTGCAATCTGTGTCGCCGTGTTGGAGTAGGAGATTAACGAGCGGGTGGTGGCCTTGGTGGAGTGGCTCCCAAGAGTGTAGATAGTTTCTGCAGATGTGGCTGCAGGAGGAACGGCATGAAAAAGCAAAGACCTACCCGAATGAGCTTTGTCGTAGCGGCACTGATTGGTGGCCTGGCTGCGGTGGTTTTCCTGGGACCAGGCGGGCTCATGGCTCAGGAGCCGGAGGGCCAGTGGGTGCAGAGCGGCCTGCCGGGCCTGGCCGTGCATACTCTGATTCCCGATCCCACCGACGGCCAGGTGCTGTACGCGACCACGCCGCAGGCCGTCCACAAAACCACCGACGGCGGGCAGTCGTGGTCGGTTCTCACCACCGAGGTCCCCAACGTGGTGGCCATGGCTGTGGACCCTCAAAATCTGGCCACTCTCTACACCTATAGCTGGCCCAAATTCAGCGATTTCGCCGTTGACTTTGAAGGCTGGCGCAAGAGCACCGACGGCGGGCAGACCTGGTTCGATCCCTATCAAGGGCCGTCCGAGCAGGCCGCCAGAGGGGTCAATAGCTTGGTCATTGACCCGGCCAACCCGCAGGTCCTGTACGCTGGCACGGCCTATCAGTCCGGCAACTATGGCCGCATCCTCAAGAGCGAGGACGGCGCAGCCACCTGGCAGCTCGTCTACACCATCCAGTCCGTAATGGGAGCTGGGGACGTCACCGCCCTGGCCATACCGGCGCTCAGGCCGGGGGTGGTGTACGCCACCCACAGCGTTTATCACGGCGGGGTGGTGCTCAAGACCACCGATGGGGGCACCAACTGGACCGATCTGGGTGATCGCGAGATGCTTAGCGCCCCCACGGCCCTGGTGCTGGATGACCAGGAGGGATTGAGGGCCTTCGTGGCCTGGCAGCAGCCCACGGGAGCCGGGGTGCGGCTCCACTGCACCACCGACGGCGGCCTCAACTGGAGCCAATGCGAGGCGGGCCTCCCCCCCAGCGGGACATGGGGCGCTTCCCTGGCTATGGACCGGAGTCACCCCCAACGGGCCTTCGTGGGGCTGAGTGGGGAGGGGGCCGGGGTCTACGCCACTGAGGATGGAGGAGGCCATTGGACGCTGTTGGATCAGGGGGGCGGCCCGGCCCTGGAGCAAGTGCTCCGCCTGGCCTATTCTGCATCCTCCGGCATTCTCTACGCCGGCACTGAGGACGGGGTCTGGATGTTCCCTATCACCCGCTCGCCGGAAATCACCCCAGAGGCCACCAATGGAGATTTCGAGGAGGGTTTCTTTGGCCCGGTGGGGCAAAGCGTGGCCAATGGTTGGGGGCTCTACGTTGCTGGGGGCGAGCCCACTTTCGATGGCGAACACAACACCGTTCATGGCGGAAGCTGGGCGCAAAAGATCTCCGGCCATGCCCCTTTCTCGGCCGGAGTGGCGCAGACGGTGCCGGTAAAGCCCGGTGCCAGCTACCACGTGACGGTCTATTATCAATTGTATCCGCCCGGTGACGGTCAGGCTTTCCTGGGAGTGCAGGACGGCACGGCCTCAGCCCAGTGGGTGGGTGGGGCAGATGGCGGCGTGTGGCGCTCCCTATCTCAGACGCTGACTGCCACCACGGACCAACTTATCCTCTATCTGCACGGGAACAACGGCGCGGGACTCAATACCAACGTCTATTTCGACGGCGTGACGGTGACCGAGTTGGGTCAACCGTGAGTTGGATGCTATTGAAATAATGCCTAGCAAGGAATCTACAACAGCCAAGCCTACACATCCATGGTTGCGCACAGTACACGTGGCCTTTGTGCCCGGTCCCACAACCTCTTTGTTGTTGGAAGAAGTGGCGAGCGGTTTGTTGCACCATTTTCACCTCCAGGGGTACCAGGTTCAGACGACACCGGATGATCGCACCGACGTTATCCTGACCACTGCCCCCTTTGGCGAACCGATTGAGTGGCGCCAGGCCCTGATCTTTACTTTCCGCAGGCGCTTTGACCTGAGTCACTCCCCTGCTCTCTACACTTTGGTACACGTGTCTCCTGAAGAATTTCAGCGCGTGTTGGATCACTTCCGGGCTGCATTGGCCAAGGAACCGCCGGACCCAGCGGACTATGCCTTCCCCGGCCTGGCACCCCAGGCCCATCGCGTGCTTTTCGAGCAGGGTCGTCGGGGCGGTCCTATCCTGGCCCTGGAGCGCTTGGTGCAGGCCCAAGCCAAGAGCCTCCATATCATCCTGGTGGTCGGATATGATCACCCTATGGTAGCGTACCACTTTGACTTGGTCGGCGCTCACCCTCGTAGTGAGGCAGGAGAACTGGAATCTTTTTACGACGACGTTGTCCTGCGTACCGTCACCACCGTCAGCGCCAGAGAGGTGACCCAACACGAGGTGGTGGGAGAGCCTATCCCGTCCGCGCTCTGGCGACGTCTCAGCACGCCCGCGGCCATGCGTGTGGCGGGCCAGCAACTGGGGGAGCGCAACTTTTTCACCGAGATGGTGCGCATCGCCGACTTGGTACAGGTGCCTGCCGTGACGGACGCCATAGCCAACCAGTATAGCGAGGGATGCTTTGCCACGTGGGATCCAACGCTGGGCGCCCTCATCGCTACCGTGACGGGTAGTGCCCGCCCCGTGGACAAGGGGAGCATCACTGACGATGACCTGGCGGTGATTGTGGGAGTGCAGCCCGACGGCAGCGGGGCACTGACACGCCATGTGGAGGGAAAGCGCAACGATCCCCCCTCTTCCGAAGCAGTTGAGATGATGGACATGGACAGCCCGCTGCCCACCATCACCCTCGATCCGGTGTGGAATGTCACCGCTCCGGTGCCGGTGGTGCGATCTAAACTGCACGGCCATCGCGGCGTTGCCGCCTACGACCCCCGCCGGGTGGAGTACGTCCCCTTGGAGCCAGCGTACTACCACTACCCGGTTTCCTGTGCTACGGATGCTCAGGCTCAGGGTGTCAAGGGAGCTTTCGCTCGCTCGGAGGCCATGCAAAATCCTGGTGACCCGCGCCAGGTCGTCTTCACCGTCCTGCCCGGTCACGGCGTTGTCATCGTGGAAAAGTGGGTGCCCGGGACAGCGCCCTTCCAGGTGATGTGGGAGTACATGGATGCCGGTTATTTACAAGTGGACAACCGCATTCCGCAGGGCACGATGGAGTATGCCTGGGGGTTGGATGGCAAGATGGTGCTGCAGACGGTGTGAAGCGCGTTGGCGCTAAGGGTAGCTGATATGTCTTCTCGTGTTCTCTTAGCTCCGGCCGGACATGGCAAAACCCGGTATTGTACCATCCGCATCCAGGAGGTCCGGGCTCAAGCTTTGGCTCCCGTTTGGGTCATTCTGCCCAACCAGGCCCAGGTCGCGGCTTTCCGCCGTCGCCTGGCTGAGGAGGGTGGCGCGTTGGGAGTGCAACCGGGCACCTTTTACACTTTCTACGCCGAAATCCTGGCCCAGGCTGGACAGCCCATCCCCCGCCTGTTCGACCCTGTCCAGCATCGCCTGCTGCGCGCCATCGTGGACCGACTGTACGAAGAGGGCCACCTGCGCCACTATGCCCCGCTGCGCGACAAACCCGGCTTTGTCCGGTTCCTGCGCACCCTCGTGCGGGAACTCAAGCGCGCCCGCGTCCACCGCGATGACTTGATCGCCGCCGTCGCTGGCGGGGAAGAACGGTTGACCGAACTGGCGGCTATTTACGCCGGGTACCAGGACTGGCTGGTGCAGACTGGCTGGATGGACGCCGAAGGGCAGGGTTGGCTGGCTGCGTTGGCCCTGGAAAATGACCCGGGCTTGGGCCGTGATCTGCAATTGTTGATCGTTGACGGCTTTGACGAGTTCAACCCTACCCAACTGGAAGTGCTGCGCCTCCTGGCCGACCGCGCCGCCGAAACCATCGTCACTCTTACCGGCGCTACAGGCCCGACCCGCACCCGGATTACCTACCGCCGTTTCGCCCGCGCCCTGGCTGCCGTCACCACCGCCCTCAACGTCGAACCAGAGCCCTTCGCTTCTCCACATTCTGCATCTTGCATCTTGCACCCTGGATTCTGTGATCCACTGGCCCGCCTCGAAGCGTCTCTATTCGAGCCGTCACCCCAAAAGCACCCCGCCGACGATGCTGTCACCTTTGTCGAAGCCCAGAACCGGAGCCAGGAGGTCCGCGCCGCACTGCGCTGGATCAAAGCCTGCCTGGTGCGCGACGGGATGGCCGCTCACGAGGTGGCTGTCGTTGCCCGTGACCTGGCTCCCTATCGTCCCTTCCTCCAGGAGACGGCAGCCGAGTTCGGTCTGCCCCTTCGCCTGGCCGAGGGTGCCGACCTGCTGACCAACCCGGCCGTGGCTGCGCTGCTGTCGTTGCTGTCGTTGCCCGTGCTCGACTGGCCGCGCCGCCAGGTGGTGGACGCCTGGCGCAATCCCTACTTTGACTGGTCGGGTGTGGGCGCGGATTCCATCGGTGATGGTGACGCCGACCGGCTGGACGCCGCCGCCCGGGCCGGGCTGGTCATCCAGGGCCTGGCTCAGTGGAACGAGGCCCTCGACCGGCTGGTGCAGATGAAACCAGCCACTGAGGCTGCTGCCGAAGACGAGGATTTGGCCTCACCTGAGGTGCCTGCCGGGGCCGAGGCTGCTGCCCTCCGCCGCAAATTCGAGGCCTTTGTCGCCCACATCACCCCGCCGCCAGAAGCCACCGTGCGTGACTATGTGGCTTTCATCGAGAATCTCATCGGCGACGATCCCAAGCTGGCCACACGTTTTCAATCGGCCGAGGACGCTGTCAGTGAAGGGAGCCTGGGCGTCGTGGCCCGAGCCTGGGAGGCTGACTCGACTGCCCAACGCGATGTGGCCGCCCTGCGTGCTTTCAAAGACGTGTTGCGCGGCCTGGTGCTGGCCGACTCGGTGCTCGGCCACAAGGATATTCCCATTCTCCACGCCCGTTTCTACGCCGATCTGCGCGGTGCCGTCGAGGGAACATCCTACACTGCATCACCTGAGCCGAACGTGCCCACCGTGCTGGCCGCGTCGGTGCTCCATGCCCGGGGCCTGTCCTTCCGCGCCGTGGCCCTGCTGGGTTTGTCCGAGGGCGAGTTCCCCCAGGCCGAACAGGAGGACACTCTGTTGCGCGAAAGCGACCGCCTGGCCCTGCGCGATCGGGGGCTGCTCATCGGACCACGATTGCAGGGCGACGAGGTGACTTTCTTCTACGAGGCCGTCACCCGTGCCCGCGAGAAGCTGCTGCTGTGCCGGCCCTATCTGGCCGACGATGGCCAGCCGTGGGAGCCCTCGCCTTACTGGGAGCAGGTCCGGCGGCTGATGGATGCCCCTGTGGAGCACGTCCGCCCGGAAGACCCTTTGCCGGCCGGCGAAGCTGCTTCACCTCAGGAATTCGTCAGCGCGGCCGCTTTTTGGTGGAGTAGTAGAACGGCTCGGCTGAGCTCGCCGAAGTCTTGTTCTGCGCCATCTGAATGCGAAACAAGTCCTGCCCTGAGCCAAAGCCCTGAGCGCAGCGAAGGGGCAGCCGAAGGGTTCGCTACTCCGGAAGACAATTCCTATATAAACGAGTTCAGCCGGGCCTGGCGATGGGCTCAGATGGGCGCTTCCGTCCTGCGAGCTCGCCTGTCTGACGAGCCCGGTGGGCCACACGAGGGCGATCTGACTGCGCTGGCCGACCGGTTGTCAGCTCGCTACGGCCCGCGCCATGCCTGGAGCGCCAGCCGGCTGGAAGCCTACGCCGCCTGCCCTCTGCTCTTCTGGTTCGGCTCTGGCCTGGAACTGGAACCCCGCACCCCGCCGGAGGAGGGCTACGACGTCCGCATCCTGGGCATCATGTACCATCGCGTCCTGGAAGAGCTCTACCGGCTCGCGTCAGACCCCACCGATGCCGATGAGCTGCTGACCTTGTTGCCCACTGTCGCTCAGCAAGTCTTTGATGCTGCACCGGGCGAATACGGCTTTCGTCCCACGCGTCTGTGGGATTACCAGCGCCAGGAGCTGGGGCAAATCCTGGCCGACACCGTGACCGCGCTGGTCGAGGTCTCATCCGGTTACACACCCGTTGCCCTGGAGCAAGTTTTTGGCCTTGAGGGCCAGCCCGTGCTGGTGATCCACGGTGACCGTGGCGAGTTGCGTTTGCGCGGCTTCATTGACCGCATAGACCGGGGGGCAGACGGCCGTCTGCGGGTGATTGACTACAAGGCTGGCTCCACGCCTATCTCGGCCCGCGACCTGGCCGAGGGACGACGGGTGCAACTGGCTCTTTACGCCCTGGCTGCCCGCGAGGCTTTGGGCTTGGGCGACGTATCCGGTGGTTTCTACTGGCACATCGGCTCAGCCAGGGCCAGCAGCCTCAAGCTAGAAAAGTTCGAGGGTGGGGTGGAGGCGGCGCTGCGAGCTGCGGTTGGCCATGCCCTGGCCTACGCTGCCGCCGTCCGCGCCGGGCACTTCCGGCCGAAGCCTCCGCCGGGGAATTGCCCCAGCAACTGTCCGGCGGCCGCCTTTTGCTGGCGGTACACGCCGAGAGCATGGTAGGTTACACCTTTCAGTGAATATTCAGGAGGTTCCTATGCCCTATCAAGAATGCGCTCTTTACGGTAACTTGGTCCGCTATCTGCGGGACCGTTGCGCCGAGCGGCTGGCCGAACTCGACCCGGCCTCCGGTGCCGAGGCGGCCAGTGCCTGGCTCGACGACCTGATCCGCGATTGGTTTTTCACCCCACAGCCTGACCTCCACGGCGACGCTCCCCGTGACGTCATCTGGCGCGAGCAGAAAGGGGAGCCCAACGTCGTGCCTCCTGACCGTATGGATGACCTCTTCTTCGACGATTGCCCCGTCTGCCAGGCCATGCGCGACGAGCCGGGCGAATGGCACTGGCATTATGATGATGGTAGCTTCCCCCTCATCGCCGAGTACGACCCCCAGGGCTGGGGCGAGCGCTGGGAAGCTGAGCACGAAGCCTTTGAACGCTGGAGAGCCGAACAGGGGGACTCGGAACGCTGGGAGGCTGAAGAGTTCCGCGACGAAGAGGGCAATCTCCGCTTCATATACGGTTTCCCCGACGCCACACCGGAGCAAGAGGCCCACCTCCGGGCTCTATGGGGATTGCCGACCGCTGGAGAAGAGGCCGATGAGCCAGCAGAGATCCCATCCTACGATCCGCCCCCTGTGCCTTCGCAGGAGATCTCTCCAGCCGTGCTCTGGCTGCGGGTGGCCGAAGAGCCCTGGCTCGACCGGGAATTGCACGATGCGGCCCGCGCCCTGGCCGGACGGCTGGGCTTCAGCGTGCCCAACCCGCCTCTGACCCATCAGCGTGTGGAGTTGGGTTGGCATCGGCTGACTTTTACCGAAGCCTTGCCGCTGGTAGCCGCCCTCCACGACCGTGGAGTGGACGTGTCCGCCTTCCTGGAACAGGTACGCGCCTTCCCGTACCAGGACATTTCTCTGGAGTGGCTCGTGGCCCCGGAGCGATGCATGGCTATGATGACGGGCGTGCTGGAAAGCGACGTGGTTGAGGAAGACCCGCTCTCGGCTGCCAAACTGTGCCACAGCCGGGAATTCATCGAGCGAGTCTCGCGCCTCATCCCGCTCCATGCCCGCATCTGGCTGCGCGGCTGGTCCGACGCGCTGATCCACACCGCCTTCGCTCGGGCTGTGGAGTGGGACGACGAGCTACCTTTCTGAGAGGGTGATGGAATTGGAGGAAAACCTATGACCAAGAAGAAGCGAAAACGGCAGAAACGCTCGCAGCCAAAGCAGGCCCGGCGCGAGTCGAGGCGCCGTCGTGCTCGGCCGAGCCCTCGCTCCGCGTTCCCTCTTCGTGCCCTTGCTCCTGACCGTTTGGCCGACATCCCCGACGAGCGAGAACTGGTAGAAGGGCTGATGGAAATCGAAACGTTGGGCGACGAGCCCGAATTTGCCGACTTTGACCTGGGGGAAGACATCAACGTCATCGTTGGCGAGATGATAGCCGAGTCTGATGAAGACATTCAACGACTGGAAGCGGCTGGCAAGGAGAGGGAAATAGACCGTTTGATGAGCGAGGCCAGCATGGCGGCCATGGAAAAGGCTGTCACCCCTGCTGTCAAGGCTGACGTTCGTCGCCGGTTGGATCAACTGAGCCGCCGTCTGCGAGAGGAGGGCCAATCCCAGCGTGCCAACAGTCTGGCTGCTGTCTCGCAGATGCTTGACTTCCCGGCTTTTCCCTGGGTGATGTTTGGCCCTGTGCGCCAGGCTTTTGACGATGCCGTGCGAGAATTTATTGGTAGTCTGTTGATGGATATGGCCCTGGCTGAAGCGGCGGGTGTTCCTGTTACCGAACTCACCTCCGAAAAGGCGAGCAGCCTGATGGCAGACCCCGCCGTGCAGCAGCGCTTCCGGGCAATCTACGAGCAGGATGAGACACTTCGAGAAGCGCTGGACACTCAGTTTGACAACGCCTACGGCGAATTCCTGGAAGCTCTCTTCAATGGCGACTTGACTCTGGGGCTATTCACTGTTGAGGAGTTGCTGTTGTTGAGCGCCCTCATTTATCGTCAGCGTCAATTGGCAGGGTCCGAGCCTGAGCCGTCGGAAGAGGAGCCTATGGCCGATGAGATTGTTCAGGCTGCTCAGCGAGCCCTTCAAATACTGAACACGCCAGAACGCCGGCAACGCTGGCAAGACCGCATAGCGCAGCTTGAAGCTGACGGAGAAGAGCTCTCAGGCCCGATGCAGGGCGTGCTTTTGTTATTCCGTGAGGCCCTCATCGAACCCATTGAAGACGACGCTTTGATGCCCTTGCTCACCGCTGCTTACGTTGGAGAGATAGAGTTACAACAAGAACGCGCGGAATCTGATCCTGCACTGTCTGAAGAGCTGGAAGAGACGTTCACTCGGATACTCGAACGGCTGGAGCGCGGCGAACCGCCTCTGGACTGAGCTCGTGTCCGAAAAATGGCAGGCCAAGCTGTTGCTTGTGCTATTTGGAGTGTCATTTGCAACAGAAATCAATTCTCTCCCTCCTGCAACTGAAAGGACGCCAGGCCGAGGCTGCCACGGTTCGTGGCGTGGACGTGGCCGTCACTGCCGGGGCCGGTTCGGGCAAGACCCGCGCCCTGGTGGGGCGCTATCTCGGCCTGCTGGAAGAAGGCCGCCCGCTGCGTTCGCTGGTGGCCATCACGTTTACTGAGAAGGCCGCCCGCGAGATGCGCACCCGCACCCGCAGCACCATCGAGCAATGGCTGGCTGAGGGAGTGGCTGCCGGCCATGCTTGGTGGGAATCGGCCTTTGCCGAACTCGATGCGGCGCGCATCGGCACCATCCACAGCCTGTGCGCTGCCATCCTGCGCGCCCACCCGGCCGAGGCCAACGTGGACCCGGCTTTCACTGTGCTGGAAGAGAACGCGGCGGCCATACTGAAGGCCAGGGCGGTGGAGGTCGCCCTGGCCTGGGCTATGAGCGATCCCGAAGCGGCGCGGCTGTTTGGGTTGCTGGGGGAATACCGGCTGCGCGCTGCTGTGACGGAGCTGCTCGAACGGCGGCTGGACGCCGCACCGGTCTTCGATGGGGTGGACGATGGGCTGCTCGACCGTTGGTCAGGTGAACTGGCAGCCTGGCTGGAGGCGCGGTTGGATATACCCCCCTGGCTGGACTCGCTCGAGGTGCTGAGGGCAGTGCAGGCTCGCCAACCCGACGACAAGCTGGAAACGGCCCGCTGCGCAGTGCTGGCCTGCTGGGATGAGATTTGCACTGCGCGCATAGATCAGGATTGGGACTCTGTCTTTGCTGGTCTGATCTCGTTGCGGGATTCGATTTCCACGGGCGGGGTTAAAGGCAACTGGGAGACGGATGACCTGGCGGCAGCACGGGAGGCGATGGCCACGCTGAGGATGCATTACGACGGCGAAATCGCGCCGCTGGGTGACAAGAAAAAGCCGGTCAGTTGGGCCCTCGACCGACAGGTCGCTAAGGCCCTGCCCGGCTTGCGTCGGCTGTTCCAGCAGGCCGTCGCCGCATATCAGCAGTTGAAGGACGAGGGGCAGGCGCTGGACTTTGACGACCTGGAAATGCGGGCGGCGACGCTTTTGAACGAGAACCCCACCGTGCGGACGCGCTGGCAATCCGAGGTCAGTGCTGTGCTGGTGGACGAGTTCCAGGACACCAACGAGCGCCAGCGTCGTATCGTCTACGCTCTGACCGGATTTCCCAAATCCCAGGCCGGCTCTTTGTTCGTGGTGGGCGATGCCAAACAGTCCATCTATCGCTTTCGCGGCGCTGACGTGACTGTGTTCCGCCGCGTGCAGGCTGATGTGTCGGCCGCTGGTGGCCAGCACATTGACCTGGATCTCACTTTCCGCCCTCACAAACCCCTGCTGACGGCCACCAACGCCTTGCTCCAATCCGTTCTTGGTATGCAAGACGACCGTTCGGCTGAGCGCTCACGACAAAGCCCGACCCGCCCTTACGACGTGCCCTTTGCGCCGCTGCGCGCCTACCGGCAGTCACCCGAGGAAGGGGTCCGCGAGCCATTTATCGAACTGCACCTGGGGATTGGCGGAGATGCTGACCAGGGACGTCGGGCGGCCGCCGCCGGGCTGGCCCGGCGGTTAGTGGCGCTTTACCAGAGCGAAGGCGTTGAGTGGGGCCAGGTCGCGCTGCTGTTCCGCGCCTCGACCCATTTCGGCGACTATGAGGACGCCCTGGAACGGGTTGGTATCCCCTTCGTCACCGTCGCCGGGCGTGGCTTCTATGACCGGCCCGAAGTGCGCGACCTGCTCAACGCTCTGTCGGCCATCGCGGCCCCCGACGATGACCTGGCTCTGGCTGGCCTGCTCCGCTCGCCAGCCTTTGGCCTGACCGATGCGGCACTGTATCTGCTGCGTTGGGGGCCAGACGGGCAGCGCCGCCCGATGTGGGCAGCGCTGAACGGCGACCTGGCCAGCCTCGACCCAGCGGATGCAGAACGGGCTGAGCACGCACGGGCTGTCATTGCCGGGTTGCACGAGTTGGTTGGCCGTGCGCCGGTGGCCGAGATCCTCAAGCGTTTTCTTGACGCCACCTATTACCGTGCCGCCTTGCGCCTGGCTCCTGGGGGCGAGCGTCCGCGCCGCAACGTGGACAAGCTGCTGGCCGACGCTCACCGCAGTGGGCTGGTCATCGTAGGAGAATTTCTGGAGTATGTAGGGGCGCTGCGTGACGTGGCGGCCCGTGAGAGCGAAGCGCCCGTCGAGGCCGGTGGTGCGGTGCAATTAATGACCGTCCACAAGGCCAAGGGGTTAGAGTTCCCTGTGGTCGTGATCGCCGATGCGGCCCACGGAGGGGGCAGTGCCGGGCCCGCGATTCTCGTCGAGTCCGATCTGGGCGTTCTGCTGGATGTGCGCCAGGGCGAGGCCCGCCCGGCGGTGCACCGATGGGCTGCGCTGCGCCACTCGGCTATGGAAGAGGCCGAGGACAAGCGGCTGTTGTACGTGGCCGCCACCCGGGCCAGGGAGAAACTGCTGGTCAGCGGACACGTCAAGATCAGCACAGCTAGGGCGGATCCAGGGCGATTGCTCTTGAGTGGCTGGCTGGCGCGTCTGAGTGAGGTGGTGGGGCTGAGCGAGGTGCGCCTGTCTGAGATGCCGACAGCCTCGCAGTCCCTTGACCTGCACTGGGAAGGTGGCCCGTTGGCCTGCGTACTCTATCCACCGTTGGAAGAACTGACAGCGGATTTCCAATCCCTCGTATCTGAGGTCCAGGTGGCGATGGAAAGCCCTGCTGCTGTTGCGTCCACAGAACTGTCTCTCCCGCCTGACCTGGTGGCTCCCCTGGCTTTCGCCGTCCACGACGATGCCGACGACAAGACCCAGGACCGCGAGAGTGACCCGCCGCCTCGAGTGTGGCGCGTCGTGCCCAGAGCGGTCCGCCCGACCGGCCCGGCCTGGGTAGTAGGCACCCTCGTCCACGCTGCGCTTCGCCGCTGGCGCTTCCCTGATGGCGAGGGCTTGGAAGCCTTTCTGCGACCCTATGCCCTGGAAGCTGGCCTGACCGACGAGGTCGAGATTAAGGGAGCCATCTCCGAGGCCCGCCGAATGCTGATGCGTTTCCAGTCCCACCCGCTGTACGCCGAGATGGCCGCCGCCGAGCGATACCACGAGGTGCCCTATAGTGTGACGTTAGACGACGGCGCGCGCAGCGGCATCGTGGACCTGCTCTACCGGGCCGACGGCAGCTGGACCATCGCCGAATTCAAGACCGATCGCCTGAAGGATGAGGCGGAGATGAAGGTGCGCATCGGTGAGGAGAAATACGACGAGCAGGTGCGCGGTTACGTCGAGGCTGTGACCCGGCAACTGAGGGAGCGACCCCGCGCCCTGCTCGTGTTCTTGAACGTGGGAAGTCAGGTGCGCATCGTGCCGCTGTGAACCTCTCGTTCTCAAACTGACAAGGGAAAGAGATGGTCAGGGCTCGATGACCGCCTTGACTACCTTGAGTTCTTCCACGTCAGCCAGGGCTTGGTTGGCCTCTTCCAGGCTGTATTTGCGGCTGATAAAGCGCTCGTAGCCAAAGCGCTCCCCGTGTTTGGCCAGCACCTTTATCCCCCGGTAAAAGTGGCTAAAGTCGCTGCCCCAGCAGCCCCTTATCTCCAGGTGCTTTCTGTTGATGTCCCAATGGGGGTTGATCTCTACCGTCCCGGCGTCGGTGTACTGACCCACCACCACAAAGCGGCCGTTGTCTCGGGTCATTTGCATCCCTTCCAGCACGGCGGCCGGGTTGCCCGTGGCCTCGATGGTGATGTCCGCCCCGCGCTCGCCGGTCCATTCCCGCACCAGGGCCACCCGTTCCTCCGGCCCGTGCTGCTCGATGTCCACGATGTGATCGGCCCCAACAGCCAGGGCCATCTCCAGACGTGCCTGCGGCGCGCCGACCACGATGACCCGGGTAGCCCCGGACAGTTGAGCTAGGACGGCGGCATTGAGCCCCACGGGCCCGCTGCCCTGTATGGCCACGCTGTCGCCCAGTTGGACCTGCGCCCGTTCCAGGGCATGGACTGCTGTGGGCAGGCCGCAGCCGGCAGCAATGAACCGCTCCGGCGTTAACTCCTCCGGCAGCCTGATAACCTTGACCCCCGGCTTGAGGTAAATGGCCTGGCTCCACCCACCCAGCAGTCCTTCGTCGGCCGAGTAGGTGATGCCATAGACCCGGCGGCTGGGGCAGCGGGTCGTCGCTTTGGCGACCAGGCAAAACCAACACTTTCCACAGGTCTCGTGGACATCGAGGAAGGTGACCACGTCACCCTTGTGCAGCGGGTTGCCTTCCACGTCCGTCACCTCTCCCGCCAACCGGGCGATGCGCCCCACGCTGACGTGACCGGGGATGATGGGATAAGGCACCCCTGCCAGTTGGCCGTGGTGGAGGTGCACGTCGGTGCCGCATACTTCGCTGTAGATCGTCTCCAGCAAAATGCTACCCGGCTCCAGTTCTGGCTGGGGGAACTCTTGCACCACCAGCGGCTCTTGGGGAGCACCCATGACAGCAGCTTTGAACATGATTTTGACCTCCCTTCTCCGTTGTGACCCTATTATATCACAGGTGGCGGAAATCGGTAACCAAGGGACTATGAGCGATGGTTGCTATTGCCAATCCCGTGGAAATCTGATACAATGGCGCAACAAAGCTGGTACTCACTTCAATCTCATCGAGTCAAAGGAGGTTATGGCATGACGACATCATTGCTAGTTGCTTCTTCGAATGCAATTGTTGGCTTTCCGGCGGCGATGGAAAGGTTGAGGGGCAGGGGGCGGGCGTTGGACGCCGTCGAGATCGCCGTGCGTGCCGTCGAAGACAATCCGGAGGACCACACTGTTGGGTACAGCGGACTGCCAAATTTGATTGGCCAGGTCGAGCTGGATGCGCTGATCATGGATGGGCGCACGCTGGCAGCCGGTGCTGTGGCCGCGCTCCAGGGCTTCCGGCATCCGGTCAGCATCGCGCGGCGGGTGATGGAAGAATTGCCCCACGTGATGCTGGCTGGCGAGGGAGCGGCCCACTTTGCCCGCGAGATGGGTTTTCAAGGGGAGAATCTGCTCACCGACGAGGCGCTGCGCATCTGGCGTGAGCGCCTGGAAGCCGAAGGCCATTCCCCCGAGGTCAGCCGTTACTACGCCCGGATGGAAGAGTGGGCTCACCGCTTCGCCACCGACCCTGAGCGGGCTGAGCGGGAATGGGGCACCGGCGTCACAGGTACGGTTGTCGTGCTGGCCCGCGACAGCCACGGCGACCTGGCCGTGGCTGTCAGCACCAGCGGCTGGGCCTGGAAATACCCGGGCCGCGTTGGCGACACGCCTGTCGTGGGAGCGGGCGGCTATGCGGACAACCGCTACGGCGCAGCGGGCTGCACCGGCCGCGGCGAGATGGCCGTGCGCGCGGCGACCGCCCGCTCGCTGGTGCTCTATCTGAAGATGGGCCTGCCGCTTTGGGAGGCTGCTGGCGAGGCCGTGATGGACCTCTACGCCCTCGATGATCCGTATGCCAGCACTCTCAACATCGTGGCCATAGATGCCCATGGCAACCACGCCGGTTTTAGCAACCGGCCCGGGCAAAGTTACATCTTTCAAACAGCCGAAATGGATGCCCTGGCGGAGCGCCTGCGCGTCTACGTCGGGCCGGAAGGGGTTTCATCGCTATGAAAAAGCCCCTGACAGTGCGCGCTGCTCTCTCTTCCAAGGTCGGCGCCAGCAGCCGACGGCTGATGATCACGCTGTACGCCATAGCTGCCTTCTTGTACTGGATGGCGCTTTATCTGTATATGCCCACGCTGCCCACGTATGTCCAAAGCAAAAGCGATAACCTGGCTTTGGTGGGCGTCGTCCTCTCCATGTATGGTCTATGGCAGGCGATTATACGGCTGCCCTTGGGCATCACCGCCGATTGGCTGGGACGGCGCAAGCCGTTCATCGTCGCCGGTTTCGCCCTGGCTGGACTGGGCGCGTGGACCATGGGCGTGGCCGACGGCGTGAATGGGTTGATCATCGGTCGGGCGGTCACCGGGCTGGCGGCCGGCACCTGGGTACCCCTGGTTGTGGTGTTCAGCAGCCTGTTTCCACCCCACGAGGCCGTAAAGGCTACTGTTTTGCTTACCTTCGTCGGCTCTGTCGGGCGCGTGCTGGCCACGGGGGTTACAGGTTCCCTCAACGAGCTGGGTGGGTACTCCCTGGCCTTCTTCCTGGCGGCTGGTGCTGCGGCGTTGGCCATTCTCATCGTGCTGCCTGCCCGGGAGGAACGCCGCCCGCCACAGCAGCCTTCTGTAATGGGCATTGGCAACCTGATCGCCAGGCCAGACGTGTTGCTTCCTTCTCTACTGGCTGCCCTCAGTCAGTACGCCAACTGGACCGCCACCTTTGGCTTTTTGCCTATTTTGGCCAGGCAACTGGGCGCAACGGATGTCACGCAAAGCATGTTGATGAGTATGCACATCGGCTTGGTCACGCTGGGCAACCTGGTGGCGACGGCCATCGTCAGCCGCATCGGCGCCCGGCGCCTGGTACGCCTCACCTTTGCCTTGCTATCGGCTGGGATCGGGGGGGCAGCGCTCGCCCCCTCGCTGCTACTGATTTTTGTCGCACAATTCTGTATCGGGCTGGCTCAGGGCATCAGCTATCCGGTACTGATGGGCATGAGCATTCAGTACGTGGCAGACGCCGAGCGCACCACGGCCATGGGCCTGCACCAGGCCGTGTACGCTGTCGGCATGTTCGGCGGGCCATGGTTGAGCGGCCTGCTGGCCGACGCCATGGGCATCCGGCCAATGTTCGGGGTGACGGCCTTTGTTTGCCTGGCTCTGGCTCTGCTCGTAACCCGTTGGCTCACCGAGAAGCGGGCTGATTAGGCATCTTTTATCACCTTTTATGGAGGAACAACGCAGTGCCTGGTCGCAAAGAAAAGGGTCGGCAGCATTATGAAACTGCCAAAACGATGCGTCAAGTTCGCAGACAGATCAAGCGCAACCGCAAACCAAAGCGGGTGTGCCACAAGGATTGGAGGTCATACGATTTCGATGATCCCGATGTCTTTGATGGGCTTGATGTCCCTCAGAGTGAGCGGATGATGCCACGCGGGGAGCGGGAGCGTCGCCGAGCTAACCTGGCGTTGGCGCTGGCAGAGCTGGGAGAAGGGCATGAAGAAGCCTTCGAGGAACTATCGTCAGTGGGAGGGACACAGAATCAGCGGGGCATCGTCGTCGAGGTGAGCAGCAGCTTGTGCCGTGTAGACCTGGGCGGGCGCAGCCTGGTTTGCAGTGTGCGCGGGTCGCTCAGCGCCGCAGAGACCGGCTACACCAATGTGGTGGCGGTCGGCGATGAGGTGACGGTATCAGAAAACGAATCGGGTCAAGGCGTTGTGGAGGCGGTTCTACCCCGTCGAAGTATCCTGGCTCGGCCTGACGTGTTCTATGACCACTTGCAGCAGGTCATCGTCGCCAACGTTGACCAGGTGCTCATCGTCGCCTCCTGGCGCGACCCTGCCGTCTGGCTGGAGCTCGTTGACTGCTACCTCATCGCCGCCGAACGCTACGGCTTGTTGCCCATCATCTGCGTCAACAAGATTGACTTGGCCGAGGACATGGCAGTCTGTCGGACGACGTTCCAGCCCTACCTGGACTTGGGCTATCGGGTGATTTTCACCTGCGCCCTTGACGGTGAAGGTGTGGGCAAGTTGCGGAAGCTGCTGCGCGGGCAGACGACCGTGCTGGCGGGGTTGTCGGGGGTGGGCAAGTCATCGCTGCTGTCGGCAGTACAGCCGGACTTGCAACTCCGCACTGGGGAGGTGAGCGAGTACAATGGCCAGGGACGGCACACCACGGCTCAGGTTGTTTTGCATCTGTTAAAGGTGGGGGGCTTTGTCGTGGATACGCCAGGCATCCGCGAGTTTGGTGTGAGCGGCCTGAGGCGAGGTGAATTGGCCCGCTTTTACCCCGAGATCGCAGCCGCAGCCAGGGGCTGTCGCTTTGGTGACTGCGCCCATATCCACGAGCCGGGCTGTGCCGTGAAAGCGGCCGTACAACAGGGCCGTGTATCGGCGACCCGCTATGACAACTATGAAAAGATCTACCATGCTTTGCCAGCTTGATTGGTTTTGAACTCGGATGGTTCTTTTGTAAAAGGCCGGACGAGACTCCTCGTCCGGTCCTTTGTTTTGTATTTGGAATGGAAATGAGATATAATAGAGGTCGAGTCGAATTTCTGGGACAAGATATTCTGGTCAAAGCCAACTTGATTTAGCGTAGCGGTAAAGGTGAGGGAAATGAAAAGAATCAGGCTTCTGGGATGGGTATTTATCGTTCTTCTGGCATCTCTGTCTATTGTGTCCCATGCGGGGGCTCAAGGCGCCCCTCATGTGGACGTGTTGACCTTTGACGGGGCGGTCTCTACAGCCACCTTTGACTATTTCGACCGGGGCATTGAGACGGCCGAGCAGGATGGGGCCAGTTGTGTGGTCATCCAGTTGAATACGCCGGGCGGTGAACTCGGCGCTACGCTAAAGATCATGGAGCGCTTTGAAAACGCCCGTGTACCGCTGGTGGTCTTTATCTGGCCGCGCGGCGGCATGGCTGCCTCAGCTGGCACTTATATCACCCTGGCCGCTCACGTGGCCGCCATGGCCCCCAAGACCACCATCGGGGCTGCGGCTCCCATCTCTGGACAAGGCCAGGAGCTGCCCGAGACTGCAAAAGAGAAGCTGGTCAATGCTCTGGCCGGGCAGGCCAAGAACTTTGCCCAAAGGCGGGGCGAGGAAGCAGTCGAGTGGGTCGAGAAAGCGGTGCGCGAGAGCCTGGTGGCCACCGAACAGGAGGCCCTGGAGAAAGGTGTCATTGACCTGATAGCGGGTGACCTGGATGACTTGATGGGCCAATTGGACGGGCGCGAGGTGACGGTGGGCACACAGGAGTTCACTCTGCATACTCGTGGGGCTACCGTTATCCACATTCCCATGACTTTTGTTGAGCAATTGCTGTCTATCTTGATCAACCCCAACGTGGCCTTTATCCTCCTGACGTTAGGCGTCAATGGCTTGATCTTTGAACTTTCCAGCCCTGGCGGCTACGTGGCAGGCATCGTCGGAACCGTGTGTCTGCTCCTGTCCCTCTACGCTTTTCAGGTGCTCACGGTCAACTATATGGGGCTGGCTTTGATCGCCCTGGCCTTTGTCCTTTTCGTCCTGGACATCAAGGCTCCTACCCACGGCGTCCTCACAGTAGGCGGCATTGTCACCTTTGTTTTGGGCGCCCTTATTCTCTTCAACTCGCCTTATTATGCCGTCTCCAAAAGCCTGATCTTTGGCGTGGCTTTGGCTACGGGGGCTTTCTTCGCCTTCGTGATGGCCAAGGCCCTGCGTGCCCAGAAGTGGTACGTCGCCACCGGGTGCGAGGGACTGATTGGCCAGATGGCTGAGGCGCGGACAGACCTCACACCCGAGGGGACGGTTTTCCTGCGGGGCGAGCATTGGAAGGCGGTGCTCGAGGAAGGTACGGCGCAAAAGGGCGAAAGGGTACAGGTGATAGATGTTGAAGGCTTTCGCCTGAGGGTGAAGAAGCTATAAGTGGGACGTACAATGAAAATCGGTGAGATCATTGAGACGACTACCATTGGCTTTGTGGCTGAGAGTGAGGAACTGAACCGGCCACCGGCCTTGGGCAGTCTGGTCAAGGTTCAGGTAGGAGGTGCCGATTACGCTTATGGCGTCGTCAGTTATGGCACTACTACCAGCCCCGAGCCAGGCCGCCGGGTCGTGCGCCGTAGTACCGAGGAGGTCTTTGACGAGGCCATCTACGACGAACATCCGCAACTCCGGCGCATTTTGCACACCGAGTTCAACGTCATTCTGGTAGGGTGGGTCGAGGACGGTGTCGTTCACCAGCACCTGCCGCCCCAGCCGCCGCCTTTGCACCACTCTGTCTATCAGTGTGGACCTGAAGAGGTGAAGGCTTTTACCCAACGGCTCTATTATCTGCGCTTGCTTCTTTTGGCCCCCGTTGAGGTGCCAGCCGAACAACTCGTTGCTGCCCACGTGCGGGAGGCATACCGCCAGCGGGGAGAGGACGCCGAATGGTTGGAGCGGACAGCCCGTGAGATGGCCTCGCTCCTCAAGCACGAGTACGAGCGGTTGATGACGATTCTGTATGCTATTGAGCCTGCTCGGGAAGTGAGCAGGGGTTCAATGTCATTAGGATAAGACTTCAGAT
>Ga0180437_10003071_pt1 | contig 25411 bp, 29 predicted proteins | sample SS_ome_4_FD_132410 | JGI IMG/M metagenome (GOLD analysis project Ga0180437, IMG submission 132410) | Hypersaline lake sediment archaeal communities from the Salton Sea, California, USA - SS_3_D_1 metaG | ecosystem: Environmental > Aquatic > Non-marine Saline and Alkaline > Hypersaline >... | reverse complement strand
TTTTACTTGAGGTGCAGAACCTTAATAGATCTGGTAGGTTTAATTGGAGACCCAATGAAAATAAAGCGTCTTTAGGTAATTCGTTAATAAGTATTTTATCCATATCTAATTAAAATAAATATATTTTTATATTTATTTTATCATTTCTTAATATTCTATAGGTAAGTGAGAGAGTTCTTTGGGTATCTCTTTTATCGGGTTATTATGTAACCATAATTGTTGTAATTTGTGAAGTTGTCCCAGTTCTTTTGGTATCTCTTTTATCTTGTTACGATCTAACCATAATTGTTCTAAATTGTGAAGTTGTCCAATCTCTTTGGGTATCTCTTTTATCTGGTTAACACTTAACCATAATCTTTGTAAATTGTGAAGTTGCCCAATCTCTTTGGGTATCTCTTTTATCTGGTTATATGTTAAGGATAATAATCTCTTTTGATAAATCTCTTCAATAGATTCTTTTAATCCTAATTTATTCTTAAGATTAGTTAAATCATATAATAAAGTATAGGTTTCTCTAGGAGTATCTTTTTGAAACATAGAGTTATAGTTAGGGAATTCCCTATTTAATTTAGCAATCCAAATATCATTCTTTCGACATATCAAATCATTAATTCTTTTACTTGAGGTGCAGAACCTTAATAGATCTGGTAGGTTTAATTGGAGAGCCAATGAAAATAAAGCGTCTTTAGGTAATTTATCCATATCTAATTAAAATAAATATATTTTACATTTATTTTATCATTTCTTAATATTCTATAGGTAAGTGAGAGAGTTCTTTGGGTATCTCTTTTATCTGGTTTTTATATAAGTATAATCCTTGTAAATTGTGAAGTTGTGTTAGTTCTTTGGGTATCTCTTTTATCTGGTTATATGTTAAGTGTAATTGTTGTAATTTGTGAAGTTGTCCAATCTCTTTGGGTATCTCTTTTATCTGGTTATAACCTAAGTATAAATTTTGTAAATTGTGAAGTTGTCCAATCTCTTTGGGTATCTCTTTTATCTGGTTTCCACATAAGTATAATTCTTGTAAATTGTGAAGTTGTGTTAGTTCTTTGGTTATCTCTTTTATCTGGTTATGCTCTAAGTTTAATATTTGTAAATTGTGAAGTTGTCCAATCTCTTTGGGTATCTCTTTTATCTGGTTATGACTTAAGAATAATTCTTGTAAATTGTGAAGTTGTCCAATCTCTTTTATCTGGTTTCCACATAAGTATAATGTTTGTAAATTGTGAAGTTGTCCAATCTCTTTAGGTATCTCTTTTATCTGGTTATGACTTAAGTCTAATTCTTGTAAATTGTGAAGTTGTGTTAGTTCTTTGGGTATCTCTTTTATCTGGTTACGATTTAAGAATAATCCTTGTAAATTGTGAAGTTGTGTTAGTTCTTTGGGGATCTCTTTTATCTGGTTTTTATATAAGTATAATGTTTGTAAATTGTGAAGTTGTGTTAGTTGTTTGGGTATCTCTTTTATCTGGTTTTCTGCTAAGTCTAATATTTGTAAATTGTGAAGTTGCCCAATCTCTTTGGGTATCTCTTTTATCTGGTTATATGTTAAGGATAATCTTTTCATTTGATAAATCTCTTCAATAGATTCTTCTAATCCTAATTTATTCTTAAGATTAGTTAAATCATACAGTAAAGTATAGGTTTCCCTTGAAGTATCTTTTTGAAACATAAGGTTATAGTTAGGGAATCCCTTTTTTAATTTAACATTCCAAATATCATTCTGTTGACAGACTAACCTGTCAATACGTGGGTGACTACTACAGAAGTTTAATAGATCAGGTAGGTTTAATTGGAGACCCAATGAAAATAAAGCGTCTTTAGGTAATTCGTTAATAAGTATTTTATCCATATCTAATTAAAATAAATATATTATTACATTTATTTTATCAATTATAATACATGAAGGACTCCTTTATTGATATCTTCACCTCTTTTTAATATTCTTGTAAATCGATTTGAATTATACCATTTCTTTTCATGATTTTCAAGATCAGGAAATAATAATTGTTCTGATTTAACCATATCTTGTTGTTCGATAATACTAAAACATGTTAAATAAGGAAACTGTTTATTGAGTTTAATATTAATTAAATGGGCTAATTGTTTGATTATTAACCCATGTGTAATATACCAAATAACACCATTTCCAAATTCATTAGCTCTCCGTCTTGCTCTCTTATTGTGTTTTTCAACTCTTTTGATCATCTGATCAAATGTTTCCGGATGAGGTGGATCATATATTTTAGTCTCTTGTGTTACATCCATAGCTACATGTCTATGATTTCCTAAATATTCTGATAAATCGTTATCAATAAATATCTCATCAAAAGGGTCCTCCAAACATGAGTTTAAAATCATAGCAGTTTCCCTACATCGTCTGTAAGGTGAGGATATAATTCGTGTGGGGGGACCCCAGTTTTCTATTAACTTTCTAGCTACAAATTTACATTTTTCAACTCCGTATTCGGTTATCCCCGGATCATGTTTGTAAATTTCTGAATTTCCATTTGCATAATCTTTAGGAGCATGTCTAATATAAACTCTTCTAACTCCATTCATTTTCTTTATAATTTTAATTGATTGTTTAAAGATGTAAAGAAATATTAAATAATCAATTATTAATCTAAATAAAATGGATGAGTTATACGATATAATTAATTCAGATTTTTATATGGAAAAAGATACAGGATACAAGTATAAGATATTATCTGAAGAGGAATTAAATCAATTAGAAAGTATTTGTAAGAGATGGTTAATTCCTATTAAAAAAACTGACCAATCTAAGGATGAAACTTTTTTAAAGATTATAGACAACTTGTATGACAATTACTTAAAAGAATTAGATTTTGGTCCGGCCATAAGAGCTTATTTACAGAGAATTAAACAGATCCCCATTAACTTTACCCGATCAGAAGAAATTTCAGGCAGTATAGTTATGTTTGGGTGTATTTTTATGTCTCTTCAGAATTTTGGATATATTAAAGAATTAGATGGAGCTTTTTTATTTGGATTATCTTATATGTTAATAGATCATATGTTAGATGATATTAGTGTATCTAAAAAGGATAAATTAAGAAATGTAATAGAAATATATAAATTTATGAAAGGAGAGGTGGTGGATATTCAACATAATCAAATTTTATCAGTCACCTCCCAGAAATATAAACAATTAATACAAAGAGTTCCTGTATGTAAACATTATTTTAAAAAGTTGTTTGAGAGTGAGATTAAAGGTTTTATTATTCAGGAAAACCCTAATTTAAGTAGAGAAACATATCATAAAATAGCAATAGAGAAGGGTGGGTTGACCGGATCGGCCATGGGAAGTATTTTAGGTCTGGAGGAACAATCTAATTACGATTTGGCTGCAGTTCTTCAATTAGTAGATGATCTGGATGATATAAGTATAGATATACATGAGAATATTTATACATTGGCTAGATATGATTGGGATAATAAAAATTTAGATGAATACATATATGAAACTATGAAACGAATTGATCAATTACCTTCCGTTTATAATTTTTTTAAAGTGGTACTAATGTTATTAGTTATGTTGGGTATACATGATCATTTAGAGGGTATTTCTGAAAGATTATATAATAGAATAAGTCTATATATACCTTATGATCAGGAAACCAATAAAGAAAAATTAACCCAATGGTTTACAGAAAAGGTTTACGATTATATATATAAAAATGATATCAAAAATTAATACCTATAGAATAAAATGGGTTTATTAGATTACGATAAATTGTTGAAGGACGTCTTTGATAAAAATATTAAAATTGGTGAGAGGGAAGAGACATTGTTTGGGATGGGGTTAATTGCAATTTATTTGTTGATTAAATGTTCTAATTGATTTCATTATCTATAGGAAATCCATATTCAAAAGTATTAAAGAATTCATCCGTAAAATGTGTAGCTATTGAATAGTTACATTTTGGATTGATGTGATGTTGAAAATGGATTCTTTTATCATTCTGAAACCATTCATATTGATTCAACCAATGTTCTTTATTATGATAAGCAGAATGAATATACCAATTCCACGTAAATGTAATTATTACAGGAACATATATAACCATTAATATTATTAGATTTATCCAATTCTTATAATATAAATAAGTTAGAAATATACCTAATGAAAGCAATAATACAATAACCCAAAAGAAATCTTCATGAGCCTCATGTGATAAATCTGCCAAATGGTGAATGTGATGAGTTTCTCTAACCGGGGGTACTATATTGGTGTGTGCTCCCCATCTGTGCCAAAAATAGGCTCCCACTTCAGCAATATAAAACATACTAATAAATATTAATGAATATATGATTAGATCAGATAAATTCTCATCATTTAAAAATATTGTATTCATTTTAAATTTAACTAATTATATTTAAATATAATTAGTTTGTTATATCTATATTACTCTTAAAAGTTAAAAATATATTCTCCTCTAATATCTCTTTATTATACATTCCTTCCAGAAAACGATTATAATGATATGTGTCGTTAATAGTTTGTTCATATTTTAATCTATATAATTCCCACATATTCTTTACACACATTATGGTTAAATCTGTAGCTCTTATGTCAGGCCAAATTCCTTTTAATTTCTGTACAATATTGACAGGTTTCTTACCATTTTTACATATTCCTATAAATACTTTCCCTTCTTTCCATACGATATCTTTAAATCTATTTTTGGTCAGAAAAACAAAAGATTCAACTCTTTTAACAATATTCTTTGACAAATATTCTTTGGTAATGGGTTCTACAAAAAAATCCCATTCCTCTTCGGTTAAATTTGATTCTTCTTTTAAAATATTAATATATAAGTTTTTAATATATTCTTTATCAGATTGAATTGTGGTTATTAATTTAACCAATAAATCTTTGGGTAATTTATATAATGCTTTTGTATCCATTTTCACACATATAATCTATTTATCTAGATCAATTATTATAAGGTGATACACTTATAGTCCATATAATCATATTATTAATAATTCTCATTAACATATTATCAAAAGGTCTTTTGACATCGATAAATAATACAATTCTAGGATATTGGGTCCCATTTAATACAAAATGTTTATAGGTTTCATCAAAGAGAACTCCTTCTCCTTCTCTCCATTCGTATATTTCTCCATCTACAGATATAAGACAATTTCCAGCCTCTTTGGGTGGAACTAATAAACCCAAATGGTATCTCAAGATCCCTTTAAATGGTCCATAATGACTAGGAAGTGTTTTACCTGGTTCTATTAAACTAAAGAAAGCAGTTAATATATCCGGATGATCTGTAAGAATTTGTTTCATAATAGGACAGTTCTCTATATTGATCTTATTGTCTTTTCCAAACATTCGTAATGGATAAGTTCTCCATCCTTTCCAAAAATCTTCATCTTCTATAATAAAATTTCTTCCTACATTCTGTATATTTTCCCCCATTACATTTAAGGCTTCTTTTCGAATTGCTCTCCAATGTTTTTCTAATATCAAGGATGTGGGGAAGATCTTATTTTTCTCCTCTTGAGAATAAAATACTTTCTTATCAGATATATATTCTACAAATTTATTATAAGGTATAAGGCCATATGTGGGATTTCTAATTATTTCTAGTATAAAATATAATACTAAAATAATAAATAATATAAAATAAATAGTCAAAAGCATTTTCATTAATCAGGATATTTCTTTGATCTGAAAAACTCAAAATGGAGACTTATTGAAAAAGAAGAAAAATGCGATTTTTGTTATACCACAAAATACACTGAAATAATATTGTCAGAAAACACAATTTTTATCAAAATCGCGTTCTAATATAACTATATACGTTTAAATAAAAATTTTAATTGGTCTTAAAGAAAAATATGATTAGGTAATAATTATTTTATATTAATGAAATGGATATCTTTGAAGAGACTATTCAGGAAGGTTTTGAAAGAACTAAGGAAGGACAAACAAGGGTAGGGTTAGGTTTAGGTAAACAGAGACTTACTCCTAATGAACTTGCAGGATATAATTTATTTAAAGTATTAGAGAAATATCCTGAGTTTACTCAGGAGGCAAGAACAGAATTACAGTCTGAATTTACAGATATGGACGATTTACCTGTATTGAATATGGAAACATTTGCTGCTGTTTTATCCTTTTTAAGATTACATCCATCCCCTAATCCAAAAGATTTTATAGATGAAAATATTATCCCCTTTTTCGGAAGATTGTTTCCAGATAAACCTCTTACTGAAGAGGAGAAAGAAAGATTAATCGTTAGATTAAAGGCTCAATTTATTAAATACATTACCGCCATTAATAGATTCAGGGAAGAAGAATAATTCCTAGAAAATAAATAATCTCGCATATATAAATGAGCGAATTGTGGAAAGAGTTACATACTAGAGCTCTTAAATTTAAAGGGATTAATGATACAATCTATTTATTAAATTTTGCTAAAAAGATACCCAGATATACTAAAGGTTGTAAATGTAAGGAATTTTGGAACACCTGGGTCAGAGAAAACCCTCCAACTTACAAGAACTACTTTGAATGGACCGTAAAAGCCCATAATGCTGTAAATAAAAAGTTAGGTAAACCTTTATATTCAGTTGAGGAGGCTCGAAAATTCTATGAAAGTTTGGAAAAATAATATTCAATAAAAATTATTAAAATTAAATAAATAATTTTAATATGTCTGCAGGTATAATCGTTGGTGTTATAATTATAATTGTTTTATTGGCTTTAGCAGGAACATTTATAGCATTATACATAGTAGAGAGAAATAAAAAACCTAAAGATCCTGGAGCTGTTAGTATACAAGGGGCTAAATTTAATTTAAAAGGTGTACCAGAAACCAACCCCACATCATATGATGTAGATGCTTCCTGGGATAATACTGCTAAAAATAATAAAGTTACCTTATACGCAAGTACAAAACCTATAACTGTATCTGAAGGTGGAAAAGCATCCTCGAAAGACACTGATATGAAGAGCAGTCAGACTGTAGATGGTACCACTACAAAATCAGTAACTATATCAGGATTGATACCTGAAACAACTTATTATTTGACCCTAATTGCTGTGAATGAGAGTTTATCTCAAACGGTAAATGATACCGTCTTTACAGATACTGTATTAGAGGGAGAATTTACAATTCAAGATATAGAAAGTAAAGGATTTATCCAATTAGTAGATTCTAATAATCAATATAGTGTTACATTAACTAAGTCTGGAGATAAAACAACTATAGATGACGTTTGGGAATACGATAGAGGTCAATTTGGAGAACCTGCCACCTTTACATTGTTCAGTAAAGCTGTTTCAGATACACCTGATGTAGTATTATATAATAACAAGAATACATTAGGAGCAGACAATATTGATAATCTACAACCTAGCGATTATCAATGGGTCTATAATCCTGAAAAAGCACCTAATCAGTGGTGTCTCAAGAGTGACCCTACACAATGTATGAGCGTTGCTAAAGGTGCTACTACAATAACTGTAGCAACAGATTCAACCACCAAATGGAACAATATCAAATATACAAATTAGGTGATTTATATTATTCTTATATAAATCATAGTATAAATAATATATGAAATGGATATTTTGTCTTATTCATGTCGCATAAAAATGTTCTCGAAATAGTTTCTTTTATTTATTAAAAATGGATTCTGCTTTATATGATTTACTTCGTAAAAATAATGATTACAATAGTACAAAATACTCTCATTGTACCAATTATGGACCTGCCCAGAAATGGTCAATTTCTGATTCGAAATACGACGATTTCTGGTTAGGGTATTGTGATCTAGTAAAATCAGACCATGGTTTAGAGAAAAAATTATGTTTAGCAGAAATCCCAATCGAATATATGCCTGTTATAGTAGATTTTAATTTAAAATTTCTTCCTATAGAAAGTGGGAAACATTTTGATGATGATTTTTTATTATCTGTAATTTGGTGTTATCAACAGGTACTTAAATCGACTTTAAAGATTTCAGAATCAGAAATTGAATTATATTGTTGTTATCTAGAGGCTGAAAGTTTTACAGAGGATGGGTTAACCCATTATAGATTTAGATTGCAATTTCCTTATTGTAAAACATTAGCCAGCATTCAGAATAGATTAATTAGACCTATGGTTTTACAGATGTTTAGGAATAAAAATATCATGAAACGTATGGTCTCACAACCAGTTAATGATTGGGAAGATATTGTTGATCCCTTGAGTGTGGAAAAACCAATTACTTTATATGGAAGCAGTACAGATCCTATTAATCCCAAGTTGGATTTTCAATTTATTTTTGGTGTTGTCAATGAAGAGGATATTGAAACTAATCATACACAATTTTATGAAATAGGGCAAATTTTTAATCCCGTAAATCATGAACATGCTCAGAATGGGTTAATCAGTACAGAAATTTTTGAGAAGGGTGATGATAGTCATGATTATTGGTTACCATTATATTTGAGTATTTATTATTATAAAGTAATTACACCGGCCATTCAATCCCCTCCAACAGAACTAAAAACATCAGTAAAAGGATTATATAAATCGAGAAGTTCGGACTTTTCAGATGAGGATATCGAAGGTCCTGAATATCTTTCTAATACATTTTTAGCTATGTTAAGTAGAGATAGAGTCGAGGAAGATCATTTCTGGTTAGATGTTGGTAAATCTCTTTATGGTGCTTTTGAAGGATCTGAAAGAGGGTTAGAAAAATGGATCGAATTTACAGAAAGTTCCGACAATCATACTCCAGAAGAATGTAAATCTCTTTATAGTACTTTTCAGGATAGCCATATGACTATTAAAACTTTAGCATGGTATGCTAGAGAAGATAGTCCTCATGAATATGAAAAATGGCATAAAAATTGGTATTTAAAGGATTTGGAAGTGGCTACATCTTGTTTAGATTCTGATGTTGCTCACGCTGTCTATAAAATTTATTGGTTAGAATTTGCATGTGGAAATCTTAAAAAGGGACAACTGTATCATTTTAAGAATCACATTTGGAAACAAACTGATGACCTTCATGTTCTTAGATCCTATATCAGTAAGGATTTCTTAAAGATTATGGAAAAATTCAGAACTGAGGTGGCCATTCAAATTCAGGATTCTAACGATCCTCATTTTAAAGATTCTGCAGAGATTTTAATTGGAAAGATTGGGAAGTTAATCAATAAATTAAAGACTAGAGTTTTTAAACATAAGATTGTTTTAGAGACCTGTGAGAAATTTTATGTTGAAGATTTTAACAAGTTTTTAGATGGTAATGAGAATCTTATGGGTTTAGTTAATGGTGTTGTTGAAACTTTAGATACAAAAGCAATTGTGAGAGAAGGTAAACCTGAAGATTATGTTTCTCTTACTACAGGTTTATTTTGGAGGCACGATTTACACGAGAAACATCCTTTAGTCATCAGATTAATGGATTGGTTGTGTAAAGTATTTCCAGATAAGAGACTTTTAGATTATTTCGGTAAATCTGCGGCGAGTTGTTTAAGAGGTAAAAATTCAGATAAGAAATTTACAACACATTCAGGTCAGGGAGATAATAGTAAATCTATGATTAAGAAATTATTCGAAGCTGTTTTTGGAGCTTATTGTATTACTTTCCCTACTTCTATTTTCACATCTAAGAAATCTTCAGGAGGACCTGATCCGGCTATTGCCAGAAGTAAATATGCAAGAATCGCATTTGTTCAGGAACCTGATCCGGATACACCCATGAAAACAGGAACAATTAAAGAGATGACTGGAGGTGATCGTTTCTTCGCTAGATTTTTAAATGATAATGGTGGTGAGATTGAACCCATGTTTAAATTACATCTTCAATGTAATGGTATTCCTATTTTTCCAAATTGCGATAAGGCTATTAAAAATAGAATGATTATCTTACCTTATTTGTCTACTTGGGTTGATTATCCACCAAAAACTATGGATGAAAGATTTAGACAAAGAAAGTTTCAAAAGGATAAGTTTTTTGAAAATCAAATTCCAGAATTAGCTCCAGCCTTTATGTGGTATTTAGTGAAAACCTATACTTTATACAGAAAAGAAGGATTATCAGAACCTGATATTGTAAAGAAAACAACTTCAGAATATTGGGAAGATAATGATATTTACACTCAATTCATTAGAGAAAATATCGAGAAAGCATTTAAAGATATTCCCGATTGGCCTGAAGGTAAAAAGAAACCATTGGATGAGAAATCATTTCTTGTATTGAGTGAAATTTATTCCCGATTTAGAGATTGGTTTAGAGAAAATTATGGTAATCTTAAACTTCCTGATAGACAAATTCTAAAACAAGAATTAACTACAAGATTAACCAAACCACATAGAAATAAGTTTTATGGGTTGAAATTTAAGCTAGATCTGAATGAAACAGCATTTATGTAATATAATTATATTTAGTATAAAATATAATTAATTCGATTAGTTAAGGAAAGTTCTAATATCTGCCTTACATAAGGGACAATGAACAGACATTTTCAACCAAGGTACAATACAATTTGTATGATACATATGTTTATCGTTACAGGGTAATACGATTACATCTTCTCCTTCTTTAAATCGGTTTAAACAAGTTGTACATGTGTTTTCATTATCTTCTTCAATAGTGATACGTTTTAATTTAGAAATTTGTTGATCATTAAGATTTACTCTTACCGATTTATCTCTAGTTACTAAAATAAATAAATAGTTAATCATATATTCAAACATTTCATCTGTAAAATTTCTAGCTATATCTTTTAATTTTGATCTTATAATATCCTTAATTTCCTCTTCAGATTTACCGTCATCCCACATAGTATTGATATCATTGACAATTTCTTCAATCTTCGTATTCATCTGTTGCTGTGATTCTCTTTCACGTTTAAGTTGTTCTCTAATATCTTGAGTAGCAATTATATTATAGAAATCTAATTCCATTTTATTAATTTCTTTGATCAGATCTTCAGTAACTAAATCATTTATAGATATGATCTGTTGCAATCTTTCCATCTGTTCTGTATAATTTTCATATGTTTCTAATAAATCATTAATCTCTTCTTCTCTTCCATCCTCATTTAAAAGTTGGTTTATATCTTCTCCATTACGTTTAATCAATGATTGGTATTCCTCTTTTAGAATAATAGCTCTATTGATATATTCTTTACTAATAGCTTTAGCATGAGTGAGTTGATTGTAAGTTGTAGGTAAATAAAATAAATCCATGATTGATATACTATTTTTTTATTGATTTAATCAATCATTTTAAATCACATTTACATAATTTTCCTATTACATACTTGACGCCCTTACCTGATAACTCTTCAGGCATAAATGGTCTTAATTTACGGTAATCTCTTGAATCTAAATATCTTTTATGTTTAATTTTATTTATAGCTTCTACAAATTTAGTTGCTGATAATATATTTAATTGAGGGCGATCTAAAAATATATAATCTAATTGTATATCTCTATCTCTTAATTTATGTCTTAATTTTCTATATCTTTCTCTAGTATTCTTTATCTTATCCTTTATATCATATTTTTCATTACCTCGTAAATAAACAACAACATCTATATCCTCAACATAATCTAATACATCTAAAGAACTTCCACATTTTTTCAATATAACTCTATCTTTAGGTAATAATTCATGAATATATATTCTCCATATTTTTCTTGCTAACCATTCGGGACAATTATGTCTTTTCTAATCTGCTATCTGATGAACTAAATATTTTACATTATAATTATTTATATATTTATCTACTAGTGAAAAATGGCCTTTTGTGGGTGGGGAAAAGTTACCACGATAATAAATTAAATATCTTTTATTAGGATCAAATATATATTCTTTCCCTTCACATTCCCAAAAAAATCTCCCCATTTATATATGATTTATAATATATAATTGATTGTATAATTTTGAATACAATCCATTAAAATCAGATGGAACATTGTAAATATAGAATTGTATCTTTGGTAATATTATCATTACTTATAACTCTTTCTATATTATATGATTATTATAGTTTAAAATCTGACAATGATTTATTAATAGTGGGTTTAAAAATAAGTACAACTTCAACCCTATTACTTCTAAACCTTATATATTTTTATATGTATACGTTTAATATGTATTCTGTTTTAATTTTCATCACCATGTTATTAAATACGTTGGGTGATTTATTTCTAGGTATATATGATCCTAAATCTTTTAATATGATACAACATAATAAATTATTTTTTATATTTGGTGGTGGGTTTTTCCTAGTTGGTAGAATTCTATTGACAATCAATCTATGCATCAAACCTTATAAAAAATTTGAAATAATCAGATACCCGGTTAGAAAATTTTGGATTATATCTACAGTATTTACAGGATTACATTTATGTATAGGAGTTACATTTATTATTTTAATTAGAAGTAAATTATCAGTCATGATATTTTTTTATATTATTTTTGGGTTAACGCCTCCTTTGGTAATGAGTATTATGAGAATAGGGGAATTAGAAAAAGAAAGCACGATTTCTAGTATTTTATGTTTATTTGGTCTGATCTTGTATAATATATCAGATATTATTCTATTTCTAACTATATTCTTTGATGAATATTTTCCATATTATACACATTTAATTACAAATGCAATTTATTGGTTAGGATTATATTTAATTACTATATCTATCGTAAGATCTAATTTAGAAGAGTTAGAAACAATAGATACAGAAGAATTACCCATTTTTTATAACATTAATTCAGCTGAGTATACTAGAGAATATTTCATAAATGATTGATTATTTAATCAGGTGATATATATCAATGGAATTAAAACATAGATTGATTTTTGCGGGTTTATTTACTTTATTAAGTTTATTCATTTCTGTAGTTATTTTTTTAATCAAACCTAGAATAGGAGTTAAAATTTTTCTTGTATTGTTAATCAGCGATTTAATAGTTGTTGCTCTATCATTATGTATAAAGGAAAATACTAGAGCGATGTTAATTATTAATCCGGACCAGGCTTATGTTGAAGAAACTGAGGATTCTGAGGAATTCGATTATTAGATATCTAAAGAAATGTTGTTTCAAATAAATGTCTGTAATACATATTAAATCTGCCAGAGAGTATAACAAATTAAAAGAGAAGGGATTGGTTGTTGTTGATTTTAATGCAGAATGGTGTGGACCTTGTAAAAGATTTGCTCCCGTATATGAAAAAATGGCTTCCAAGTATCCTGGTGTAAAATTTTTATCTGTAGATGCTGAAAAAATCGAACACGATGATTGTTTAGAGATAAAATCACTACCTACATTTAAGATATTGTTAAATGGTGAACTTCGAAGACAATTTGAAGGAGTTGATCAGGAGAGAATTGAAAGATATATTGAAAGATATTCTGTTCAGATTTTTATAAATGGTGAATTGACACGTAAATTTACACCAGAAATAATTGATACAGTGACTAGATATTTGAAAATGTTTGCTTATAGCGAGGAGGATGAAAATTAAAAATATAATTATTATGTAATAATTATATTTATTTATTAAGTGAATTAATAGGGGGTAAAGAAATATTTTTAAAAATAGGAAGTTTAAATTCTTGAGGAGTTTCTTGGATCACCTCTTCAGGAATCTCATCAATCACTTCATCAGGTGTTTCATCAATCACCTCTTCAGGTGTTTCATCAATCACCTCTTCAGGTGTTTCATCAATTACCTCTTCAGGAATCTCATCAATCACTTCATCAGGTGTTTCATCAATCACCTCTTCAGGAATCTCATCAATTACCTCTTCAGGAATCTCATCAATCACCTCTTCAGGAATCTCATCAATTACCTCTTCAGGTGTTTCATCAATTACCTCTTCAGGAATCTCATCAATTACCTCTTCAGGAATCTCATCAATTACCTCTTCAGGAATCTCATCAATCACCTCTTCATTAGGTATATCTTCATAAAATGGTTCATAAGCTTGGTTTGGAATCTCATTAAATTCATCAGGAACCTCATCAATCGTTGTCTCGATAATTTCATGGGAAGAACTTTCTGAAGATTCCTCTGAAACCCCTTCCCCCTCTGTTGAATCTGTCTGCTGATTGGATGCGAATTCTTTAGTTTCTTTTACAAGAGTTAATTTTATAGGAAATTCTAACTCATTCATTACTATATCATTTCCATAAAAATCTTTAAATTCCCTAAAAACAACAATATAAAACCCGTTCTCATTTCTAATCAAATCTCCATATACATAACCCTCATCAAAAGTAAAAACTATATCAGAATCAAAGTCAATAGGTATATGTGTTTCTCCGAATGGAAATACAAACCCATCATCTATAATAGATAACGTAATCTCTAAATCCTGATTAATATGTATTAATGAATTAATCTCTTTACTACAATATTCAAAAGGTAAAGTAAAATCATTTGTATCTTTATTCTCCTCTTCTGTTATCTTATCTTCAGTTTTATGAATATGTTCTTTAAGAGCCTCTGTGAAAAGAGATAACATTTTATTCACATATTCCTTATAATCATTGAAATCATCTTCCAATTGATTAAGTCTAACAATCAATTGATTAATCTTTTTATCCTCCTGAGTATCCATTAATAAATCTAAATCAGAACGAATTTTACTAATTTCACTATTCAATTCACAGATATTTTGAGATTCAGAATCGGAATCGGAATCAGAGTCTTCCAAAGTCTTTTTAAATTTCATATTCGACTTATTATTATGAGGAGATTCCGTCCAGAATCCTGACTTTTGAAAAGGCTTCTTCTCTACAATAACATTTCCGAGTCTTTTCTCTCTTTCAGTTAACTCAACATTAGCTCTCTTTTTTCTTGGAATTTCATCAGAAAATTGTCTACGATTAGGTTTATTATATTTTGTATTTTTCTTACTATCATTCCAAAACCCAAACATCTTTTTTAATTCATCTGATTCTTTATAAAGATAAATCTTCGAATTTGATTTCAAATAAATCTAAATAATGAGATTAAATACAATATGGGAATTAAAGGTTTTAATCCCTTTTTAAAGGATATTTCGCCATCAGCATTTATTAATTTACCATATTCTTGGTTTAGAGGTAAGAGAGTTGCATGGGATTGCGATAATATTTTCCGTAAATTAATGTCTAGAGCACACAAAGAGATTGTTAATAAAACAGATGTGTGTGTTAATGAACCGGATAGAGATGAAATCTTTAAATTATGGTTGAAATATTGTCGTGATGAGATATTTTTATGGTTGAATTTTGGAATAACTCCTTTGTTTGTTTTTGATGGAGCTTATATTGATGAGAAATCTGAAACACAAAAGAAAAGAAGAGAGGATAAACAGAAGCGAATTGCTGAGGCGACCAAACTGAAACAGAAGATTTTACAGTTGGATGAATTAGAAAGAACCCCTCAAATGTTAATGGATTTAAGAAAGAAAATGCATCATTTAGGTACTATAGATAAGGATGAGAAAGAGGTATTGATTGGGGTATTAGAAGCCTGTGGATTTCCTGTTCTTTTAGCCACTGAAGAAGGAGAAAAATTATGTGCTATGTTATGTATTGAAGGAAAAGTAGATGCTGTTTATAGTAGAGATACAGATGTTGTAGCTATGGGTTGTCCGTTAACGATTAGAGAAGATGGAGGATGGGCCAAAAATTTAGAGACTAATAAAATGGAACAGGTCGTAAAATGTACTATTTTTAAACCTGTGTTATCAGATTTATCTATGGAATATAATACATTTTTAGATCTTTGTATTATGGCCGGTTGTGATTTTAATGCTAATATTTTTAGATGTGGTATCAAGACATCTTATAAATTGTTAAAAGAGTGTAAACAGATAGAAAATTTACCAAGTAAATATAAGGATAAAACAGATATACTTAATTATGTTCGATGTAGAGAAATATTTAAACATCAGAGATCAGATGAAATATGTCAGGATGAGATTGTTTTAGATATTAATAGAGATCTTACACATGCTAGAGATATGTTATCCATGTATGATGCATTAGATTGGTTAGATGAGATTATTAAACTATATAAATATTTACCTCAACCATCCAATATATTTATTGAGAAAAAGCCTAGTTATAAGAAATCCTGTCTAAAACTTAAAATTATTCAAACCGATACAAAACCATCTACAGACAAAGAAACAGATCATCTTATAGATGATCTATTGGATAATGTAAAGGATCATAAACCGATTTTATCCGAATCATCTCCCAAACAAAAGACATCTATATCTTCTATTCATAAGAAAAGACTAGAACGATTTAATAGAAATAATGCACCTTTAATATCAATGGATACTCCAAAAAAGATTACATTGAAAATCTGTAAAAATTCAAATTAATTATTTATTCTTATTTATAAATAATTATATTAATACTTAAATGAAACCCAAATTATTAACGGAAAAAGAATGGAATTATTTGAGATTTAGATTCAAAAGCTTAAATTATAATAATTGGAGATATTTAGATGGATTAAAGAAATTAGGGTTACTCCGAAATAATATTGATTTAACTCAATTCAAGACATTTGGGAATAATTTTTCACCCCAATATCCTAAAGATATCTATTTATACAATCTAAAACAAAAATACATATTACCCAATGGCTTACTATTAGATTTAAAATCATTATGTAATCGTGAGAATGAAGTTGGTGGTACAATCTCTTATAATGGTAAAATAGAATATAAATTATTATTTAATGGAAATGCAAATAAAATAAATTTAAATTTAGAAAGGGATACAGATACACTTTTTCATACACATCCTTTTACAGGTAATAACTATGAACCGCCATCCATATTAGATATTGTATCATATTTAGCTAATATAGTTACTCATATTTCTACAATTATTTCAGATTTAAATAATAAAGTAGAACACCCATTAGATGATCCATTGGTAGTACAAAATTCAATCGTATTTAGTAAGGAAGGAGTTTATGTTTATTATATTTCCTATCCATTGATTAGAAAAATAGTTGAAAAATTAATAGAAATATCAAAGTCTAACTCCAATTATATTTACGAGGTTGAAAAATTATTAGAAGAGATAGAATTATCCTATACTTACCATTTATTTCCATATAATCAATATTACAAGGATAAAGATTTTCTAAATGAATATATAGATGAATTAAAAAGATATGGAATTATTATGAAATTTTTTCCTTATGGAAATAATCCTGAATCGTATATATTAAATTAATATTAGATAAAATCACCCAATATCTTTGAGTATCTCTTTTATCTCGTTATCTCTTAAGTTTATTGTTTGTAAAATGGGAAGTTGTCCTAGTTCTTTGGGGATCTCTTTTATCGGTTTAACCGGGAGTTACGACGGATAAACTCTGGTATCAGAATGAAAAGAAGATAATATAGACAGTTGGAATATATGAGCAATTGCATTCCATCGCCATAAGATAGAAATATAGGAATAAAAATGATCAATTATATGATTTTTGAACATATAATTAAGACTTATATAATATGTTAAAATATTTAAATAAGGAGAATTTATTACATTTTAATGGAACTTTATTTAATTCTAATAATAAAAGTTATTATGGATATAGAATAGATTTATTAAAAAGCGCTTTACAAAAATATATGAGAAGAAGAGAATTAGAAAAAATGATATGGGTGATGGTAGAATTATATTTATTTAAATTTGCGGGAGAAAAAGGTTATATAGTATTAAGTAATGTAATAAATAGAATAAAAATATTTTTAGATGAGGAGATGTGTTTCGACGATTGGGAAAGATATTTGGAAGTAATGAAATTATTGGAAGAATTTGAAAATAATGGAAAAGAAGAGTTAGATAAATTAATAAAAATAAGTTATATATTAATAGAATGTAATATGTTAAGGATTAATAGTGATATAAAGGGTTATTATAAAATAGGAGTTGATAAATATAAATTAGATTTATGTTTAAGTGAAGGAAATTTAGAAAAGGCAAATTTATATGTTAAGAAAGGAGATAGTGATAATAATATTTTAATATTTAGTAAATTTATAGATTTATTTGAGAGAAGAGAGAATGATTGTTTTTATTATGCTATAAAAATATTTAAAAATGAAGAGGAAGGAGAAAAAGGAGGTTTGAGATTTAGAAGGAAAGGTTGTAGTTATATAATTTGGGAATATTTAATAAATAAAGGAAAAGAAATGGATAATAATAAGTTAGATAAATTATTAAATTATAGATTAATAGAATATTATAAAAAGAGAAATGAAAGACTTATATTTTTATTAAGTAGTATTAATTTGTTATTAAATTATGATGATATAAATTGGAATAAAAAATTAAATTTTGATAAATATAATGTTGATGTTAATAATATGTTTATAAAGAGAAGAAAATTATTAATTGATGATTATGCTATGGATATGCATTGTAGTGAAGGTAGAAATAGAGGAAAGAATAAAAAAGATTTTGTTTTAGAAGGAGCTTTAGTAATAAATGAATATAAGAAATATTATAATCAAAAATGGAGAAATGTTTATATTAAATTAGGAATAGATAGTGTAAATGAAAAGGTAAATAATAAGAATGTTAGAAAAAAGAAAAGGAAAGTGAAGAGTGTTAAAGTAGATATAGAAAAAGATTTAGAGTTTGTTGATTTTAATGAATTTAGTAATATAAAATTATGTACTGATATTACTTGTGGAAATAAAGTAATGTGTGCTTTTGCTTTGTTTAAAGGTAAATATGTATGTTTAAAAGAAGGGAGAAAAAGTATGAATTATAATAGAGATTATTGTGTGGTAGATGGGTTAAAGAAATATTTTGGTTTAAATGAAATAGGAATGTATAGGATTAGAACTAATAAAATAATTGCTAAAAAGGATAAAAATATTAAAAAATGGAATAATAATTGGGAATTATTAGATAAAGATGATGTTGTATATTGTGTAATGAATATTATTGAAGAAGGAAGAGAAATAGGGGAATATAAGAATGATTTAAAGAATAGGAGAGATATGTTATATGAATTTATTAAAATTGGTATTTATAGATTTATATTTAAAGTAACTGATTTTAATGTAAGAAATGTTTTAGTTGATAAAAATAATAGATTAATTAGTATTGATGAGGGAAGTATTGGAAAAAGAAAAGATATATGGGGAAATAAGAATAAAAGATATGTTAAAATGTTATTAGATATAGGTGGTAAGGAATTAATTGATAAGATGGTGAATGAGTTATATGAAAATATGGAAGAGAGAAAAGAGAAAATAATTGAAATGTTGAAGAAATATAATTTTGGAGTAAAAATTGTTGAAGATGTAATATCTAATTATGATAATTTGCGTAAAGATGTGGAGAATGAATTAAATATTATTGTGTGATTAAGGATTAAATGAGAAAATGAGAAAATAAATGGTATTATATTAAATTCGGTGATTTTCATTAAACTTGGCTCAAAACTCATTTTTATAATTTATTCATTTCTAATTAAAATAAATATATTTTTACATTTATTTTATTATTTCTTAGATTCTTATAGGTAAGTGAGAGAGTTCTTTGGGTATCTCTTTTATCTGGTTATTATATAAGTATAATCTTTGTAAATTGTGAAGTTGTCCAATCTCTTTGGGTATCTCTTTTATCTGGTTATTCGTTAAGTATAATTCTTGTAAATTGTGAAGTTGTGTTAGTTCTTTGGGTATCTCTTTTATCTGGTTATTATTTAACCATAAATATTGTAAATTGTGAAGTTGTGTTAGTTCTTTGGGTATCTCTTTTATCTGGTTACCATTTAAGTATAATTGTTGTAAATTGTGAAGTTGTCCAATCTCTTTAGGTATCTCTTTTATCTGGTTACCATTTAAGTATAATTGTTGTAAATTGTGAAGTTGTCCAATCTCTTTAGGTATCTCTTTTATCTGGGTACCATTTAAGTATAAATATTGTAAATTGTGAAGTTGTCCAATCTCTTTCGGTATCTCTTTTATCTTGTTAGCATTTAAGCCTAATCTTTGTAGATTGTGAAGTTGTGTTAGTTCTTTGGGTATCTGTTTTATCTGGTTATATGCTAAGTATAATTGTTGTAAATTGTGAAGTTGTCCAATCTCTTTGGGTATCTCTTTTATCTGGTTACCATTTAAGGCTAAATCTTTCCTTTGATAAATCTCTTCAATAGATTCTTTTAATCCTAATTTATTCTTAAGATTAGTTAAATCGTACAATAAAGTATAGGTTTCTCTAGGAGTATCTTTTTGAAACATAGAATTATAGTTAGGGAATTCCCTATTTAATTTAGCAATCCAAATATCATTCTTTCGACAGATCAAATCATTAATTCTTTTACTTGAGGTGCAGAAACTTAATAGATCAGGTAAGTTTAATTCAAGAGCCAATGAAAATAAAGCGTCTTTAGATAATTTATCCATATCTAATTAAAATAAATATATTTTTTATATTTATTTTATCATTTCTTAGTTTTATTTATTCTTGTTCTTTTAATGCTTCTTGAGCCTCCTGTTTACATTTTTCCATTTCTTTAATTAATCTATATAATGAAGGTCCTAATTCTTTATAAATAAAATTCCTAATATTTTCTTTAGTTAAGGTATTTACATTTTTAATTTTACCGGTTCTAAGATCGATATTTTGTCTTTTCTTTACTCTATCTTGAGCAAACTTTCGTGTTTTAATAAGAATATCTGCTGTTCTTTTTGAATATTTAGTAGGATCTACTTTAGTTCTAGAAAGATCCCATAACCAGGCAATTAATTCGGTTCTTTTATTTTGTAATTGTTCGTAATATTTTAAAACATCTCGTTGACGATGTAAAGGAACAGATACAAGAAAAGCCATCCAAATATTATATAATTTATCAACTTTAGTTTTAGGAAAATCCATCTCCTGATCTGTATGTTGAGGCCAGACCACAATAGGATTAGTTTCGATTGTTTTCTTTAAAGAGTCCAAATCATAACTAGTCAAGATAGGAAAAAGACTCTCATATCTGATTTTATCGTCTGGGGAATTTTTAAGATAACTGCTATCAATCAATTCGTAAAATCGATGGTTTAGATTTGGATTATTATTTCTCATACTACTTCTCCAAGCGTAACTAGGTGATTCAACTCTCAACATGAAATTATTTCCATATTCATCCATGTATTCGATAATGACAAATTCACCAGGTAGTAATCTTGGATCAAGATATTCATAACCCTCAAAAGCATCATAAAAGCCAAATAAAAGCTGTTTATTCGCCTCTTCTAAACTCAAATTCTCAGGTGCATAAACTAAATTATCCAAATCATACGGGTCGGTGGTGGTGTTAGGAACATGAAGGTCTTCATCCACCTCTTCTACAGGATAAGGGCAATTTTCAGGATCGGTAGCGTACATTTGTTTAGGTCCAAGATAAACCAAATATCCTTTTCCTGCAGAATCCTTTGTGGATACAAGAACATCAGGATGAACCATAATAAACGTATGACAATATGGAGAATATTTCTTTTCAGAGCTAAAAAGAGTTTCATCGGAAGGACCATTTAGTTCTTCATACATCTGTCCAAAAGGGATAGAATTACCCCATCTGGATCGAGTAACATCTAATCTCTTACGGGTACAATGATACACCTTTCCATTATGCTTAAAAACATGCATCAATGTTCCTTCAAACCCTATTTTAAAAATTAGATTGTTGACATTCAGGTTGTATTCTCTACCCAAATCATCTTTTAGATTTAAAATACCATTTTCATCTAGAGACAATGATGAACGAATGCATTTAGGGGTGTAAGGGTAAGAATGAGAAACAATGTTTTTATTCTCTACATCCACCACAACTCCTCTAAGATTTCCAAAGTAATCAAGATCGGCATCATTTGTATAATGCACCATATAAAGTGAAGAATCCGAATCCTCACTTACGATCTCCCAATTTTTATCCACTTTCAAGTTAAGCACCTCAGCAACAATTTCACGAACGTTTTCTGACATAGTATGTTTTCTGGTCGTATTGACTATATGTATTGAATATAATAAATATAGTTTATTAAATAATCATTTTTTTTGTGTTAAAAGAGAATAGAATCAATATAATCTTCATCATAAGGAAAATTGTCTAGATTTTCACAGTATGATTTTACATTTTTCTCTTGAAAAACTGTTAATTTTTTCCCATCACAATATGTCTGAATTAACCCCTCCCATTTGGGATCTTCAATATATATTCCTACAGATTCCATATTGATAAAACATTCATTAATTTTGGGTAAATCAAGAGGATGTATGGGGAAAATATAAGATTTAATTTGGGGTCTAATTTCTTGAAAATTAGAGAGAGCTTTAAAAGATAATAACTCGATATTTACAGGATTTCTTTTTCGAGGTTTAACTGGTTGATATATATAATTTTTAGCTCTTAACCATGGAATAAAATCAATCTCAGATAATTCATTTAAAGGAATTGGGATAATAATAGTCTCTATATTCAGATCATCCATTATAGCTTCTCTGGGAGCATTAGTTATTAAAGTTTTAGCATTGACTAATCTGATCAGGTTTAAATCTATAAAGGAGAAACGTCTGGGATTTTCAATATCTATTAGGGCGTATTTTTCATCGCTTATCCATCTAATAGTTCTTTTTCTTATGATTTTAAACAACACATTTCTTAAATCTCTCTTTTGTTTTTGAAGAGTTCCATTAATCAGAACATATCCATTTCTATAATCTTTAAAGAAATTATATAGTAAATTAATATCAAAACTATAATCTAATCTTAAGGTTGCTCTTTTTAAATATTGCAACATACCTATTACGGATAAACATGAATAGTTAGAAATATAAATAGGTATATCTACCTTTTGTAATCTTTTAAAACTTAATATAAAATTCATATTTAAACTATGATTTCTTGATATTTTAGGCCAATCTCTTTCAATCTCATTGCAGTTTACCTTTTTACTTTCTCTTATACTTTCACACCTTTCAGTTAATAACTCATTAAATAGATTATTTGTTGTTCTTAAATTTGATATATCTCTAGGATCATTAATAAATTTAACAATATGTTCTGAAATTTCATATGGTAAATAATCCATATTATTTTAATTAATCCCTTATTATTATTTACCATATCATTTATGGAAATGATTATGAATTCATTTCAATCAGAACAATAAAGATGAAATGTTGTGGGGATCAATTTAACCCTAATGAGGCTTGTGGGTGGCCGAAAAAGACGGTCAGAGCAACCATTGCTTTAATCGTTATACCCCCCGTTATCATGGGTAGTATTGCTATGATGATTTTATTATTTACCAAACAGCAATATGAATCTGCTTTGGGTATTTTGGCAACATTAACAGGTATTTTAGGTACTATTGTAGGGTATTATTTCGGATCGAGATCTGCAGAAAGAGCTTCTGAAATTATTAGAGAAGCTGAACATGAAAATCTAGAAAATACTAATAGACAATTAGAATTATTAGGTCAACAGGTTGGTTATCAGAGAGGCGCTCTTAGACAAATGCAAGATAATAGTTTTGAAGTGGATGTTGATGAACCTACTGATCCAAGATAAATAATATGTTCTAAACATATTATTTATTCAGAATTTTTATAGTAAAAATAACCAGCCAAGCCGACTGTACCCAATAATAAAGATTCTTTCAAAGAAGGAATTCTAGGATTAATTCTTTTAAGTTTATTGATAATCTTGTTATATTCTTCAAGAGAAAATTTCACAACCTCAATGGCTGTCTCTAAAGTAGTGGTTTTGGCTATAAATAAAGATTTATGAATAAAAATTAATTCATCAGGATGGGTTAATTTTGTTTTCATTATATTTTCTGATAGTAAATCCGCAATATTCTTAAACAGTTCACCCTTTCTATTTCTAGTTTTAATAGCATATTCACCCTCTGTGTGAACGATAATAAATTTAATTCTATATTCCGGATCTATTTCGTATAAACATTTATAGAGAGACTTTAGATTTTTATTTATGAGAATCCATTCCTGATCTTCTGGTATAGACTCATAACTAGATTTTACATACTCATAATGGTTATAATAATTAAAATAATTTCTAATCACATCATAAAATTTAATCTCTAAAATCTGAGATACAATATGAACAGCTTTATTGAAATTTTCATTCTGTTCTTCAGAGTTATCAACATCCCCATTACAACTAGAAACAATACCGGGTAGAGTTAAATTAGTCCAATAATTTCTGGACCCACCTTCAATCGATTTGATACCATTGTCGTTCGCATCAATCTCCATAAAAATCTTAAAATAAAGTTGGTTCACAATAGAATCTACATGTGGTTCAATATCCACATCAGAAAGATATAGATATGTATGTGAATTTAGATAAAGTCTTACAATATCTGGTCCATAATGTTTCCAAACCATACCGGCCGAACTTAAAGGGGTTCTGACCTGTTCATTCCAAGAAAGGTTACACGATTTCTGGTGATGGTCAAACTTACCTTCTTCAGGATTATATTCACCACCCACATCAACAAGAATATCTGCATCATCAAAATGTTCTCTGGATCGTAATACTGAAACTCGAATACCTTTCTGTCCGAAATAATTAGTCAACAGCGAAATTGCGGTCACGTCATCACAATGAAATTTCTTATCATGGGTTTGTATTTTAACCTCAGTCATCTTGTTTTGAAAAAATGATTTCTCTATTTATATTTATCATTTTTATACTAAATGGAGACAAACGATGAGATCTATAAATTGGTAAAATCCGTATTGAAAGGAGATTCTAATATTTCTGGAGAAATTAATAAAGAATTAGAGGATTGTGTTAAAATGGGTTATAAAATTGCAGAAGAATTAGACCAGAAAGAGATTCACAAGGATGAATTTATTAAAATTCATAAACGTTTAGATGATATTATGAAACAGATAACTAGTATATCTGAAAAGGTCAATATGCTAACAGATAAACTTGTTATTAAAAAACCACAGATCCAGAATCCTGACACAAGTGTTCCTTTTGATGAAAATAATTATACTCAATATTTATAAACATAAAGGTAAATGTATCATATAAAATGTCACAAGAAACAGAGGGTGATAAACCTATTGATTTTTCTCAAATATTTCAGAGAATGGGAGAAAGTTTAGTCCCTATGATGGAAAAATTCGGTGATTTTCATTAAACTTGGCTCAAAACTCATTATGGTTAGGTGCTAACCAGATATACCCAAACAACTCTCTCACCTACCTATAAGAATCTAAGAAATGATAAAATAAATGTAAAAAATATTTATTTTAATTAGAAATGAATAAATTAGTCTTAGTAACTATTGATTCAAAACCTACTTTTAATATTACTGTTACTTCCAAAACAACTATACGTGAT
>Ga0180437_10003070_pt1 | contig 25413 bp, 23 predicted proteins | sample SS_ome_4_FD_132410 | JGI IMG/M metagenome (GOLD analysis project Ga0180437, IMG submission 132410) | Hypersaline lake sediment archaeal communities from the Salton Sea, California, USA - SS_3_D_1 metaG | ecosystem: Environmental > Aquatic > Non-marine Saline and Alkaline > Hypersaline >... | reverse complement strand
TACTGGAGTATAGGCTCCAGGTGTAGGATATGTTGACCCCGAAGGAACCTTAGGAAGGACAGCGCCAAGAGCGTGTCCCTGGTCTACGATATTAAGATCGTCCAAATAGACATCCATAGGAGCAACTACGTCAAACTCATATTCGATAAGTTCTTTGTAGGCTTTAAAAAGCTCCTCATACGTTTCCATTCTGGAAAGGTCTACACCATCAGTTCCGGCCGTAAAGACTGTTCCGGCAGCCGTAACATCTTCCATCAGGACCATATTACTGGCATTACCAATATCAGGACCACCTGCTGCAGCACGATAACCGCTTACTACTACTTCGTCTTCGTCGATTGGAGCATCAGCGTCATTATCATAAACTATCAGCTCGGTGTCCTCGTTCATCACAACAAGTCGATCTTCGCTATCGTCGTACCATACCGAATAAGTCGACCCCGCATCGTCATCTTTACGATAGGTCGTAATGGTATATCCACCTACGCCCAAGGAATCACCAATATGCTCCAAAGTTGCTGCTGTACAGCCAATGCGATAGAGCAACATTTCGTCGGCACCCTGAGACTTAGCCTCAAACATGCCGCGAACAAGCGTTCCGGTTGTGCCGAATAGATTCTTGGCAGTGGCCGTATTCCTTACTAGGTAAATAGTAGAGGGACCCTGTGCCGCAGTTCCTATAATCAGCATACGCGGAGACGCAGGAGACTTCTCCGGAATTAAGTTCCCATCAATCTTATTATGATAAATTCCGGGAAGATATGTATTCTGTGCCATTTGCATTCCTCCTTAAAACTTAGCTTCCCCAGAATATGAAATTCTCTTTAGCTCTTGGGCATCTAGATAAACGATGTCTTCTGTTCGCAGTTCGAAAACAACCGGATACTTAGTTAGTTTTCGGTCATTAACTTCTACTCTTTCACGACTGCCAACACCTGTTTCAAACACCCTATAGCCAAAATGAGCAAAATACCATCTATAGGAAAGCATTACATTCTCAAACCACAATAGACGCTCCCGCGCCTGCTTGTTGTTCATTGCATAAATATTAAACTTTATTGTATTATCCCAAAACTTTCCTAGGATAAGCAATTGCTCACCAGGATGATCTGGGTGTTCTACCTGACCTCTAAGATGAGGGGTTAGTTCTCTAACTCTACCTTCTCCAGGTCTACCTCTACTATAGCTACCGTTGACCCTACCATCCAAGAAGAAAGTAATAGCCTCAGTATCTAGTGCTTCCGGAGGATCTTCTTCAACAAACAGAAGTCTTTTATCAGCTGGAACATTCTCTGCGTTCTGCTTAGACTCTAGGGCATCCTTAACAAGAGGAAAAAAGTCATTCAGAGTGCCGGCCTCAGGCGCGTCCCTGCGCTCGATCCTTTCTATGAAACTATCGATAAGCTGTTGCGCCTCTACTGTACCAAGTTCTTGATACTTGATTTCAGGAGGCAGCGCCAGGTTCTCGGACCGGGACGTCATACCAAACACTCCATTTCTTCTGCCACGAAGCTCTTATTCTCCAGTATTCAACCCTTCCGTTATCAGCACGGAAGTCTTCAGCCTCGTCAATCTTGTACACCCGACTCCGAACAATCGGAGTAACAGGCTGCCCTTCAACGTCCCTCTCTATCTCGATGATGTAATCCTTATCCGTTGGCTCGACGGAATATTCCACGTAGAAGAGATCATAGCCCCATCTACGAAAGGCATCATCATTCTTATAATACACTATTTTGCGCTCGTCGAATAGGTAGCCCATGCCAAAACAATCTGAGCAGACAAAGTCTCTAGATGGCTCATCTGTTATTTGGTCTCTACACTCACACCTAATAGCAAGACCATCGCTATCCCGACGAATACGACGAATTAACCCAATTCGTCCCTTACTTATTTCATCAGAAGCCCCAAAGAAAGTACGGTTTAGTTCGTTTCTAAGATCTAGTTCTTTACGATGAGACGAAGTGTAGGGCAAATACCTACTTCCTACTACTGTGCCATATAAATCATATCGAGACATTTATCTAGATCGTTTCCTAAAAGTCCTAACCCATCTCCTGGCAGTAGCCTGCTCGTCTGTATTTGCCATGGACCTTTGGTAGCCTTCTCCTTCGTAGCTAGTAGGCTCCCATTCTCGGCCAAACCCTATAGCATCGGAAGCCAATGCCCCTTTTACAGTATATTGGGGCTTTAAGCTAGTATCAGGACTAATGTCTCCGCCTGTCTGTAATGGAATCTGCCATCTTGCCACACACTCTTCTAATTGGCTTTCCCTCAACTTAAGGTCAGGACCTGCTCTAGAAACTTGCAAATCCCCTAAAGTCTTAGACATTTTGCCGGCAAAGCTGAAGTCACCCAATAAAGCCCTAACAAGTATTAACTCAGCCAAACAAGTAGTATATTCTCTCTTGGCATAAGCATAATAAGCAGCACCATCTGTTAGGGTATCTTGAAAGCTATTGGCATCAGCCGAAAGACTAGCCTCAAACAAAGCGAGATTTATCGTATCGTCGGGGACCTCTAGTATAAGCCTTCCTAGATCTAGCCTAATCCGCCTAATAGCGGAATAGAGAGGGTCGTAAGTCGTTGTTATATAATAGAAATAATCTTCTTCTAGAGTGGCGGCGTCTGTACCAGCAATAGTACTGTCCAACTGAACGAAGACTATATTGTTCTGTGCCAGATCATCTTCGTCCAAAGTAATAGTCAGATCTGTCCCAGAAACAGATAGAACCTTAGTCAGTGTTCCTTCTGCAGGGATATCAGGATTACCATTAACAGGCTCGGTCCACACTGTCACAGTATCATCTGTAACAGTGCTATCGTCTAGAGTCTTATTAAAAGTGATTACTATGGAAGATGCAACTGCAACTGATAGATTAGTAGACCTAAAGGGTGGTTCAGCTGAAGCCACCTGAAGATATTCTGCATCTACCCCTACTTCTACTTCTTCTAAACCAGTAGTTGAATAGCTAGAAGTTGGAGTCTCAATTGCTCCGCTTCCAGTGGTGAACTCCCACTGGTAGTTGTTTGCCATCCTAACAGCAGGAATACAAACAACTTTAAACTCATCACCTACATCAAACTCACCATCAAGGTTACAGGTAATCTTGACACCATACTCAAGCTCCCTGTACCCATAGGTAGTAATACCTCTAACTGCTTCTCCTGGAAATCCTTCTCTGTACCATTCGTATTCTGCATCGCCAGTCTCGCCAGCAGCAGTAATCTTTACTATATAATTTCGAGCAATATTGCCACTATAGTTACCTAGAAAAGTAACTCGACCAGTATTACCGGCAACCGTATTTATCGTATCAAAGACAGTCCGGGCACATGCGCCTACATCTACAGTATCTAAACTGCTTTCGTCACCAGCAACTAGTACGGTATAAGTCTTATTAGGCTGAAAAGGCGTAGCAGGAGTAAAGATAGCACGGGTTCGATATAGAGTACCATCACCTGTAGTATCATCAACATCTACTACGTCGCCATCTTCGTCTACCCTTTGAAAAGAGATTGTGCCCTTAACAAAACCACTGATATAAGGAGACGAAAGAATATCTTCGTCATCCACACCAGGTTCATCTTGTGGGCCGTGCCAAGGATCTGGACCAAAGATTAAGTCTTCATCAGGACCAGAGACAACAAAAGTACCTTCGTTAATGGCGGTTTCGTCCATCTCTTGGTCAAACGTGACCTGAATGGTATCGCCAATAACCACTCCCGTAGCTTCATTCGCTGGATAAACATCAACAATAGTGGGAGCAGCCATCTAGTCCTCCTCGATCTCGAATCCTTCCATAATAGTTAACATCTCCTCATCTTCCTCAGGAGATAGATTAGGATCTACGATCTTGGACTGGATCTCTATAATCTTCTGCTTCTCCTTGGCTTCTCGCTTTAGCCTTTGCTTCTTAGCTTCTTTCCTTATTTTACCAAGAACACTAGGCGTTATCAAAGCCTTCTGTTCTTCGTAACTAAACTCAAGCTCTGGTTTATCCAAGGGCATTTATCTTCTCCAAGACATTTTGAAGTCCCGACAAAACACCCTCTCTCTTCTTATTCATAGTCTCAACATGAATACAAGCTAGAACCAATGGGATTGAATCAGGACTTACCGAAATCTTCTTAATTGCAGCCCTGACAACATTTCCATTCTTACCAAGAAAGACCTTAGCGCTCTTAACGTCCTCTTCATCATAATCGGGTTTCGGCTCAGGCTCCGGCTCATTCACTGTTGCCGAAGAAATCTGATCTTCGTCCTCAAGACTAACCTTGTCTTCGCCACGAACCTCAATAGGAAGATCCACATCTTCCTCAATCGTCTTAACGTCCCTTAGTCTCAAGGCTCCCTCAATGGTCTTCTTCATCTGCTCAGGGATGTTATCCATATCAATAGGATCGCTGACGGGACTCTCGGGTGTAAGCATAATAGGACCCAAGAAGAAGAATGGATTATTAGGGCCTAGCTTCAACTTAATTAGCATCTTTACCTCTCTCTCTGCTACTGTGTAGCGATAAAGCTGTCAAACAGCAAAAAGGGAGGATGACGGAAATCACCCTCCCTATAAGGAATCAAGCCAAGACCAAATGTCACCTAAGAACCTAGAGGTTCTCTATTGGAGACGTAGTAGTAAGCTCACCAAACGTATTCTCAGCAGATATAATCGGCTGCGGCGGGAACGCAATCTCGTTTGCCTTAACCGGTATATTCTTCAATACGCCAATTGCAAGACCCTGCTCATAAATTACAGGAACATACATCTCACGCAGCTTCACCTTGGTAATATCGCGTGCCGGGTCGTCCCACTCTTCGCTCGTGACATCCTCTTCCACTACCAGAGCACCAAGGTTCTGAGAGTCAAAGATTAGAATGTCAGCGGTATTGTTCACGGTATTAAACGGAACAAACGGGGAGACCAGAACCTGTAGCGGATAGGGGAAGTAATCCGGAATAGAAGGCTTACCCTTGAGCTGAGGATCTAGTGCTTCGACCTTTGTCGCGGCAGTACCAGCGGCATTGTTTGGCGGCGTGTAGGACGACCCCGAGGCCATACCTACTCCAGCCTGAGCTGCTTTAGCCCATGGTCTGGTGGACTGTGCCATTGTAGCCGGCTGGAACCATGCTCCATTGCCAGTGTTCTTTACGATAGTCCGAAGCAGCGGATCTGCCATCCACATTGACCAAGTTAGTGGGTGCAACATGATCGTATTCGGTGTATAACCCTGCATCATTATGAAAGAATAAGCTTTGAGCAAATCCTCCATTCGGCAAGAGCCATTGCCAGCACCCAATAGGGTACGGCCTGTGCAGGTCCCAAATACCGAAGTTGTTGGGCTCACGTTGTCAAAGAGATGGGTTCCCATTGCAGTGATGTAATCGAACCCCTTCTTCTCTTTGTGCCTATCAAGTGCTCGACGGGCTGCACGAAGATGAAGAGCGAAAACGTCAAACCTACTAAAACGCCGCATCTCGTCCGTAATCTTAACGGCAACACCGGACTTACCAATCGTAACGGTAATCGTTCCGGGAGCGATCTGCAGGGTCTCTTCTGGGTACTCCTCGCCTTCCGCAATATCTGCGGCCTTCAGAGCACCAATAGCCGGAAGAGTAATCCTTGCAGTACCCATTCCTTCGATTCGATCCAAGAGAGAAGGAATCATCGTAATAGGCTCTACAGGCTCTCGTACAATTTCCTCTACAACCTTGGGCATCCAATATCGAGCATTCGGAGTCGCAAGAGCATCCTGCATCGAAATTTTCTGCCCAGTAGGAAGATAGACACCATTGTTAAGCCAAGTATCGACGAAGAGCTGTTCCCCATTGTCGCCTTCAAAGGCTTCACTTACTGGGATACTATGAGTAATACTAGACATTGTTACAACTCCTCCTATTAACGCCAAATCAGGTTGACCAAAACCATCCGCTCAGCCGCATTGGCATAAGTGAGCTGATCTGTTCGGCCATAAGTTGCTGTCCCAGGCGTCCTCATGTTTGCATTTGTCTGCCCAACATAGGCCGTCCTTACCCGATCCAAGTAGTCTTTAGGATAAATCTCCGTACCGATTACCTGACCAACGATACCATAGAAGTGGTTGGAAATCGCCATCTCCAGCTGCCTGGAAACCGTAGCGTTTACAGCCTCAGTATCGTATTCGGGGTCGACAGTATACACCGTACCAGTAGCGTCATATCCCTCAGCAGTGCCGATATCCAGTACAGCGCGAACCAAGTTGCTGTTCTCGTCGTAGGTAAGGAAATCGCCATAGTTGAGGTTGCCAGTAGCACAAGCATATGAAGTTGTGCGTCCAGCTTCAACCACGTCCTCGTAGGTGTAATAAGTAACAGTGGTCGTCACGCCCCATCCATCAGGATAGGTGTTCCCACCAGCTTCATACAGAAACAGAATACCGAGATCGGTATCTACGAAATAGTCGCCATCAGCAGAAATAGAAGTTACAGCGTCAACCTCGTTTGATAGACCAGCGCCCGTGCAGTTTGCAACAGGAGTGATCGGGGTGTCCTCGGTAGGAACGGCCAATGGCCATTTCTCGAAGACGTAACAAACTACATCGTCACCAGCTGCCACCGAATCTGCATACTTAACAAGCCCATGAATAGCCGTTGAGCCAAACCATCCACCAGTACGAGTCCCAGGAGTACCCGACCAGTCAATACTGCCTGCCAGATTGGCAAAAGCACCATTCATAGTCTCGGTAGTCTCCAGGGCTGGAACCAGAGGATACTCAACTGCATAGTCACAGAGAATTGACGTAGTTGCCTGCGGGCGGTAATTATGCTTCCTCAGGTTAGCCGGATTATAGTGATCCGAACCAGCAGGCTGGTAGTAGTTGTACGGAGCTACACCAACAGGCTTCGAAATGAAGTCCATGGCATACTCATCCGCACGAATCAGCCCACGCTCCCTAAGAGCATTAGTGACCTGCGTCTGTGTGTAGGTTGCAGCAGCCGCAACTGCTTCACCCGTTGTTAGATCCGTAACACCTTCCGTCACATCAAGTGCCGTATAAGTGAGGACCGTAGTACCAGCAGCTTTGTTAAAAGCCTTCCTGAGCCCTGCAGGGACGAGCCGACCTTCTCCGTCTTCAGCGATTACCTTACCCGCGCTTACGACAAGATAGGCTTCGATTTCGGTTTCCTCACGAGCAGCAGTGGCACTAACAGGTAGCCATGCAGCTGGAGTCGCCTCAATCCACGGTCGAATACCTTCAGATTTCTCAAAATTGGGAGTAATCCGACCTATATGGTCCCAAAACTTATGGCTCGGAGTGTAACCGCGATTAATTGCCATCTTTTAACCCTCCTAAACCGATTAAATCCCAGCAGGCTTTACTGCTGAAACATCTTCAAAAGTGGTCTCTTCACTAAAGACCTTCAATGATTTCATCTTATCGAACAACTGATGAGCCTCAGGCTCTTTCTTCTTCTTGAGAAGCCCTACAATCCTTTGAGCAGCGACATACCCCTGTACGCTCAACTGAGGTTTCTGTGTATTGTCACCATCGGTGCCAACACCAGGATTGTCTACTGTGTCGTTCGGGTTTCTTGCCATTCCATCATTAAGTCTACCACGAGCCTTTTCAATGTCAAAGTCACTAGTTATGACCGTCCATTGTTCATCCAGGTTGTCGCCCCTAATAGCCTCTTCTGCCTCGTCCAGATTCTTGTACTTGCCAGATAGGACAGCAAGAGTACCAAGATATGTAATCTTCATGGCCTCTAAGTCGGAACCAAGCTTGATGTATTCATCTACTTGTTGCTCGTAGTCCTTCTGATGAAAGCGAAGCTCATCACGCAAAACATCGATAACTGTCTGTGTTTTTGCATGGTTAGCTTCTTCTTTATCGAGCTTGTCTGTTAGCTCGGCACAAGATTCGCAAGAACTATCCAATAGCTCACGCTCTTTCATTTTAGTCTCTACGAGACCATAAAAAGCCTTGAGGTCTTGGTTCTCTATCAAATCAAGGTCAGCACATGATGGGAGCACATAGTCCTCCTTGTCCTTCTTCTTGGGCTTGCCGCTAGGACAACCAAGAGCCTTTGCCTTGCGGGCAACACAAGCAAGAATACTAGATTTATTGCCCGGTCCCTTATAGCGACCAATAAGCCGTCTAGCAGCCACAACATGGGCACAGTCTGGAACAGGAAAAGACCTATTAGGTCCGCAGAAGGTAGAACCAGAAAGCTTTTTCCGTGCCTTGGTAGAAAGCTTGGCATCCGCTTCGTCATACTCTTCCTGAGTAATCAGCTTCTCCTCAAGCATCTTCTTCAGTTCGGTCTTCATGTCCTCGGCAACAGCTTCACCGTCTACCTCTTGTCCTTCTGTCTCTATATCTTCTAGTGCATACAAAATAGCAGTCTTATCGTCCAGCTCGGCCTTTTCCTGATCGGGATACTTTCCGTCTTTACGGAGAGCAAAGATCTTCTTGGCGAGCGCCTTCAGATCTTCTTCCTTAGCCTCGGGACGATATTCTTTAACAATGTCAAATACCTTCTGTTCGTCTTCTGACAGAGTAATCGTCTCAGGTTTCGGTTCTACAGGTTTCTTGGGCTTTGCAGAGTCAGAGAATGTCATCTTGTAAGAACAACAGGTATCATCAGCTTCGCAATCGCAAAGACCATCAGGAAGCTCTACCGGGACACCATCCTCTTCCACCGTAACAGAAGTAATAGGATCTGCATCAAAAGTTACAAAGCTACATTCTTGGTTATTGTGCTCATCGGGAATCCACATGCAAAAGATTTTATTATTCTTCTTGCGGTCTTCCTCATCTGCATCTGGCGGATCGTACAGCTGTCCAGGGGTATGGCCACAGCCAAAGAAAGTCTGCATTACATCCTGTTTGCAAACAGTGCAGATCGCTCTCTTAGGACGAAAGCTAGTAGAAACCGAGTCTAGACGACCATCCAGAATCTTTTCTATAGCGTCTTCGTCATATATATCTGCCTGTAGCTGAGTGTAACCAAGTCCGCGCCAATCAGGTTTGTTTACCTTGCCGCTTTTAACCAGCCGATTAATCGCCTCTACCTGATCTTCTAGTTCAGCACTCTTGTCGAGCAGAATCTGAACATCAGGATCATCTTTTGTCTCTGGGGGTACAGTATCTATATACTTTGCATCCCGGACAACCCCGATAGGATCAGATAAAGCATCGTGATGCTTCAAGATCTTGGCAGGTTTATTTCGCTTGGTAGTCCAAGTTTTAACCCCTTCTTTCATAAGAATAGGGACATAAAGCCGATTGTTCTTGTTGATCATTCCAGAGTGGGTTGCTTCTAGTGTTACCCGAAGACCCTTCTTTACAGAACTATCGGAAAACTCCTTACGTGAAGCCTCCCAGTCGGCGATATCCTTCTCTGCTGGTTTGTTAACCTTAAAATAATCAGAAAAGATATAATCTTTCATGTTGCTTAGCCTCCGTTACTGATTTGCTACCATTAGACAAATACAGTGTGGGTGTCGAGGAGCTAACCCTTCGTAAATTATAGCATCCGACCTATAGTAACGCAAAGGCGGTCCGTCACAGATCTCACAAGGGTCAGAACCAATACGACTTGATTCAATGATTTCAACATCTTGCAGGCGAAGTCCATGGGCTCTGCCATAGTTGTAGGCCCGCATAATTTCACTTTCATCTATCATCTCGGTACGATGATACATTGCATCCATTGCCAAAGAAACAAATACAGCATCTTCTGCCTTTAGTTCTATGTCTCCTATGGCATTTCTTTTAAGGTTTCCCAAAAGTTCATTACGAAGTTTTTCGGAAAACCTTTTAATATGATTTTCTATCGTGCGATCTGCTTTAGCCGAAGGTCTGGACCATGGATCCACTCCTACATCGGCAAGACCGTTCCTATAAGCACGCTGAGAGAGAGAGACCAATCTCTTCTTTCCCATTTCAAAAGCAAGATTAATATTTGACTCTACTGCTTCCTCGTTCCAACCGTTCTTCCTAATATAATCTACAAGATCTTGTCTTAGAATTGAATAGTATCTCTGCAAAGGCAAGTGTTGACGAAAGATCGATCCTAGAGATAGAGGCAGCAGTGCCCGTCTCTCTACAGACATAGAGTCCTTCTTAATCTTTGCAGATCTGCGTTCACCGTGTTGGTTGCGTGGTTTATTCTTGTTAGCAACAGAATTGCCGCCCGCCGCAGCAGATTTTCTAGTATTTAAGGATTGAGGTGCTTGCTTTGTCGACTTGTTTGCAGCTGCTTTGGCCACCGACTTAGACTCAGGAGTACCAGGTTCATCTAAAGCCTGTAAAACAATCTTCTCACGCTCGATCCGAGCCCAGTTGGTGTCTTTCCAGTCTTCTTCAGAAAAGGCCTCTTCACCCATCTTGTTTCTCATTTCACTATGGGTTATGGCATTCTTGAGATAAATATCAGTATAATGGTTCTCCCGCTTCATGCGAGATTCGAAGTCAATTTCCGCAAACTTCAGAACAACCTTGTTCTCTTCGTCGAATAAAGTAAACGGATCAAAACCGCTCTCTAAAAGAAGCTCTTTAATTACATAAGCATAGAATAGAGAACCGAATTCCTTTTGATAGGCTTTCGTGGCATCAATAAGATTACGGGACATTGTATCGGCCGTACTCTTATTTGAAGTATCGGCCTCACCCATGTCAACCGAACTAACACCTAGTCCTGTATATATCCTTTGTTTAAAGTGAGCTATAATTTTCTCTACGGCAAGGGCCTTGCCACTGGCCCCAAGAACTTCGATACTATGTCGTTCAGGAGTTACCCAACACCCATCTGTAGGCATAGCTGCTACCTCAGCAACAACCTCGTCTAATTCATTGCCTCCATCAGGATAGGTTTGTGCTGGTAGTTTTTCAGTTCCTACTTTGTAATGGAAGAGAGGAAACAAATGCTGATAAACAAGCATCTCGACATTTTCTTCAATGCGTCGTAGTGCTCGAATATCATCTTTCACGGGAACAAGCGAAGGAGTACCAACTGCAAAACCTTCCCTCTTGTCCCAATAAAAGTGAACTATATTCTCGGGAGAAAACTCCTTAGCCTCCTTCCCAGGAACATCTTGTTTATATTTAAGTATTTTTCCAGACTTATCCCGTTTGAACCGAATTGTTTCAGCTGGCAAGAGGAAGTATCCGGCAATAGGCTGTATTTCTCTACCGTTTTGATTCCGTCGAATTCTACCGCCAGAAGCAGAAGCCTTGCGAGCCTTTACCCAAAAAGCATTGTTCTGCCGAATAAGAGACCATATAGTCTGAGAGAACAAAGTAGGAAAAGGAACGCCAGTAGCAAATTCCATCTGTTCAAAGCGACTTCTAATATATTTAGATCGCTCAGGGTTCTTACTGACAAAATCATAGCCTTCTTTTAGGAATAGACTTCTCTTCTTTTCAAAAACCTGACGAACAATTGATTCAGTGTCGAGAATGCGACCAGCCTCTGCCAAGTCCCATTCTGCATACTCCCACATTGCGCTGCGGGTGCGACCATAGCCAGTACGAGGCCCGGCAATAATTCCTGGAGAGGGGACAACCCTGGGTATTATGTGAGGTTTCTTTTGAGGTTTCTTTTTAGGCATGTGTACTTCGCTTCTCGAAATCCGCTATCCACTGTCTAGTTTTGATAAGCTCATCCTCTGAAACGTTTTTCAAACAATTCTTTATAATAATACCTGAAGAAATAGATTTTTGCTTGTTTTTCTCATCTGTTGGTCTAGTAGCGGCTTCTGCCTTGTCCTCTTTGGATCTATATCCCTGCCCTCGGTCAATGGCTTCTGCTTTCAAAGGACCATCCGGTGGGTTTAATGTTATAGAACCATCTTCGGCCACTTCGAACTGATAAGTAGGACTAGAGGAATTAAGAACTTCTTCTAATATAAATTTCATTTGACTCTGGTCAAAATTACTATTTACTCCACATTCCAGACCGTTCCGTGAGATAGCTTCAATTAAAGCCTTGATTATATAAATCAATTGGACAAGCCGTGATTTTAGCATCGTTGTATCGGTCTTCTTGCTCATCCATCCAAAATCAGTACCTATTAAATCATGAATCATTTGAGTAACATACTCAAACCAATCCTGTATATATGCGACTGAAGCCTGGGTTACATTTCTTATTTGGACCAAGGAATTGACAATAGGAGAAGGATCAAAATAATATTCAGACGCGGGCTTAGGAAACTGCTGTTCCTCTGGTGTAGGTCTTTCTCCTACAGCTTTTCTCTGCATTATCCGTGGTGTATCCTCCTTCATCCAACGACGCCCTTTGGCATCAACACGTTGCACAGGAGGAGGTATCCTCATCCTCCTTCTTCTCTCTTCTTCTCTTAAATCCTGCCAGCGCTTCTCTCTCTCTGCTCTCTCTTCCTGGGTAGATACCAAATCATTATCAACACCATAGGCCTCAGCAAATTTGCCCCATTCGTCTCCAATCTCTTCTCCGGACAGTTCAGCTTCTTCATCCGGCAACTCGGGCCTAGAAGGATTGTACTTTTCTGCATCAGGAGTCTGAAACTCCTCTGTCTGGGCGTCGGCCCAAGCCGTTTTGTGTTTAGTGTCAAGGCCAGCTCCTGCTTGTGTTTCAGCGTTCTCGTGTAAGGGCAGAGCTGTTCCTACATCATAGTCTGCAGTAACAGTAGCTTGAGACATAGGTATTTTCGCCTGTTGAGCAAGCAATATTGTCTCGTTGATATGGTCCACTACACACAAGATGGGTGCTAGGATCATTTGAATCCATTTGTCCAGCCAAGATGCTATTCCATCGAGAAAAGGACTTAGAATAGGCCCAAGAAGTTCCACAATAATATCCAGGTTAAACTTTATATCTAGATTGAGCTTTGCCAGATACTGACTAAATAAAATAGATAAAGCTAGAAGGTCTTGAGGGCAGAGGTGAGACAAAAGTTTCAAAAGCTCGCAAATGTCTAGGTAATATCCTGGATCTTCTAATAGGGTCTTGAGTCTATCAAGAATATCAGTGCGTAGTTTTATATTTAAAAGGTGCATTTCAAGCAAGTCGCCGTCCGGCAAGAGATCCGCACCGTCCAACAGCCTGTCGAAACAAGGAATACACTCTGTAAGCATCTTGCCTACATTTTCCGCTCTAGTCTTACCCGATACATCACCAAATATTTTGTTATAGTCAATATCTCTTTGTCTGCTTTCGAGACCTGACATGAAGGAATCCGTACCATCGAGCGCCCGGTTCCAATAGGTCAGCCTATCTTCTTCCATCTTCTTAGCAGTGGTATAAGCAGGATCCTGAACAGGCGGTGCAGCCGTCTGGTGCATTCCTGGATAATGCTGCATTTGTTGACGAACACGATAAGAAAACTGTCTTAAACCATAGACGTCTTTATAGTGGTAAGCAGTGGCATAGTCTTCTTCTGCCCATCTTGAACATTCAACCTCAAAGGTTTTAACCACTAGACCATAGTCTTCTTGGGCAAAAGGATTTTCTCGGTTTATCTGTTCTGAAAACCCCTTTAGGTCTTCGTCAAAAGGAGTACCATCCTCCTGTTTTACATAAACCGTTTTGTCGTCGACAAATCCCATTAGACTGCAGAAACCACTTTCTCAGGAACCTTCCCTGTGGTCTTGGCAATCTTGTATTTTGCTTTCAGTGCCAGCGCTTCCGGCAGGGCTCTGTCTCCTCTATAAACACCATTTGCCGTCCCTGTGATTGCGTTCTTGCCGGCAGTACCTGCCAGAACAAGATTAGGAGCAGTTAAAGCAATTTTGGCATCGGATCGTGCAAGAAAATCCTCTAGTATTAAAGGAAAGAGTTTATAATAGGTAATTTTAGTAGCAAGCTCATCGTAGAGCTTCTCGTTTAAGGGACTAATAAGTGGTGCCATATCTTATCCTTCCGTTTCAGAAAGCTTTGCCAGCTCATGAACAGCAACTTTATACATATCAAAGGTTATCTCTGTAACTTCTTCTGGGGTTTTACCAAAAATTCTTGCACAGGCTATCTTTACCCTATGATGTTTTTCTGGATCTAGTGGAATAGTAACATTCTTTGATCGAACTGCAATTTCTTCTTCTAGCCGCTCACAGCGCCGTATAATATTCGCATAGTCTTCCATAACCCCCTGTGCAATTTCTCTTCTTCTTTCTACATCAGACTTCTCTACAAGAGGATCTTTCTCCATGTAGGGAAGAAGAAGTTCTATAGGTTCTTTCGGTATCCAACTAACCCCAGCTTGTCTCTGAAGTAGAATCCGATCATAGGGAGAAAATCGTCCTTGTTCTCTGGTCATGATACGGCATTCGCGGTGTAGCCAGTTCTTAAAACGATATCCGTTTTAGTAATGGCATCTATGTTAGGAGGACAGGTAATGTAATACCAAAAAGGAAAATAAGTATTAGTATCTGGCGAAGAAGCCGATCCTACGTTGGGCATGGAAATAGTATTACCCCATTCAATATCATCCCATTCAGCAAGAGTTGGTTCTTCTGTATCCGCACTTAGTTTTACCCCCCAGCCTGTTTCATTATATGCTACATCTCCATAGGGATATGCTTCTACTAGATCAACAGGCTGAATAGTCACAGAAGAATACCACCTTGTCGCCTCGTCATTCCTGATATAGAGTTGGGTAGTAACGGGCCCTCCTTCTCTTCCGTCATGGACGGTTGCAATCGGACCAGTAAGATCAGTGTTTCTGGTGATTTCCACAAACTCATCACCGTTTTTGTAATACATAACCAGTGCCATGACTACTCCTAGAAATTGCTCCGCTGGGGCCTTTCGTATCTTTGCTGACGGATAAGCCTATTTCGACGTCTTCTAGCATACATTTGACGATATTTATCCTCTTCGTCAGTACTAAACCCATGTCGATAGACTTGTCTCTTCTCAATATCTATTCTACCAGGAAGAACAGCTCTTCCCAAAAGAGATTCCGGTTTATCAATCCTCCGGTCCTCAGGACCATGTTCCTGATCTCCCCTAGAAGCTCGAAAAGACAACTGTTTAGATAGAGGACTAGGAGCCGCAATAGCACTAGTAATTATATCGACTTTATGCAAGTCTCCGAACTCTAATACAAAAGCAGCACAAGCCATATTAAAAGCATCTAACCTATGGTCTTTAACCTTAGGGTCTTTGGCATCGTACACCGGCACGCCCTGAGGAGAAATTCTTTTAATTATATAGTTTCTCAACTGTTTCTCTAAGGTCTTGTCCGCCGCCGAGATGCGCATCATTCCTTGTTCGAACATCCTTACAGAAGCATTTACCATAAACTGTTTGGCGGGACGTCGAACAGGCTCTCCGGTAATAAGATGTTTAGTCTCTATAGATGCTCCGGCATCGTATTTCTTCAGTATATCTACTATTCGAGCAGTATCAGGATCTCCACCAGGAACTCTGTGTCCCTTACTAGTCTTTATAAGAACCTCCCAGTTTGAGCTTCCACCACCACCTGCATCTATGTATATAAAGGAAGGTTTCCACTTCTGGTTCATCTTTATCACAGCATCAATTCCAGCAAGCTGGGTAAACTCAGACTTCTCAATACAGATCGCATCTACAGGCTGGTATTGACCATTTGCCGGATTACGTCCTAACACAACAATTTCTGTGCCGTGTTGTTCGTTCCAGTCTGTTCCCATAACATACTGCCACCGAATATTATAAACTTGATCCTCATAGGTGTAGTTTCGTAAAGCTCTGTCAATATAACTTGCCTTATAGACGCCTTCTTCTGGATTTCCCCACTCCGCCAAAAACTCGTGTCCGAACTCATCTTCCGTGTACTTGGGTTTATCTCGTTCTATAGAGGCTCGGTGCTCAGGAGGAAGTACCTTATAACTATGATGAAACTCAATATAATCAGGACTTTCCTCACAAAGAGTATAAAAGGTAGTCTTTAAACCAGAAGGAGTGGAAAACCCCGTAAACGCAGTGGTAGGCCTAGTTTGTAAAATAGGCAACACTGCCTGCATAAGCGCCTTTGTGTCGATATAGTCCATTTCCTCACAGTTATGAGTTAACATCCCACCAGCAAAGAACCTGTTGTCCGCACCAGAAGTGAGGTTGTAGACATCAACTATTTCGGGATCATACCTTATGTTTTCTTTTCTAATAGGCAACCGCACATAGCCAGGACGCCATGTTATCTTCGCAAGATATTCATGTGGCAAAAGCAAAGGCTCGGAATATAGCTCGTCGTACAAATTCCTGTGATACTTAACGGTAGACTTCGGAATCTGTAGCTTTTCGGCTACTTTACTGGCAGTCCCAGACTGCATCCGCACCATGCGATTCTTTTTCCATCGATCCGCTTTCCAAATTCTTTTATAGTGCCTAAACAGCCTATAGGCATTAGCAGTAGCAGTCTTCTCTGCGTTGTAACAATATCCAATCTTGTCTATAAACTTCTGAAGGTTTCTCTGCGAATTGGCTATATTAATCTGCCCAATATATCTATCTCCATCGTCTTCTGGATCTACAATGTCTTCGTCCTTGAAATACTCAAAGCTAGTAGAATACTTTATTTTCAAGGAATCTAACAAGAGACACAAATCTCCTATCCAGTCTCGGATCCACTGCTCCTTGGTACTCCTCATGGCAAAATCAACTGTCCTAGGAGTTTTTTTATTAGTCTGGTACTTGATACCGGTTCCTTCTGCACTGAATAACCCAGAAAGAAAAGCCATTTTTACATAAGGAATACCATTCATGATCCTATCGGGTACCCTAAGAGGCTGAAAAACCTTCCTGCCTGTCGGACAAAGACCTTTAATAAAATGGTATGCATAACCAGAACCAAACTGAGAGCCTTCTCCTTTGGTTCCTCGTCGCTCGTTTTCGCAAACTCTTGTATTTATGATATGTTTTTTGTCCCCAAGGAGAGAAAGATCGGCTTGTATTTGTTCTAAATCCGCCTCTTGTCCGGAGAAACCTACCTTATCTTCCGAAACCCACCCATCTCCATAAACATACCCTAGTAACCTAGCTATTATTACCCTGGGAGAGAAAGTTAGCTTTTGGTAATAGAGAGAAGTAATTACGTGATCGGCACATCTGGCCTCAACGTCCTTCTCTCCGTCAAAGAGAGGGTGCTCGGGCGTACACTTGACCACTCCTAGTGCCGTTGGGATCGTCATAACAGTAGCTCTTCTTACACCTAGCTGTTGTATCTCCCCAACTCTGACTCCATATTGATCGCCCCCAAGCACTGTATCTTGTAGCGTAAGTCTTTCAATTGGCTTGACGGCAAATTTTGACGTGCTTACTAAGGTTCCCCTCGGCAAACAAAGAATTTCGTCTGCGTCCTGGCCCCGAATACCAACACCTTCGCTCCCCCCCTGGGCCCCAACAGCAAAACCACGAAGTCTGGACTTATTGGAGATCGTAAACTCATAGTAAGGAGCAGATCTCTCTCTTAGTATACAACTACGAAGATCAGGATTGCTTTTGGCGAAATCACTAACACGTTGCATAATCTCTTCAACGTGCGACTTGTTGGGCGCAGCAATGACAGCTTTAATACCCTCCTGGGTAAATAACCTATAAAGGATATAAATCGCTATCATGTCTGTTTTGCCCGAACGCCGGGCTATCCTCAGCATTCTTCTAATAGAGGTGCACCTAAGGACTTCTTCTTGATACCATCTTGCTACCCATGGTTTGCCCATTAAAGGACCGGTAGAGTGCTTTATATTTTTCGCGGCCCATACGACAGGATCGGCCACAGACAGATAATCCTCCCATTGATCTCCCAGAATTCTCTTTAAGGCGAGATCGGGTTCTTTCGGGACGCCCTTGCATGGAACTGTGAACTTGCCCTTGCAGGAAACATCTCCTTCTACAAAGTTTTCGTATTTCTTTAGTTGTCTACGAACGCATTTGTGACATTGTTCTCTTACGTTGTCAATATCAAATGGAAGATCGAGCTTCCGTAGATCTGCAAGAGGATCTACTGGTGCAGCCATAGTCCCTCCTGGCCCAAGGCTGAACGGGAAGTCATCATACCCCGATTCATTGCTTGGAGAGAGACCTGGCGCATAGTCGCGGCCTGACGAGTATAAAAGGCTGGGTTTGGCGTACCCCAATCCATCTTTCTTCGCTTTCTTTCTCTCTCTACTAGTCTACGAGGAACACTAAATGCTTCCCGTGCGCCGGCATCAGTCGCTTCAAAACCCAACATACCGCCACCAAGATATCCTACCACAGCTCCAAGAGCATGACCAATACCAGGAAGAATCGTTCCTCCAAGAGCGGCTCCGGCAACAGCACCAGCAGAAGCCCCGGCATGCCACCCTACGGTTCCAGAGACAATTGCAGCTAGTCCCCTCTCTGTCTTCTCTACTCCAGATCCTTCTTCCATCATTGCCGGAACGGCAAAGATTGCCGCGCCAGCAAGCGGCCCTCCTATCTTTGCAAACCCACCAAACTTACCTAATTTCGATACCTTAGCCTTCTGGGCCTTCTTTAGCCCCCTAAGCACCATAGGGTCTTTCCCAGAAGCTTCATAGAGGGACTCTAGACGCCGGATATGCTCTTTTCCTCCAAACCTAACTTTTGGTCGAAGCATGTTACGAAGGGCTTCTTTTCGACTAGAGGCAAAAGCTATGGAAGAAAATCCGCCCTGAGTAAAATTGGCTGCAAATAGCTCTCTGCCGAACTGATGAGCGCCCCATTCCATGGCACCCCTAAAGGTACCAGGAGAAGGATTCATCGTTCTGGCGAACCAGAGATCTCTTTTAGCAGACATTTAGTTTAGAAACCGCGATTAGAAGAAACCATAGAACTACCGATATGAGCACCAGCAGCCATTCCCAATCCTGTCAGGGCTCTTCCTCCCCATTTGTTGACAAGAGTAGCATTGTTCCCAATCCATTTCGCCCCAGTCTCTAACCCTCTCATTGCGGCCCCGCCATATCTAAGAGCACCAGCACCGAGCGGGCCACCCCAAGCTCCTGCCTGACGAGTAGCCCAACCAAGTCCACCAATAATACCCCTGCCAGCACCACGCATTTGAGCACTGCCCAGAGCCCAACCAGCAGCCCCAGCAATACTTCTGTTCCCCGCAAGTGCCCTCACAGCCGGAACGCCCAACCCACCAGCAGCAGCACCACCAGCGGCCCCAGCCAGAAAAGCACTACCTGGATTACGATCTGCACCGAGCCAGCCTAGACCACCGCCTACACCAGCACCAATAAGCGCTCGTCTGGTCCCTCCACCTAACGCACTACCCAACGCAGCAAAAACAGTCATTGTTCTGACCTCCTAATCAATATTATAACTAAATCCGTTTAAAATCGGCAACTACGGTATTCGCCAACTCAAAAGGAGTAGCAGAGTTAAAATCAGCGACTACGGTATCTGCCAGTTCAAAAGGTGTAGCAGATGCGAATTTCCCATGTCTTCTTCCTCCGTTATGAGCCTGTCTTAAGCCAACCCCCACAGCAGCCTGGCTTTTCTCCCTGAATTTTGCACGAGCCTTGTTTGAAACAGCAGTCGTTACTTTACTAGTAAACACTGGCTCAAAGACATCCGCCCGAGGAGAACTAATTATCATCCCCATAAGTCTTTCTACTTTTTCTAATGCTTCAGGAGTAGGGGCCACAGCAGTTTCGTATAACGCATTTATGCCATATTTCGACCAGTTGTTAGGGGTAGCATATCCTTCCAGCCGAGCTATATCCGCCATCTGGGAATACTCATGAAGGCCTATTTCTCTGCCGAGCTTCTCACGAGAAACCTTACTCAGCGACTCAAGCAGTTCTGGAACTATAGGTTGGTGTCCTCCTATACCAGCAGATTTTACAAATCTGTTTGCCATTCCCCAATCAAGAATCGCAAGCTCTATGTCCCCTGCCTCGGTCCATACTGTACCAATGTTTCCTGAAAACAAGTCCGTATGCGCAATTCCCTTCTTGTGAGCCTCCGACAAAAAACCCTTAAGAACTTCCACATCTTCCTTAAAGGCGATTCCTTCTAATGATTGGAAATTCTTAAACTTCTCCATAAGTATGACATTACCTTCTAAACCAAGATCTTTGCCTGTGCCATACAAAGATGGTGCTCGTAAGTGGCCAAGTTGCTCTAGTGCCACCTTTTCTGCTTTATATACTTCCTTCTGAAGCTTTGGCTTTAACCTACCCGGAATATCGGTCTTTGCCGCGAACTCGAATTTATACGTTTTCCCTCCACGCTCTATCGGAGCCATATACGTAGCCGCATAACCACGCACCTGCGACATTTCTCCTCCGCCCAAATACTTGCCGCCCCTCTTCATTCCCCGCGCAAGGGCCGACCTGAACCCTTCAGAAGACACTAGTTTCTTAAACGCCTGCTCCTTCTCCATCCCCTTGAATACTTCTACTGCTATTCTCCTTACCGGATCCCAGCGAGAAGCAAATTTTGCTTTAAATTCTGTAAGACTCTCTCTAGTACCAGGAGCAAAACCTCTATCGGGCATACCAGGAAACTTCAATCCTTTAAGATAAGCCAGTTCTTCCTGGTATGTCTGCCACAGACGAGGCAGGTTGCTGGCATCCGCCGGAAACATAGCCTGTTCCCTAGCCGATTCCGCTATCATAGTCTGGACAGAAGGACCATATTGTATATCTTCAGGACTTAACTTGCCGCTAGCCAGTTCCTGTAGTATTCGGCTCCTGACACGCCCTATCTTGGCGATGTCCTTCTCATATCTCTCTTCTTCATAAGGAACCTCTACCAATTCCCTTTCGGTGGGATCTTCACGACTTATATACTCCAAATAGCCACGAGGCTGGTCGAGAGCACGCATATAGAAGTTTAACTGAGAGATATGCTTCTGGTAGGCACCCTTTTCGCGTACTTCTTCCAGTCTTTTGGCCGTAACAGTCTTGATGTCTCCAGGTGCGCCGCCCGGATAGACAACATCTATAAATCCAGCCATTTGGGCTTCAGGATCGTATACCAGCCTCTCTACTTCTTCTGCTTTTCCGGAAGCATACTGAGCTGCTTCAAAGTACTTATGCCCGGCCACACCAGCCATAGCAGCAGCTGCTAGGTACTCTGATTCATAAGAATCTTCTGTTAGGTATTTGTATATTTCACGCTCGCTGGCACCAAGCTTACTAGGAGCTATACGAGTGTACTTGGGTACCTCTTCGCGCTTGTGCCACTCTGCTTGCAGCCAAGGATTAGGGCCTCGATAGCCAGAACCAAAGTCACTGTGTGCTCTTATACTTTGAGCGCCGAACCCCTCAGAACCCGGATGCAAGCCTTCTATAGTGTTATAGGCATCGTCCTTGCCGGAGATAGCACCAACAGTCCACATCCCCAATCTAGCTGCGGCCGTACCTGCCACCCCATATAAAATCTTACGAGGCATAGGAAGTCCACGGCCGAACCATCTATATCCAGCTTCAAATGCAGCACCAGAGACCAGGTTCTCCACACCGGAGCCAGGCAATATAGCAGCAATGCCTATTGTACTAAAGGCTACTCGGCCAGCTGTGGCCAAATGCCTTAAGCCAAATCCCTTTTTCGTCAACTGCCTACCTACTTTAGCAACTTCTGGCTCAGCTTTTGTTAAAAGAGTCTGCTTTGGGACAATCTTGATAGCAGGTTTCTGGGCTGATGGCAAACTTAGATCTAACGCCCGGCGACGAGCCCGCTGTCGCTCGAATAGCTCTGTTATATACACCCGACGGGCATATAGCTGCTTCTGTCTTGCAGGTGAAATAGTCGTCTGTTGAAGCGGGGGTAGCGCAGTTGAGGTTCTTGGTTTTTCAACAGGACTCCAAAAATCAGCTGCAGCAGCTACCTCTGGGAGTCCAGCCTGTCTTGCTAGTCCCGCTACTTTTAGCTTTGCCTCTTTATTAATGCGTAGCATGTCAGCAAGCTCTGCCCGAATACGGTCAAATTCCGCCTCCACGCCAGAAGACAAGGCTAGACCTATAGCTGGCCTCTGTGGCCTCTGTGGCCTCTCCTTAATAACACCAAATTTAAGGAGTTCATCAACTAAAAAATTACTCATAGGTTATGCTCTAAACATTCCTCTGCAGAGAACAAAGGACGGCCAGCCATTTACTCAATAGATTCCCAGTCTGTTTCTTGAGATTCATCGACTCCCTCGGCTTCCTTGATGATCTTGCTGAGGTCACTGAGTCCATGCTTGGAAATCTTACCCTGTAGTTCTTTAAGCTTGCTATAGAAGCGAGCTGCATCTTGGGTCTCTCCTTGACGGAGGGCAGCAGCTTTCTTGTACTTCTCACGGCGAGTAGCAGCTAAAGATTCTAAGATCTGTAATCTTTCTTTACGGTTTCTGGCCTTTACGTCTAACAAAGGGTGAACTGCTAATTCGAAACTGGCAAACTCGCCGTTCGTCTTTTCTATTCTTTGTAATAGATCCTGAGCATCCCCATCAGCACTTAGACCGGCATTGGCCCGCATGTCTATGATCTCTAATTCTACCAATTCATTGACCAGGCACATTTCAGTTACACTCTCGGGATCTACATCGAGATCCTCTACATAGCTCTTCATCTTAGCCTGTATCATTTTTGATTCTAGGGGACACGGTCTGCCGACCGGCCAGTTTCCCTCTTCGTGAAAGATACAGTCTTTATAAGGACAGTTCTTTCCCACACAGGTCAAAGGCAATGCAGCCGAAGTACCGTACTTCAGTCTAACTGCATAGTTTCTAAGCTTTACGGCTTCTTCCGGAGTAAGAGTAATATCAGAATAATCGCCAAAAGGCAGATTTAGAAACTCAAAGAACCCAGACTTTGATTCGTTACCGTCTTTATCTATCTTCTTGCCGCCCAAAGTCACCAAAGCAGCATCGATTCCCCCTGAGCCCTTGCCGCCCATTACTGTGGTGACAGTATTACCCAATCGGCAATACTATCGTCCCCCTCAAATAAAGCACTATTTACTTCTTCTTCAGACAAAGTACGAAAACCTGGATACTTTATCTCCGTCGACGGGTCTGCCCTCCTAACAAAGGCTTCGGCATCGAAATACCTGGCAAAAACATATAAAGGCATCCTATAGACATCATCCCCGGTCTCCGATCCGGCCCATACACTTACCCAACCATTCTCCCTGTCATAATCGCTGATCTGATAGGCTTTGTTCACTTCAAACTTCTGTAGCAGTGGCTGAACACAAACAGCCGCTGCATTCTGAGGAACAGAAAACTCACAATAGGAATTATTGGGATCTACATAGAACCAGCGTTCCTGGCCTGGGATCATAGGATAATCAACTGCTTTTAATACTTTTAACATGCTTCCTCCTTAGCCCAGTTTTCGTATAGCCATGTAATAAGCCGAACGGTACTATCCTTATTTTCTTTTAGGAATTCTTCCTTTGCCATTTTTGCATATTCGCAATCAGGTCCCAATTCGCTTATCCGGCAGAAGCCGTTATATTTTTCTACTGCGCAATTGTCCAGCGCAATCTGCTCTACCAGATCAGCAAACTTGCCCAGTACTTCAGGTTTCATAAATCTGTTAAGGGCAACCCTTAACCTATCGAGTTCTACTAGCGCATCATGGTCTTTCATCTCTCCTCTTTCTGAAACGAATTACTCGTGGCTCCTGCTTAATCATTATATTATGAATGGCATTAACCTGAGTTTTTATTTCTTTTATATCTTCTCTCTGTCCTTCCACATAAGCCTTTAGCTCAGAATGATTCTGTTTGTGTACAAAGTTGTCTTTTACATCTTGTTTCAACTCAGTTTTAACAGCAGAATCCTTAGTTGCCGCAAAATCTCTAATGTCCGCATGTTCCGAAGAAGCCCAGATAGCAGCCCCACACGCCATGCTTATTAGGCCAATAATTAATACTATAAGACCAATTAGATTAAACCGGGGTTTTGAAGCCATTATCGTCTCCTTTAGCCCCATTATATAGGAAAAGCCCTCACTAGAAAACTAATAAGGGCTTTTAAGAGAGAAGAGAGGAAGATTGATGCAATTCAAGATTAGCACAGGAACCTTCCTGTCACAACCCCTAGTAACCCTGTTGACTAAATAGGGCTAGTTGAACCATTTGTCAACATGGACAATTTTGTCAAACAGCCAATGGACAAAGACGAAGTACACGGTGCTGGCCAGGGCAAAGATAGTAATTCCCTCTATGCCCCAGAACCAGCAGAAGACCACCATGGCCAGGAAGCCCCACAAAGACCTGAGCGCCGCATTAATCAATAGACCCAGTCTCCTTTAACTTCAGTCTGCAAGTCCAAATCAGAAAAGAACTCTTCTTTAACATTATTGGCAGGAGGCAGCTTGTATTTAATTCCAGGTAGATTATCCCATAGTTTTTTAATCAGAGGCGGCTTCGAGGGATCGCAAAACACCGGAGTAAAAACAATAATCTTTTGCGCTGGATACTTAATTACCTCCTTCAGGATCTCATCTTTAAGAAGAGCTGCTTCCTCAACCAAGATACAGTCGAATGGACGAGATTGCTCAAGGGCCAATCTAGACATACTATTGCCAAAGACCACCTTCTTCGTATCCACTAGCTCTTTTATGAGATACCCCATATTCGGCGCTATAATTCCAAGTCTTTCCCCTTTTTCGACCTTATCATTGGCTATCTTAACCAATAAAGTAGTCTTTCCCTGTCTCCTAGGAGAACAAACCATAATATTCTCCTTAGACTTGCTTTGGTTAAATATGGCATCTAGCATCTCGACTCTCCTTTCTCTCTTTAGTCCTATTTTAAACTACTTACCAGCTCAAGCAATCGTATCAATTCGTCCGACGGTTCGGCCAAGCCTTCTTCTTCAAGCTCTTCGCCTGTTTCCTTATCCCAGAAGAACCAGCTGAATGTATCCGATACATCTATATCGAGATAGTACTTAGGGGTGTTCCAGGCAAGCTCAAATTCATCTCCGGCAGGACCTCCAGCCGGTATCTTAAGGTCCTTCACCTTCTTTTTCAGCTCAAACCACAGTTTTCTGACCGAATCCCACTTTTCCGGCAGGTTCGCCAGATAGTCCTCCCAATTACTCTTCGCCAAAGAAATAAGTCCTCTTAACTTCAGGTTTAATAATAGGAATCGTAATAGCCAGTATACCGTCCTCAAGTTTTACTTCGGTTTTTGATACATCCAGCTTATCCGATAGCCGCCAGGCCCTGTCAAATTTACAAGAGAACTTAGTAGATAGGCCTTCTCTCTTGGTGTTGTCTCCAACTATCCTGAGAGTCTTATTCTCGTGCCAGACCTTAATGTCTTCTTCTTTGAACCCTGCCACGGCCAGCTGGATCACTACCGATTGATCCTCTTCACCGACTACGGCCCAACTTACGGGCGGCTTGGGATCAGCGGGAAAGCTGAAGAAGAAATCATCTACTAAGTTCGAGAAGTCCCATCTTGGAATGATACTAGTGTAAAAACTCATGTCTAACCTCCATATGAAAGTTGCGGGC
>Ga0180437_10003069_pt1 | contig 25415 bp, 25 predicted proteins | sample SS_ome_4_FD_132410 | JGI IMG/M metagenome (GOLD analysis project Ga0180437, IMG submission 132410) | Hypersaline lake sediment archaeal communities from the Salton Sea, California, USA - SS_3_D_1 metaG | ecosystem: Environmental > Aquatic > Non-marine Saline and Alkaline > Hypersaline >... | reverse complement strand
TTCTGAGCACAGGACCACTATGATTGTTGTGGGAGCGAAAAGGAGAAGTATCTGGAAGGAAAAATGGTCAGGCAGTGCGGCCCATTCTCTCGCAGATAAATCAGAATTACCTGTCTTGATTGTACCAACTGAGGTTAAATAGTAGTGCTTGTAAAAATAAAGAAAATCCTCTACATAACCTACCTAAAAGAGCCAACCTATGATTTCCTTGGAGGATTGCTGGATATAAAAAAGTTTGGACTTGAGGAAATTGTCCTTTTCTCCGAAAGCCTTCCAAAGGGATTGAAAGAGAAGTTATCTGAGCATGGAATACACCTTAAGAGAGATAAGGGATCGGGTCCTCTTATTCCCAGGATTTTAGATTCAGCCGATAAAGAGAATGCATCCTTTATTGTAGCTCATCTCAACAGAGAAAAGAGAAAGATGTTCAAAGGCTCTGTAGTGAGAAATCTGATAAAAAATACTCGTCTCCCCCTCCTGCTTATTCATGAAAATGGTAAGGAAAGGACTTTTTCCACAAAAGGCTTGTTTGATAATGTAATTCTTGCTATCAACTGGTCTGATTCAACTCAAAGGGCATTGCTTTATATTATAGGTGTGAAGGCGCTCGTAGGAATAATAGACGCAGTATATGTGTTGAGTAAAAAGCCGACTGTCAAGGATATCAGGCAACTGAGGGACAGGGTTGAAGAGATTAGAAAGATCTGCTTAGAGGAAAAGATAGATACTGAATCTCATATTTATGCTGGCAAGACGCCAGAAGAAATTTTATTAGCGGCAAAAGACTATAAAGCCACCCTTATTGTAATGGGATATGGCTCAAAGGGCATCGTGAAGGAGATCACCTCAGGGAGTGCGTGCTATCGGGTAGCAGAGAAGTCTCCTGTGCCTGTTTTGATTATTCCTTAAGTTATAAAGGATAGATATGGAAGTTACGGTATTGGTGCAGGCAGTCTATAAGGCCTTTGAGATTCTTGAGAAGGGTAAAAATAGCGAAAAGGCCAGAGAAGAGGCCAGGGAATTATTATACACATCTGCAAAATTTACCAGCGAAACAAAGGCCATAACGGAGAAACAAGAAGCCAGAGCTCTTCTATTGAGTGCTAAACAGCCAAGATTAGCACTACGGAATTTTACCCTCACCTTCTTTATCCTATTCGCCTTCTGGATCCTGCTCTCAGGACGTTTTGATTACTTTCATCTTACGCTTGGTGGAATTTGTTCTGTTCTTGTTGCGTATCTATGTCACGATCTCTTATTTTTCAATATCAGGCTTGGAGACTTTAGGACAAGGGCCAGAAGATTCTTACTCGCTGGCCCCTGGTTCATGGGCCAGATCTTTTCAGCAAATCTGCATGTGGCCTATTTAGCACTATCTCCAAAGATGCCGATAGATCCTCAGATAATACGATTTAAGACAAAGTTAGAGAGTGACATCTCATGGGTTGGTTTAGCCAATTCCATTACCCTCACTCCAGGTACCATTACCGTAGATATCAGAGAAGGGGAGTTTTTTGTACATGCCCTGGATCAAAAGGTTGCTTATGATCTTAATACCGGAGAAATGGAAGATAAGATTGCCCATGTCATTATGGAGGCAGACCACGTATATATTCAGGATGTTTTAGATGTTGCGAGCATATTTGGGGCACTCAAATGATCAGTATCTCAGATGATATCATTATACGAACTGTATCGAGGGTACTTGTACCATTTATCCAAATTTATGCCCTCTATGTTATTATGCACGGTCATCATAGTCCAGGAGGAGGCTTTCAGGGGGGCGTTATCTTAGGTGCAAGTTTTATTTTGTATCTTATAACCCATGGTCTTGAAGATGCAAAAGAAAGGATGTCTGAGCTCAAGGCAGGCCTCTTTAGCTCTTTTGGCTTACTGATCTATTCAGGAATCGGATTGCTGTGTCTCATTAAGGGAAGCAATTATCTGGATTATGGAACGCTCTCTACCCTCTTAAGGGTAGTACCTGCTCAGGCACGGTCTCTTGGAATTCTCGGGGTTGAGATTGGTGTTGGAATCGCTGTAATGGCGGTTATGTTTTCCATCTTTTTTGACATATCCACAGGAGGGGTGCTTCCTGAGGATGAGGAAGGTTTAGGAACACGCAATGAATAACTTTTTATTATGTCTCGGAATAGGTCTGTTTACTCTTGTGTTTCTGTGTTTATACAGAGGTATATTTGGACCAGGTATACTCAATAGAATTGCAGCTATCTCTGCTATTGGCACCAAGACTCTGGTTATTCTTTTAATTATGGGCTTTATCTACAATAGGGTGGATATGTTTGTGGATATCAGTATGGTCTATGCCCTGCTTAATTTTATTGGCACAATCACTGCGGCCAAATACTTAGAGATAGGAGGGGAGATCTAATGCATATGCTCCATTTAACCTCTATTCCATTTTTTCTTGTGGGGTTCTTTTTCTTTTTAGCAGCAACAGTAGGACTTCTACGCTTTCCTGATTTTTACTGTCGCCTCCATTCCACAGGAAAAGGTGATACCCTTGCAGTTCTTTTATCTCTTATTGGCTTGAGCATTTATGAGGGATTTTCCCTTACAAGCTTGAAGATAATTTTTATCGCGGTATTTATGTTTATTGCCCAGCCTACATCTACCCATGCCATTTCCAGGGCTGCTATGAGATGCGGTCTGGAGCCATGGGTTAAAAACGAGGAGAAGATACAATGATAGCAGCCTTTGATTTTATACTCCTGCTTTTTGTTATCATATGCGCTATAGCTGCAATTTCTGTAAAGGATCTGTTAAGCGCTGTTTATATACTTGGTGCATATAGTTTTTTTATGTGTCTGTTATGGACGGAGATGGGTGCTGTCGATGTTGCCTTTACTGAGGCATCTGTAAGTGCAGGCGTAGGGACAGTATTACTTATCGCAGCAGTAAGTAAAACGAAAAGGAGGAGTAAGGATTGAGGGTACTGGCGCTTATTACTGTGATTATAACTGGGATAATACTTATCTATGGTACCGTGGATATGCCTGACTGGGGTGATCCCAATTCTCCTGCAAGCAAACATGTCTCCCCTGAGTATATTGAACAGGCACTTGGAGAGACAGCCACACCAAATATAGTTACCGCAGTTCTTGCCGACTACAGGGGCTATGACACCCTTGGAGAGACTACTGTAATCTTTACTGCTGGGATTTCATGTATTCTAATATTAAGAAGAAGAAGACAAAGAAAGTAAGAGAATGTCATTAGTCATTTGTCGCTGTGATTCCAAGCATTTATGCCTTATTATGATTTAAGTTCTTAAAGTTAAAAGGAAAAAACATAAACGGATTGAGGGATTGGGGTATTTAAACACAAAAATCCCAAAAAACTCAATAAACCAGACAAACACGAATCATGTTCGACTTTATATTTAGCAACTACAATTATTGGATTTATATAATCCTGATGATGATAGGTTTTTACGCCATGATAGGCAAAAGAAACCTGGTCAAAAAGATTATAGGAATGAACCTATTTCAGACCGCAATAATCCTTTTTTTTGTCTCTATTGCTGCAAAAAAGGGAGGAACATTACCTATTATTGAGCATGGACACGGCCACGGAGCCCATGCAATTGAAGCTACGGCCTACATAAACCCTTTACCGCATGTACTCATGCTTACTGCTATAGTGGTCATGGTCAGTACCCTGGGAGTTGCCCTGGCAATAGTAATAGCTATTTACAGAAGGCATAATACATTAGAAGAAGATGAGATCTTAAGGCAACAGAAATGATTCCTCAGTCTCCTGTTTTGGTGGTTGTTATCCCCCTGATATTCGCATTTCTTAACCTTCTCTTTGGTTGGTTTCGACGTGGTCTTTGTTATCCAATTACTTTAGTGGCCATCTCCCTCTCTTTTCTCGCGTCCCTTCATACGTTACATATCGTTATCACCACTGGAACAATCCACTATTATCTGGGAGGCTGGAAGCCTCCTTGGGGGATAGAATATGTAGTTGATTACCTCAATGCCTTTGTGCTGGTCATCGTATCATTTGTTTCCCTTATGGTAGCTATTTATTCAAAGAGAAGCGTAGAACAGGAGCTACCAGAAAAAATCGTTTTCTTCTATTGCCTTTTTCTCTTACAGGTCACGGGTTTTTTGGGGATAGTGATAACCGGTGATTTGTTCAATCTCTATGTATTCTTAGAGATTGCATCCCTTGCAGGGTATGCCCTTATAGCCGTAGGGGAAGATGGTGCACCATTTGCCAGCTTTAATTATGTGATCTTTGGGACCATTGGAGCCTGCTTCTACCTGCTTGGTGTAGGCTACCTTTATATAGTTACTGGTTCACTGAATATAGCTGACCTGTCTCAGATATTACCCAACCTCTATCACTCTAAGGTAGTGCTGGTTGCCTTTGCCTTTTTCCTGGTAGGAGTCAGCATAAAGATGGCGCTTTTCCCTTTGCATGTATGGCTACCGGATGCCTATACCTATGCCCCATCTACAGTAAGTGCCCTTCTTGCCCCTTTGATGACCAAGGTAGGGGCGTATGTGATGATACGGGTTATGTTTACCGTATTTGCGCCATATTTCTCTATAGAATTGATCCCAGTAACCACTATTCTTGGCTGGATGGCTGCAGCGGCAATACTCTTTGGTGCGATATTAGCCTTGGCACAGATTGACCTAAAAAGGATGCTCGCGTATATATTGGTAAGTGAAGTGGGATATATCACATTAGGAGTGGGGCTTGCTAACAGGAATGGACTCACAGGAGCTATCCTCCATATACTCAATGATGCCTTTATGATGCTTGCCCTTTTCCTGGTTGTAGGTGCCATTATGTATAGGTATGGAAAGAGAGAGATCTCTCAATTAAGGTATCTTCATAGAAAGATGCCATTTACTATGGCAGTCTTTGTCATAGCAGCACTTTCCGTGATAGGAATTCCGCCGACATGTGGTTTTTTTAGCAAATGGTACCTTATCCTTGGTGCAATTGATGCAAATAAGTGGATTTTTGTGGCAGTGTTGTTGGTAAGTAGCCTCTTAAATGTCATATTATTTTTCAGATGCATAGAGAATGCATACCTTGAGCCAATGGCTGAACATTCCAGTGTAGGTTCAGAATTGGCTATCACACGTGAGGAATCTCCTCTAAGCATGCTTATACCAATACTTATTGTAGGAGCGGGAATAATGTCCCTTGGCGTTCTGAGCGGAAAGATTATTTCTACTATAATTCAGTTTGCTCTTCCTGCAGGTTTTTAAAGATTTAATGAGGGATTATTAATGGAGACAATAGTTTCCATAAGGCCATTATTAGCTGTTTTGGTAACATTGATAGGTTCCCTGTTTATCATTTTTACAGGTGAAAGAAATAGGAATTTACGGGAATTCTGGACTATTCTTGCCTCCATAATTAAGTTTTCCATCGTTCTTTCCATGGTTCCATTTATTTTAGATGGAAAGACATTAGAATTTACCATTATATCACTTGCACCTGGGGTTTCACTCCAGTTCAGGGTGGACCAGTTTGGTATGTTTTTTGGTATTTTGGCATCTGCGTTATGGATTGCAACTTCAGTCTATTCCATAGGGTATGTCAGGGGATTGAATGAACATGCCCAGACACGGTACTTTTTTAACTTTGCCCTCTGTCTTTCAGCAACCATGGGCATTGCCTTTGCAGGTAACCTCTTAACCCTTTTCATATTCTATGAGATACTGACAGTGGCTACCTATCCACTGGTGGTCCATAAAGAGACCGAAGATGCTATCATGGGTGGAAGGAAATATCTTGCCTACACCCTTATAGCAGGTGTGGTTATTTTATTTGCCATAATCTTTATCTACACCCTTACAGGAAGCCTTGACTTCAAACCTGGTGGTTTTCTTTCAGGTCACGGTTCACCTGCTGCACTTATATTCCTGTTCTCTATTCTTATATTAGGTTTTGGTGTCAAGGCTGCGCTTATGCCAATGCATGAATGGTTACCTACTGCGATGGTAGCCCCAACTCCTGTAAGTGCCCTCCTTCATGCAGTAGCAGTGGTCAAGGCAGGTGTCTTTGGTTGTTTAAGGATTATTCTCTATGTTTTCGGTCCAGCACTTCTCCATGAACTTGATTTGTGGATTATATTGGCCTATTTTGCTGCATTCACCGTTATTGTTTCCGGCATGTATGCACTTGCACAGGATAATCTTAAAAGAAGACTTGCATTTTCTACTATAAACAACCTTTCCATAATCGTTATGGGCGCTGCCTTGCTCACCCCAAGCGCTATAACCGGGAGTATATTTCATATTGGCAGCCATGGGTTTATGAAGATTACCCTATTTTTTGTTGCAGGGGCCATCTATGTGAAGACCCATAAAGAAAACATAAGTGAACTCGACGGGCTTGGAAGACAGATGCCGTTAACTTTTGGTGCATTTGCTGTTTGCGCGATGGGTGTGGCAGGAACTCCACCTGTATGCGGATTTATCAGTAAATGGTATTTGGCATTGGGCGCCCTTGAGGCTAAAGAGGTGGTCTTTCTTTTTGTTTTGCTCATAAGTGCCATGATGGACATAGCCTACTTTTTCCCAATAATCTATAACGCATTCTTTAAAATACCTGAAGAGGCTATCAATCCACATTTTGATGAGGCCCCGATGAGAATGGTTGTTCCCCTGATGATAACAGCAATTATTTCACTTATACTGGGAATATTTCCAAATGCCTTTTTTAATTTCTTTAACATAGCTTCTATGGCAGCAGGAAAGATACTTGGAGGGATGTAGATGGGAAGGAAATTAAAATATCTATTCTTTATTAGCTGTGGTGCGAGTATGTTGATTGGACTATTTATTGCGCATGAACATGTGCATTTTTGGTGGGAGAAGATCCCTGTCTTTGATGCACTATTTGGATTTTTTGGCTGCATTGTGATTGTGCTGGGATCAAAGGCATTGGGTCATCACGGGATCCAGAAGGATGAGGATTACTATGATTGATATAGTGCCTCCTGCCTTTATATTTATTCTGGGTGCCATTCTCCTTCCCTTTCTCCGGGAAAGAAGGTTACGGCAGATATTTCAACTCCTTATTCCTCTGATAGCCTTTATAGACCTCCTCTATATGCATAAAGGTACCTATTGGGTCTATAACTTCCTGGGATATGACCTTATCCTTGGTAGGGTGGATAAACTCAGCATGTGTTTTGGATATGTGTTTGTCATTGTGGCCTTTTTAGGAATGGTTTATGCCCTCCATGTAAGGGAAGTTGGGCAGCATGTGGCAACCTTTCTTTATATAGGGAGCACCCTAGGGGTTACATTTGCCGGCGATATTTTTACCCTGTTTGTTTTTTGGGAAATTATGGCTGTATCCTCGGTATTTCTCATTTGGTATCAAAGAGATAAATCGGCCCTCGATGCTGGATTCAGGTATATTATGGTTCATATATTCGGCGGTTGCGCGCTTTTAGCTGGCATCATCATACATGTATCAAATACAGGATCCACACAATTTGGTTTTATAGAATATGGAGGACTTGCCTCTCAACTTATACTCCTTGGTTTTATAATCAATGCCGCTGTACCCCCTTTTCATGCCTGGCTTTCTGATTCCTACCCGGAGGCCACTGTTACCGGAAGTGTATTCTTAACTGCCTTTACAACCAAAAGCGCAGTATATGTGCTTTTAAGGACTTTCCCGGGGGTTGAACTACTCGTATGGCTGGGGGCCATTATGGCGTTATATGGTGTGGTCTATGCGGTCCTTGAGAACGATATTAGAAGACTTCTTGCATACCATATTATCAGCCAGGTTGGGTATATGGTATGTGGTGTGGGATTAGGAACCGAGATGGCTATAAATGGTGCTACCGCCCATGCGTTTTGTCACATTTTATACAAGGCCTTGCTTTTTATGGGCGCCGCAGCAGTAATCTATGTAACAGGAAGAAGAAAACTCACTGAACTACAGGGGAGGAACTTATTCAAGAAGATGCCCATCTGTCTCTCTCTTTACATGATAGGTGGTTTTTCTATCTCTGCGGTCCCACTCTTTAATGGGTTTATAAGTAAAACCATGGTTGTAGCCGCAACAGGTGAGTTACATAGACCTATCATACATCTGCTATTACACCTGGCATCCATAGGGACATTCCTCCATACAGGCCTGAAGCTTCCCTATGGCATTTGGTTCGGCAGAGTTCCCGAGGGAGAAACAATTGAAGATGAAGAGATGGAGGCTACAGAGCCTCCCTTAAATATGCTAATAGCTATGGCTATGACCGCCTTTTTGTGCATTTTAACAGGTGTTTACCCTCAAATCCTTTATAATATTCTCCCTTATCCAGTCCATTATCATCCTTACACAATAAACCATGTAGTTGGGATGATGCAGCTATTATTGCTTACGGCTGGTGCATTTTGGCTCTATATCGATAAACTTGGTGGGGAGGCTAAGGTGAGCGTTGACACAGATTGGTTCTATAGAAAACCAGGCGTACTTCTGCTTTGGTTTGTCAGTAATCCACTGCAGGATCTCAGGCTTAGGCTACAGGGGTTTTTTACCAAAATGGTGGCAAACATTACGAGTCTAAGCAAAAATCCCATCTTACTCCCTGAGATAACAGCACGGTATTTTCATCTTAAGATTATCAATAGGCTTTACCAAGCATCTGATACATATAAGGATAAACAAGACGAACTAAAGAAATTGGAATCCAAACTTGCTGCGGCAAAAGAAATGAGATACGATGAAAATGTCTATCGAAGGCCCATAGGTTTGGGTGTCCTTATAGCTATAATCCTTCTGTTTCTTTATGGTTTGATCTATTTTATTAGATTACATTAAGGGTATCCTCTCAATAATTTAAGGAAGGACATGGAAAATTAAATCCATTAGTTTTTGAACAATTACCGCTAAGGCATAAAAAAGACAGAATGCAGCTTTGCTATGCTCTGTATCTGTAATTGGAAAACTGGAATAATGGAATGCTGTTGGCAAAAAACGGATACTATCAATTGTGATAGTTTCTGATCTTTCCCGCACGCCTCCCCGCCTGCCGTCCGTCGGGCAGGGCCTGATCGCCCACGATGCTGGACAGATACCCTCATCACTCCAGGATTCCATCACTCCAAAAATCCAATTGGAGCTAAACCCCTAAGTTTGCCCTTCATGGTGGTTACTTTAAATAAAGGGAGTCCGATATGAAAAAGATACTTAAAAGGTTATTTCTACTATTGGCCGTGGTATGTATTCCTGTTGGATTTTTTATTAGGCACGACCACGCTGTCTTTTTTTGGCACAAAATTCCGTCAATTGAGGCGATCTTTGGAGTTGTCGGGGCCTTTCTATTGATAGTGGCCACAGCGATACTGACTTCCTTTGCACAAAAGAAGGAGGATTTCTATGATTAAGGCTGTACCACCTGCCGTATTATTTATCCTCGGGGCAATGCTGATACCCTTTTTAAAGGGAAAGGTTAAACAGCTATATATGCTCATGATTCCTGTAGTGGCATTTTTAGATATTGTATATCTCAGGCCAGGTACAAGCTGGGTGTACAATTTTTTAGGATATGACCTCATCTTTTGCAAGGTTGATAAACTGAGTCTGGTGGTAGGATATATATTTGTCATTATAGGGTTTTTAGCCATACTCTATTGTCTCCATGTAAAACAGGATGGGCAGCACATAGCAGCCTTCCTGTATGTTGGAAGTTCTTTAGGGGTAGTCTTTTCGGGAGATTATTTCAGCCTATTTGCCTTCTGGGAAATTATGGCTGTGGCATCTGTATTCCTCATATGGTTTCAAAAAGACAAGGATTCCCTTAATGCAGGTTTTAGGTATATTTTGATGCACATTTTTGGCGGTTGTTGCCTATTGGCTGGAATTATTATTTATACTGTCAGCAAAAAATCCATTAATGTGGCCGTCCTGGAACCCAGTTTTGCCTACTGGCTCATACTTATCGGATTTGGACTCAACACCGCCTTTATTCCTATTCATACATGGTTACCAGATGCCTATCCCGAGGGAACCATTACAGGGAGTGTGTTTCTTTCAGTTTTTACCACAAAAACTGGTGTCTATGTATTGGCCAGATGTTTTTCAGGTGTAGAGCTAATAGCTTACATGGGCGGGATTATGGCAGTATACGGTGTGATATTTGCATTACTACAAAATGATGCGCGAAGACTCCTCGCCTACCATATTGTCAGCCAGGTGGGATACATGGTGGCAGGGGTTGGAGTGGGAACTGCACAGGGGGTAAATGGTGGAATAGCCCATGTCTTTAACCACATCTTATATAAGGCCTTGCTTTTTATGTGTATGGGATCGGTTATGTATATGACAGGAAAAAGAAAATTAACCGACATGGGAGGACTGGCAAAGTTTATGCCTATTACGTGTATCACTTTTGTCATAGCCGCGCTTTCAATTTCTGGAGCACCAGGATTTAATGGGTTTGTAAGTAAGGGGATGGTTATAGCCTCTGCGGTAGAGGCGCACATGCCCGTATTAGAGCTCATGTTGATCCTGGCATCCGTGGGAACATTTCTCTCCTTTGTGAAACTTGGTTATTTTGCCTTCTTTGCTGAAAATCCCGAGATAAAGTCCGAGGAGGCCCCATTTAATATGCAGTTGGCCATGGGCTTGACCGCCTTTTTATGTGTCTTTATTGGTCTTTACCCTAAAATACTCTTTGACATACTTCCTTATAGCGTGGTTCATTATCACCCTTTTACCCCTTCTCACATATTTGGCGTTATTCAACTATTTATGTTAGCCGGAGTAGCTTTTATATTAGCCAAAGCCATGGTTGTGCCTCACAGAGCAACCATCTTAGATTTTGACTATTTCTATCGCATGGGAGGAAGGGGTTTGATATGGGTATGTACTATACCCATGAGCAGATTCAGATCTACATTGCAGGTGCGCTTTTCCAGGGCGGTGTATATTATTTCCCGATTGGCCAAAAACCCCATCTCGATTCTCGAGATACCAACAGCATATGTTTATTTACGAATCACAAAAGGGCTGAGATATGTAAGCGGGTATTCTTCTGGTGAGACCTATGACGAAGATCTCTATAGAAGACCAATAGGTGTGGGAGTTCTTATGGCCATTATACTCCTTTTTGTGTTTGCTTTGATTTATTTTATTTTTTGAATCCACAGGGCTTGTTGCTCTCTGCCTATGGAAAATTAAAGATGGTTGATTTTTTTCTATGTCTTGGGCATATTTTGAGTAATTGTTCGCACGACATCGTGACAATGTCATGTTAGGTAAGAGCCTTTTCCTGTTGAGTTTGACAAACTTTCAAACTGGAAGAGAGAAGCCATGAATAGGTGAAAAGGAAAAAGGAGAAAAGGTAAGATATCCAAAATATGTTAAAAGAGGAGAGCCAGTTATGGAAATCAAAAAGATGCTGTTTGTAACCGATTTTGAAGAATTGTGGTTTGATGCCTTGCGGTCATTAATGATTCTTAGAAACGCAGGCCTTGATCACGTGGTGCTCATGCATGTGATAGATCGTAGTATAGGATATTATACTACGGATGAAAAAAAAAGGCTTACAGCAATGGCTGAAGTTCGTTTTGTGGATTGGGCACAAAGCCTATTTGAAGAAGGTATGGAATGTGGATCCTATATTGTGGTGGGAGATACGGCTACTAAGATTCTGGAAGCCGAAGAAGAGGAAAACGTAAACCTTATTGTGATCAGTCGTCAAAAGAGGACTAAACTGCAAAAGCTTTATATAGATTCTAAAACGATAGAATTTCTTCGAAAAACTACTAAACCGGTCCTTGTACATAAATACAAGTTAGACTCCGGCAAGGTAAATGATAGGCTCTTTGAGAGGCCACTTCTGGCAACGGATTGGTCTCCTCCAGCTAATAGGGCATTGGAATTTTTAGTCGGTTTAAAAAATGTTATCAAAAAGCTACAAATAATCCACGTTGTAACTGAGAAGGAAATGGAAGGTCTGGGGAAAAGAGGGCTCATGAAAATGGAAAAAGAGAGTAGAATAAAACTTGATGAATTATGCGAAGCCCTGGAAGGTGAAGGCATAGAAGCAGAATCCCACCTCTATATCGGCGATTTTTCTCAGATTGAAAATGCAGCCCGAGAACGCGATGCCACTCTTATTGCTACAGGTACATCAGGAAAGAGTTCTTGGCAGGCGAGGTGGTTGGGAAGTGTTTCCCATCAGGTGGCAGAGGTATCAGAATTGCCTACATTATTAGTTCCTTAGTGCACCTCGCCCCGCATCCATTTAGCAAAGGGAGGATGAAGCAATGACAGCTTTTGCTAAAAGAACTGTCTTCCTTATTAGCATTGTGTTTCTTTGCATGACGTTCCAATTTCAGGTTTTTACTACCTTTGCCGAGAAGGAAGAGGAGAAAGCAGTTTATGTAGGAATGGATAAATGCAAAAAATGCCACTCCGATCATGTAAAGACATACTCAGATTGGAAGTATTCAAAAAACTTCCGTATACTGGAAATGAGAGGCAAGGATCATGATCCTCAATGTCTTTCCTGTCACACTACAGGATATGGCAAAAAAGGTGGTTTTAAAAGTGTAGAAGAGACACCGCATATGAAGAATGTCCAATGCGAGGCATGCCATGGGCCAGCAAGCCTGCATGTAAAGGCACCCACTGTACAAGAACATCTGAAGACCTTAAGTATTCCTAAGAACGTTTGCACTTCCTGTCACTACCAGCATAAACATATGGGGTATTGATGAAAAAGAATAACCTCATATTCTTTTTAAAAAAACTAGGCCCTGGATTTCTTTTTAGAAGTTTACGAGTCAAGATAATTTTGGGTGTAAGTTTAATTCTCATTTTGGTTACCGGCTCCTTTACCTATTATGAGACAACGACACGGATACAATTTGAATTGAAGAAGCAGGAGGAAAGGGCATTCGATATTTCTGCTGCAGTATTGAAGGGGATAGAGTATCCGATGCTTGACGGAGAGATGGAAGATGTGCAGGAAATATTGCAAAAAGTAGGTATGCTTGAGGGCTTGGAAGTGGTGAAACTCATCGATTTATCTGACTTCATCAGATATAGTACAGATCCTGATAGCATAGGCAAGGCTAATGAGTCTGAGATTACCTTGAATGCCCTGAGCGCAAAAAAGCTCACCAAGGGCCTTGAGTCTTATAAGGGCAAAAAGGTATTTTCTCATGCCATTCCCATTCACAATGAACGGCCTTGTTTTAAGTGTCATGGCAGTGAAAGGGACATATTAGGTGTATTAACAGTGGGCATTAACTGGGAACCTATTGAAGAAAGGATAGCGGCACTTCGGAATCAAAAGATCGCTGTTGAGGTGATTTCCTTGGTAATTTTGGCCTTTTTCTTAATTCGATGGTTATCAAGATATGTGACGCATCCTATTTTGAAGGTCACTGAATTTGCGAATGAAGTCAGCCGTGGCAAACTAAATGCAAAATTAGATCTTGGTAAGAGGGCTAATGTTTGGCAGATATATAAGACACATCCGGGTGATGAAATAGTCCAGTTGCGAGATTCCCTGACCTACATGTTAGAAAACATGAGGGGAATGTATGAAAAGATCTCTTTATTTAGCAAAGATCTTGAGTCGCAGGTAGCCAAGAGGACAGAGGAGTTGGAGCAAAAAACGGCAGAACTCGAGCAAGCAAACATAAATCTAAAAAAGCTTGATGAACTCAGATCTACCTTTCTGGCAAATATGTCCCACGAACTCAGGACCCCGCTCAATTCCATAATCGGCTATACGGATCTGCTCTTAGATAGGATAGATGGGGATATTACTGAAGAACAAGAGAACAGCCTGACAAAGGTACACAATAATGCTAAAAACCTGCTTAATTTGATCAATGAAATATTGGATATGTCCAGGATTGAATCTGGAAGAGTGGAATTAGACTTGAGGGAGATCGATGTACGGGATATTATCCAGACGACAGTCTCCAGTCTTGAACCAATGATACACAAAAAGGCGTTGATTATAAATACAGATTTTGATGAAAATTTACCGCTGGCATATGCAGACCCCGATAGAGTCAGGCAAGTGATAACAAATCTCCTGAGTAATGCCATTAAGTTTACCTCGGAGGGGCATATTATTTTAAGCGCCAGACACTCACCGAAAACTAAATTCGTTGAGATCTGCATTTCAGACACAGGTATGGGTATCAGAGAAGAGGATCTTGGAAAGCTATTTGATATGTTTACGCCACTTGATATTTCAGCTACACGTCCACACGGAGGGGTCGGCTTAGGACTTAGTATCTGCAAACGACTGGTAGAAATGCAGAATGGAAATATCTGGGTGGAGAGTAAATACGGAGTGGGCAGCAAGTTTTATTTTACTTTACCTGTAAAAGAGTAATGGTATTGCAAGAGACAAGCGGAGAGAATTCCATTATTCCATGAGTGTCACAAAAATCAGTTTGGTTTAAAAGAATAATGATATTTTCCTGCCAAAAGCGAGAGATACTGATATATAAACTTAAACCGGATTTAAACAAGAATAGGTATGGATAATAAAGGATTTCAGAAAGGTTCATCACAGAAAATTTTAGTAGTTGAGGATAATCGGGATAACCGGGAATTAGTGGTAAAGGTCTTGAAGATCAATGGCTATCATGTAATCGAGGCAGTTGATGGACAAGAGGCTATAGAAAAAACAAAGGCTGAAAACCCGGATCTTATTCTTATGGACCTTTTTATCCCAAAGATAGATGGATATGAGGTAACAAGAAGATTAAAGCGCGATAAAGATCTCAAGAGTATTCCGATAATTGCCTTGACAGCCCATGCAATGAAAGGGGATATGGAAGTTGCCTTAGCTGCAGGTTGTGATGGCTATATCCCTAAACCCATTGATGTCCGGGAATTACCTAAGCAAATAGAACACTTTCTGAAGGGTAATCCATAAACTATTTGTGGAAATCTCAATGAATAACAATACCAAGATATTAATAGTGGATGATGATGTTGATACTGTTGAGTTACTGATAAAGAGGTTTCATGCTGAGGGGTATCATACCTCAGAGGCCTATGATGGGGAGCAGGCTCTCGAGCAGGTAGAGAAGTATCAGCCTGACGTAATACTATTAGATATAATGATGCCCAAAATAGATGGCTATGAGGTGTGCAAAAGGCTAAAAGGTTCTGAAGATACCAAACGTATCCCCATTATTATGCTCACTGCGAAAGGAAAGATACCTGACAAGGTAAAAGGATTGGATATTGGTGCAGATGATTATATTGCAAAACCCTTTGATTACAGAGAACTTTCACAAAGGGTTAGATACTGGACTGCAGTCAGGATAGAGGTAGAGGAAAGATTAAAAGAGATAAAACACCTTGAACATGAACTCATCAAATCTGAAAGGTTAGCAGCTATCGGTCAAACCGTAGCAGGCCTTGCCCATTATGTAAAAAATATTTTGTTTGGCCTCAAAGGTGGTGTCTATTTGGTAAACGAAGCCCTTAAAAAAGATGAGACAGATTCCCTTAAGGACGGCTGGGATATGGTAGAAAGTAACATGGGCAGGATTTCTGGTCTGGTCCTTGACCTCCTTGAATACTCCAGAGAACGCAAGCCTGAATATGAAAAATGTTTTCCCAATGAGATTGCAAATGAGGTCTGTAAGCTCATGGAAGCCAGCGCAAAAGAATATGACATAGAGATTATTAAAGATTTTGATCCATCCATAGGTGAGGCAGTTATGGATCCTAAAGGCATTCATCGCTGTTTGCTTGACCTGGTTTCCAATGCAAGAGATGCCTGCATTTTCGACTCTAATGAACAGAAAAAATGGGTAGTGCGAGTAACAACATTTCTTGAAGACGATGGCATGGTTAGATTTGAGGTTTCTGACAACGGTTGTGGCATGGATGAAGAGGTCAAAAAGAAACTATTTACCAGCTTCTTTACATCAAAAGAGGGAAGGGGTACTGGTCTCGGCCTCCTGAATACCCAGAAAATAGTCCAGGAGAATAGTGGAACCATTACTGTCATCTCACAACTCGGACAGGGATCGACGTTTACCATACGACTGCCGTATAGAGATGTAGCCACATCGGGAGCAATGGGAAAAGAGAGCCAGAGTTAATTTTATGTTACAAGATAATAAAAGGAGGATGTATTATGAAGAAGGTTCTTGTTGTTGACGATGATGTTGATATCAGAAAGGTTGTCTCAAAACTTGTGGAAAAAAGCGGCTATATAACCATTGAAGCCAAGAACGGTGTAGAGGGCATGGGTAAAGTAAGGGAGGATAAACCGGATTTGATTATTTTAGATATCTTAATGCCAAAAGAGAGCGGAATCAGGATGTATCGCGAATTAAAGAGCGAGGAAGCTTTAAAAGATATTCCTGTGATCGTACTCTCTGCTATACCAAAAAAAAGCTTCTTTCGATCACAGAAAGTGTTGGATGAATTTGCCGGTCAATCTGTACCCGAACCCGAAGCTTATATCGAAAAACCAGAAGAACCAGAAGAACTGATAGCATTGATGAAGAAAATTTTAAGCTAAAAAGGGCTCGTATATAAAAAACCCACTGTACAATCAGTGGGTTTTTTAAATGAAGCCCTTTTTACTCTGTCAGAGAAATCTCTCTTTCAGGTTTGAAGCTCAGGTAGATTTTCATAAAAATCCAGCGATTCCGGGTTCTTTAGGGCATCCCTGTTGAGCACTGCCCTACCATGAATAGTATTGGTAACAGCTCCTTCGACCTTCTTCATATTGAGGGTATAGGGTATGTCAGGTGTTTCAATGATCTTGGCTGGAACATGTCGTGGGGAGGCATTTGACCGGAGGGTCTGTTTTATCTTGTTTTTTAGCTCATCTGTGAGGGTATGACCTTCAGCAAGTTGAACAAAGAGGATAACCCTTTGATCTCCCTGCCATTGCTGCCCTATTGCCAGACTGTCAGCGATTTCTTCCATTTGTTCCACTTGATTATATATTTCGGCTGTGCCTATGCGTACTCCTGATGGCTTTAGCACTGCGTCAGAACGGCCATAGAAAGTTATCCCACCTGTTTCACTATTCATCGCAATATAGTCCCCGTGGCGCCATATATTTGGATAGACGTCAAAGTAAGCATCTTTATATCTCTTGTTGTCTGGATCATTCCAGAAGTAAAGGGGCATAGAAGGGGCAGGTGCTTCACACACAAGTTCCCCCTCCTGGTCGACCACAGGATTTCCATTTTCGTCATATACATTTATCTTCATGGCCAGGGCAGGGAACTGTAGTTCTCCTGCATATACAGGACTTATAGGGCTTCCAGTACAAAAGCAGCCGTTAATATCTGTACCCCCTGCAGAGGAGTTGAACCAAAGGTCTTTTTTGATTTCATCATATGCATATTCAAATCCTTCAGGTGAGAGTGATGAGCCTGTTTGCCATATTTCTTTTAATGACGAAAGATCGTATTTCTTCCCAGGCTTGAGACCTTGACTTTTGATAAATGTGATATAGCTTGCACTGGTGCCAAACATGGTGACCCTTTCTTCTTCAATAAGCTTCCACATAGCATCGAGGTCTGGATAGTTGGGATTACCATCATATAAAATAAGTGTATTTCCTGTGGCCAGGGAGGTTAACATCCAATTCCACATCATCCAGCTACAGGTGGTGATAAAGAAATGAATATCATCTCGTTTTAGATCGGTGTGCAGTATCAATTCCTTTAGTTGATTGATAAGAATTCCCCCTGCCCCCTGGACCAGACACTTTGGTTTTCCAGTTGTACCGGAGGAGAACATGATAAACAGGGGATGGTCAAAAGGTAATTGTTCGAACTGAATTTGAAGTCCACTCTCTTTAGATAGAAAATCATTAAAATATATAGAGTTCGGGATATTACTGATGTCAGGCTTCTCTGCTGTATATGAGGATACGATAACCTTTTCAATTGAAGGTATTCCCTTGGCAATCTCAGCTGCATTGCCAAGGGAATTAAAGGCCTTGGCCTTATAAAAATATCCATCAACAGTGAATAATATCTTGGGTTCAATTTGACCAAGGCGATCTATGGCTGCGCCTGAGCCGATGTCAGTGGCACAGGAAGACCATGCAGCACCGATACTTGTAGCAGCAAGCATTGCGATAGCCGTCTCCATCATATTAGGCATGTAGGCAGCAACCCGATCTCCTGGGGAAACTCCCATCTGCCGGAGTGATTTTGCAAGGCGCGCCACAGTGTCGTAAAGTTCTGCATAGCTCATTTTAGCTGTTTTTTGGGTTTCACCTTTGAAAATAAAGGCTGTGCGATCATCTCTGTATCTTAGAAGGTTCTCAGCAAAATTCAGCATTGCACCTTCGAACCATTTAGTCCCTGGCATCTTTGTTAGATCATCTACTATTGAATCATAAGACTTAGAGTATTTTATATCTGCAAAGTCCCAAAAAGATGCCCAAAATTCAGGAATGTTTTCAATCGACCATTGATACAGAGGACGATATTCCGTAAAGTCAGTCCCGTATCTGTTGTTAATAAATTGGATAAATTTGTACATATTGGAATTTTTAATCCTTTCCTCTGATGGTTTCCATAACAGCTTTGCCATACCATACCTCCTTTGAAAGATATTTTTTGTAGTTTTTTTCAAAGAGAAAAAACGTGACACTATTGTTAGGAAATTATTTTCTTAACATGTTGATTTTTTAATCTTTTTCTTTTGTCTTGACTAAAAAACATAATTAGATTAAACGTAACAACCTATAAAATAAAAAATGTAAATAATCAAGGAAAGATTCATTTTTTAACTTCTCATGTTTATAAAGAGACCGTAAAATAAAATGTCTTTTTTTGCTGAGAGCTGCCAGTTGAAAGCTTGAATGTTTACGATTTTGTTAATGAAAGGAATTTTTTATTAATGGATGAATCGAGTGGAGTTATCAAAGAAATAAAGAAAAAGATTAAGGATTTACGGGAAAGGGGATTTAACCTTTACCCATCTGGCTTCAAAAGAGATATAACAATAGAGGAAGTGATACGCCGTTTTGGTACAATGAGTAATGATGAACTTAAGGAGATGCATGATACCTTTACCTTGGCCGGCAGGATTATGTCGATTAGGGATTTTGGTAAGGCAGTTTTCATCCATATCAAAGATGGAACTGGACAACTCCAGGCATATATACGGAAAGATAGAGTTGGAGAAGAGAATTTTAAGATCTTTTCATTTATAGATATTGGCGATCACGTGGGACTAAAAGGGCAGGTTTTTAGGACAAAGACAAATGAATTAACCCTTCTGGCATCTTCCGTTGTTCTTCTCACAAAATCCCAAAGTCCATTACCGGAAAAATATCACGGTTTAGTAGATATAGAAACAAGATATCGCCAAAGGTATCTCGATCTTATTGTTAATGATAATGTTAAATATACTTTTATCCTGAGAAGTAAGATAATCCAGGCTATACGGGAATTTTTTGATAAACAGGGCTTTATAGAAGTTGAGACCCCTATGATGCAATCGATCCCAGGGGGCGCGACAGCTAAACCATTTAAAACATATCATCAATCATTGGGTATAGATCTTTACTTAAGAGTAGCTCCGGAGCTTTATTTAAAAAGACTTGTGGTAGGAGGTTTGGAGAAGATCTATGAATTAAACAGAAATTTTCGAAATGAGGGGATCTCAACTAACCATAATCCGGAATTTACCATGCTTGAATTTTATGTTGCCTATGCAACATATGAAGATTTGATGGATTTAACAGAAAAGCTTTCCCTGCATCTCCTTACAAAACTCTTTAATAAGTTGACTGTTACCTATCAGGGCGATCTTATAGATTTTACTACCCCATGGCAGAGGATCTCACTCGCTGATTCTCTGAGAGACATTGGTGGTATTGAAGAGCGTGCCCTTTTTGATAGTAAGGCCTTACGAGATGTTGCCAAATCAAGGGGGGTTGAGTTGGAGGGAAGTGAAGAAGATGGAAGGGTATTAGCAAAACTTTTTGATCATATCGTTGAGCCAAAATTAATCCAACCTACTTTTATAATCGACCATCCAATACAGGTCAGCCCCCTTTCAAGGAGAAAGGATGATAATCCCACAATTGCGGAGAGATTTGAACTATTCGTAGGTGGAAAAGAAATTGCAAATGCCTTTTCTGAGTTAAATGATCCAGATGATCAGCGGGAGCGATTTCTTAAACAGGCTCGTTTAAGGGATTCGGGAAATGATGAGGCTCTCTTTATGGATGAAGATTATATCAAGGCATTGGAATATGGTATGCCACCCACAGCAGGAGAGGGAATTGGAATAGATAGATTGGTTATGGTCCTAACAGATTCTCCTTCTATTCGGGATGTTATTCTCTTTCCTCAAATGAGGAAAAAATCGTAATGTCAGTATTCAGTAGTCATTTGTCAATTGTCAATTGCACAAAACAACGGACAACGGGCAACGGACATCAAACAACGGAGTAATATGTCTTTTGAAACATTCTTTTCTCTCAGATACTTAAAAGCAAAGAGAAAGCAAGGATTTATTTCGATCATAACTGGTATTTCCATTTTGGGAATAACCATAGGAGTTATGGCCTTGATCGTGGTGCTAGCGGTAATGAATGGGTTTAGAGAGGATTTGATGAAAAAGATACTCGGTGTAAACTCCCACTTGCTAATCTTAAGCTATAATGCTGGTATCAAAGATACAGAAGCTGTTATGGGCAAGGCATTGAAAGTAGATGGTGTGCTTTCAGCGACCCCGTTTATTTATAGTGAGGTAATGGTTAAACATGCTGGCAACATTTCAGGGGCTATTCTCAGGGGTCTGGATCCAGCCACAGTTGGTACGGTAATTAATATTGATTCTATGATAAAAAAAGGCTCCATCAATGTGTTACATAAATCTAATCAAGGAATCATTATTGGTAGCGAGTTATCCAAACAAGTAGGAGCACTGCCAGGAGATATCATAACCCTGGTATCACCCATAGGCAAATTGACGCCGTTAGGGAGGGTAGCAAATGAAGAGACCTTTAAGATAGCAGCCCTTTTTGAATCGGGTATGTATGAATACGATAGCAAGATGATTTTTTTATCCTTAACTGATGCTCAAGATTTTCTCTCCCTTGGGGATGAGGTTACAGGGATCGAATTAAGGGTTAATGATATAAACAAGAGTGACACAATAGGCAAAATTATTCAGGAAGAACTTGGTTATCCTTACTGGACCAAAGACTGGAAGATGATGAACAAAAGTCTGTTTTCTGCTTTAAAACTCGAAAAGGTGACTATGTTTATCATTTTGATCATGATAGTGCTCGTAGGCGCACTTAATATAATTAGTTCTTTGGTTATGTTAGTTATGGAAAAGACTCGTGATATCGCCATACTGAGAACTATGGGGGCCTCATCCAAAAGCATTATGTCTATTTTTATCTTTCAGGGTCTATTTGTCGGTCTTATTGGTACATTTTTGGGCCTGATATCCGGGTCCTTTCTATGCCAGCTCCTGGCAAGATATAAATTTATTAAGCTTCCCCCGGACGTTTATTATATAACTACCCTACCTGTTAGAATGGAGTGGTTAGATGTTGCCTCAATCGTATTGGCTGCGATAGTTATATCTTTTCTCGCTACTATTTACCCTTCCTGGCAGGCCTCTAAAGTAAATCCTGTAGAGGCATTGAGATATGAGTAGGCAGAAAACCTATGCTTCGGATAGAAAATATCTATAAAACCTTTGAGAATAGTGGCCAGATAATCCAGGTGCTCAGAGGGATTAATTTGCACGTATTGCCGGGTGAATCTTATGGCATAATAGGGCCTTCTGGGGCTGGCAAATCTACCTTACTTAATATTATGGGGACATTAGAGCCGCCGTCAAAGGGTAATGTTTTTTTTAAAGACCTCGATGTCTATCAGATGGATGAGATAGGCCTCAGCAAGATCAGAAACAGGGAAATAGGCTTTGTTTTTCAGTTTCATCATCTTCTGCTTGAATTTAATGCTGAGGAAAACACTATGATACCAGCCCTTATAGCAGGTTACAGTAAGGCAGAATCCGCTGAAATGGCTTCAGCAATACTTTCTCAAATGGGTTTAGAAAATAGATTAAAACATAGAGTTGGAGAGCTTTCAGGAGGCGAACAACAAAGGGTTGCAATTGCCAGGGCCTTAATTATGGGGCCTAAATTGCTCTTGGCAGATGAGCCTACAGGAAACCTAGATAAGGCAACAGGTGATGAGATAACAAAGCTGTTACTTTCCCTTAATAAAAGCAGAGGCCTGGCCTTAATTATAGCTACTCATAATCTGGAACTGGCACACAAGATGTCGAAACAGTTGCAATTAGTTGATGGCAGGTTTTGATGATTCAAAAGACATTCTCCTATTTTAGCTATATATTACGGCCTTTTCCTGTTTTGTTACTCTTCCTCCTTTTTTTACTACCTCCCGATGTGATGGCACTGTCATCAGAGAAGATAGCAGTTCTTCCTTTTAAGATTTATATGTTGAAGCCTATGGATCATCTTGTTTCAGGCCTCCAAGAAATGCTCACTACAAGATTGGCAAAGGAAGGGTTTGACCTTATTGATCCCGTGACTATAAATAAGGGTGAACTATCTCGAATAACAGTATCAGAGTTAGATTATGCAAGAGGGATAGGAAAAGAGAGGGGGATCGATTGGATAATAAAGGGGAGTCTTACCCAGATCGGTAAGAAGATCAGCCTCGATCTTACAATCATTCCTATATCAACTGAAAAAAGACCTTTTTCTATTTTTGTTGTAGGGGACAGAATAGATAAATTAGATCAAATAATAGAGAGGATAGCAGTAACCGCAACAAATCGAATGAAAGGCGTTATCCAGATAGATTCAGTCTCTATTAAAGGAAACAAGAGGATAGAAACGGATGCCATCCTTGCAGTTATCGAGAGCCAGAAAGGTGCAAAATATGACCAAGACATCCTCAATAAAGATCTTAGATCCATATATCGGATGGGTTTTTTCGAGGATATCCAAATAGACACTGAGGAAAGCCCTGGAGGCAAATCAGTTGTCTTTAAGGTGAGCGAAAAACCATCAATCGGAAAGATTACCCTCTTGGGGACAAAAAAAATTGATCAAAAGGATTTAATGAATGTTGTAGGTATAAAAAAATACTCTATTATAAATAGGGAGGCTATCAAAGATAGTATAGAAAGGTTAAAAGAGCATTACCATCAAGAAGGATATTATCATGTTGAGATAAAAGAAAGCATTGAGGATCTTCCCAATAATGAAGTGGCCCTTGTTTATAAAATTAATGAGAAAGATAGAGCCTATATAAGGGAAATTAGTTTTGAGGGGAATGTTGCATTTGATGATGATGATTTAAAAGATCTTATGGAGACAAGCGAAAAAGGTTTTTTTTCCTTTTTAACTGAATCCGGTAACCTGGATAAAAAAAAGTTAGAAGGTGATATATTTAAGATAAAATCATTTTACCAGAATAATGGTTATATAAAGGCAAGAGTAGGGGAGCCAGACATCTCTTACAAAGCAAGCGAGGGTCTTATCATCACTATTACTATTAATGAAGGCCCTCAATATGCTATTGGTAAGGTAATGTTTGAGGGAGACCTTATCAAAGATGTTGGTGAACTTTATCAAGCACTTAAAATAACAAAAGAGAAGGTGTACAATAGAGAAGTTATTCGGGCTGATACATTGTCTTTAAGTGAGATTTATTCGGACGAAGGCTATGCCTTTGTTGATGTTTCTCCTGACATCAAAGAAGATGATAAAGAACATACAGTTGATATTACGTATAAAATTTTTAAGGGGAAAAAGGTTAGGTTTAAGAGGATTGCGATAACTGGAAATGACAGAACCAGGGATAAGGTTATTCGGCGGGAACTAGAAGTTATTGAAGGTGGGTATTTTAGCGGGAACAAGTTAAAGAGAAGCACTCAGAATCTTTACCGCCTTGGTTTTTTTGAGGAGGTGGGAGTTAATACAAAAAAAGGAAGCAGCGATGAAGAGATGATTCTTGATATACATGTCAAGGAGAGACCAACCGGCATGTTTTCCTTTGGCATTGGATATAGTTCAGTCGAACATACGATAGGGACTATTCAAATATCACAAAATAATCTATTTGGGCGGGGACAGTCACTATCAGGTAAGGCCTCCCTAAGCAACAAGGCTGCTCGATATACCTTAAGTTTTATTGAGCCATGGCTCTTTGATAAGCCGTTATCAGCAGGCATTGATCTTTATAACTGGGAATATGAATATGACGAATATACTAAAGACAGCACTGGTGGAAAATTGAAGTTTGGCTTTCCCTTAGGGATGGATTTCACCAGGGCCTCGGCTATTTATACATATGATGATGCTGAGATCCGTGATGTCTTAGAAACAGCCTCTCAGATAATAAAGGATATGATTGGAAGAAGTGTTACCAGTAGTTTGACCCTTGGGATTTCCAGGGATAGTAGAGACAGACGCTTTAATGCAAGAAAGGGCTCTGTTAACTCCCTTGCAGTGGAATATGCAGGAGGTTTTCTGGGTGGAGATAACTATTTTACCAAATACAGGGCCAGATCAGCATGGTTTTTCCCTTTTTTCTTGGACTCAGCATTTTCTATTCAGGGAAAATGGGGCTACATTGACCAGAGGCCAGGAGGCGAATTGCCAGTTTACGAAAAGTTTACATTAGGAGGAATGAATACGGTAAGGGGTTTTGAATATGGCGATATTTCACCTGTTGATCCGGCTACTGGTGATCGGATAGGCGGAGAAAAAATGATGGTCTATAATATCGAGTTCCGTTTCCCTTTACAGAAGGAACAAGGAGTAATGGGTGTTTTATTTTTTGATGCTGGAAATGTCTTTACTAAGGATGAGGACTATACCTTTAGTGGAATTAGGAGCGGCGCCGGTGTAGGTATACGATGGTATTCGCCAGCAGGGCCTCTCAGGTTGGAATGGGGGAAAAATCTCAATCCTAAGCCTGGAGAGCCGAAAAGCGTATGGGAATTTACTATTGGAACACCATTTTAGTGGTAGTTGTATGTATTATGATCCCAACGTGGTTGACTAATATACGAGGAATAATGTAGTATTCAAACCAAGTTTTTTGTTATTATATTTTCAACTAACAGTAATTACATCAAGGATGGAGTGAGGTATGAAAAAGAGTTTCTTGTTTTCTGCTATTATCGTTGTAATCCTACTCGGTTGCAATGTAGTCTTAGCACAGGATTTTACAAAAGTTGGTTTAATTGATCTTCAGAGATGTCTTACGGAATCTAAGGAAGGACAAAAGGTCTCTCAAACTCTCCAGAAGAAGAAAGATGATCTCCAGAGAAGGCTTGATACAAGGCAGAGAGAACTTTTGGAATTAAAGAAGGAATTAGATAAACAGGCTATGATGTTGAGTATGGATGCCCAGGAA
>Ga0180437_10003068_pt1 | contig 25419 bp, 28 predicted proteins | sample SS_ome_4_FD_132410 | JGI IMG/M metagenome (GOLD analysis project Ga0180437, IMG submission 132410) | Hypersaline lake sediment archaeal communities from the Salton Sea, California, USA - SS_3_D_1 metaG | ecosystem: Environmental > Aquatic > Non-marine Saline and Alkaline > Hypersaline >... | reverse complement strand
CTCATCCGGTCCTTGCGAGGCCCCAGCGCTCCACCGTTCGTCTCTCGAGCGGGAGCAGGATGCCGCGCTCCACGAGCAAGCCGATGGCGCAGATGATGGCGATGCAGACGAAGGCGCCGGCGTAGTCGAGCGTCCAGCGGGACTGGATGATGGAGTAGCCGAGGCCGGTGCCGGTGCCGACGATCATCTCGCCGGCGACGAGGACGCGCCAGCCATTGGCGAACCCGACCCTGAGTCCGCTCAGGAGGTGGGGCAAGGAGCCCGGAAGCAGGACCCGAGCGAAGAGCGTCCGGTCGTCGGCGCCCATCATGCGGGCGGCGCGGATGAACAGCTCGTCCACGCCCTTCACTCCCGCGGTGGTGTTGATGACGATGGGGGCGAGGGCTGTGACGGCGATCATGAACACCGTTGCGCGCTCGCCAATGCCGAAAAGCAGGATGGCAACGGGGATCCAGGCGAGCCCGGGGACGAGCTGGAGCACGGTCACTGTCGGCATGGACAAGCGCTCGAGGAGCCGGGACCAACCGAGCAGCAGACCTGAAGAGACGCCGGCGCCGACGGCCAGTGCGAACCCCAGTGCCCAGCGCTGAAGGCTATCGGCGACGTGCCGGTAGACCGTGGCATCGTTGAGGAGCCTCCCCCGAACCAACTCCATCAGCCGGAGGATCGTCTCGTACGGCGTTGGGAAGGCCACGTGGCGCAGGTGCATGACGAAGGCGGAAAGACCCCACCACAGCGCCAGCGGGATGACCAGGGCCGCGATCGCAGTGACGCCGCCGGGCCATAGGAGGCGGCGCGCCAGGCGAAGCGCCGGCCCCCGGCGCCGGCCTACGGCCGTCGGTGCTATTGGCTGCGGGAAGGCGTCAGGCGCCGGCCTATCGCTTCCGGGGGAAGAAGACACAGGCGTCTCCGTCGCAGGTGTCGTTGGAGGCGAAGAAGGGACAGCGCCCCTCGAACTCCTCTTCGGGCAGCTCGAAGCCGAGCGCCGCGAATTCGTCGCGAGCGACCTCCAGCGCGGCGTAGCTGCTCTTCTTGCAGCAGCGGCTGCCGCCGATCTCGGCCAGGCGGGCGACGAGCCTGGCGGCGAACTGGAGGAGCTTTTCCCGCTGCTCGATGGCCACCGGCGTCGATCCCAGGAGAATGGCGTAGGCGCTGGCGGCGCTCGACAAGGCACCGCAGGTGCCAAGGAAGCCGCAGGAGCCGCCGGCGATCTGGCGGCCCCGATCGACGACCTCGTCGATGATGTCGTCCGTGATGGGGTGGCCGGCGTTCCGGAGGCAGACGAGGAGGATCTCGCCAATGAGGGCGTGGTGCCAGACGCCGTGGACTGGCGTGCCTTCGCCCCGGGACAGCAGCTCCTCCAACATGGCCGCGGGCTCCCTCCCCTTCATGTCGCGGGCAATGAGGGTGGCGAGGGTGGTCGTGGTGTCCGTGCCGTCCCCGGCACAGCAGGCCTCCGCGGTGACGGCGCTCCGGAAGTCCTGGTAGGAGATACGGTGAATCTTGCGGCTTCGCTTGGCGGTCTTCTCGGCCATATCAGTGGGCCTCCGTGTGGTGCTCATTCGCGCGGTGCCGCCGCAGGAGTTCGGTGAGCCGGGACCTGGTGGGGGGCCGGCCGGCGGCGACGAGCTGGTTGTTGACGAGCAGGGCGGGCATCGGGGTCGGCCCGTACTCGGCGATCTCGTCGATTTCCCGCACTCGGCTGATGGACTGATCGCTGAAGCCGACGGCGTGCGCTATCTCGGTGACGAGCGCGGCGAGCTGGTCGCAGGCGCGACAGCCTGGGCCGAGGACCTTGATGTCGACGCCGGTGTGCCGCTTCTGAGATGGACTTGGCGCGTGTGGCAGGGCAACGGCGCGGCGAATGACCGCGGCGATCGCTTCGAAGCTGCACTCCAGCCGCTCCACGTCGGATTCGAGCCGGATGAGGCGCCGCTGGAGGGCGCGGTCGATGCGATCGGCGACAGTCTCGGCGAAGTCGTCGAGAGGTGCGAGTTCGGCGGGCTGGCCCTCGGAGAGAGACGGCCCGGCCCCAAGGAGGGCGGCGAGGTCGCTGCGTCGGACTCGATGGCGCCCACCGGGGGTGCGGTAGCTTCTCAGCTGGCCGGCGTAGATGTACCGCTTGAGCGTGGAAACGCTGAGGCGGAGCTCTTCTGCCGCCTCCTTGAGCGTAACAAACTCAGTGCCTGGCATGACCGCTTCCGTCCTTATCGTTTTTTTCAGGCCTAAATCGTATCATTTCAGCCTGAATCGTCAAGGACGGAAGACGGAAACAAGTGTGGCGATTGTGTGAACGTGAGGCGCGCTTCAGCTCCGCTGCCGCTCGCTCCGCGGGGTCACGCCTGGCGCGTCAGGGCAGACCGAAGCCGGCGCGGATGCGTTCGGCCGCGGTTTGGTTGGCGGGTGCGGCGAAGGGCTGCTCCACATCGAAGCCGCTTGGCTCGGGCAGCCCCGCCTCCAGAGCGTCCACGACGGCCTGGGCGAAGAAGAGGGGTGGGTCGTCCTCGAGATAGCGGAGGGCGAGGGCGGCGCCGACGGCGGCATCGACCTGGAGCGCTTCGCAGACGATGTCCGCTCGGGTCGCGGGATCCTCGGCAGCGTCGAACCGGGCGGTGAAGTCGGCCTGGGACGGGTCCGCGGGCGGGATGGTTTCGAGGGCGGGATCGCGATCCCCCTCCGCTTCGCCGGGTCTGTCCGGCGCGGCTGCGCCGTCGGCTTGGTGGTGATGGTGTCCGGGGGCATGGCCGGAGGAGCGGGCGCCGACAGCTCGGCCGACGAGGAGCAGGAGGGCGAAGCAGGCGGCGAAGGTCGCGGCCATGGCCAGGGTGTGCTTGCCCGCGCGGGCTCGGTCGGGAGCGCGGACGATGTAGACGATGGCGGAAACGACGATGAGGGCGACGGCGTAGGCGGCGATGACGAGGGGACCGGAGGAGAGGTCGGCAACAAGGGAGACGGTGAGGCCGGCGACCGTGACGACGACTCCGACAATCCATCCAAACAGGAGTTGAGCGGGGAGACGATCGGTGACGAGCACGGCCATGACCGCGGGGGCGACGAGGAAGACGAAGACGAGGAGGACGCCGGCGCTGCCGACCGAGACGGTGATGACGAAGCCGAAGCTGAGATAGAAGAGGAAGTCCCACAGGCGGACATTGAGGCCTTGGGCGCGGGCGGAGTCGGCGTCTTCGGAGATGAGGAGGAACTGGCGGCGAAAGAGGAAGTGGAAGAGGCCGACGGCGGCGTACACGACGGCGACGAGGGCGACGGTCTTCCACTCGACCCAGAGGATAGAGCCGGTGAGAATGTCTTTGATGTGCTGGGCTCCGTGGGGGGCTTTGTCCATGAAGATGATGGCGGCGGCGGCGGCGATGGCGTAGACGAGGCCGATGACGGCCTCTTGGGGGACCCGGGTCTCGCGGGTGCGGCTGAGAGTGAAGACGGCGGCGGCGATGGCGGTGAGGGCCATCGAGAACCACGAGGAGGCCTGGGTATGGAGGGGGATTCCCAGCAGGAAGCCGATGAGCGCGCCGAGAGCGGCGATCTGGGCGAGGGCGAGATCGACGAAGATGATCTCGCGCTTGATGACGTGGATGCCGAGATAGGACAGCATCCCGACCATGAGCACGCACAGGCAGAAGGCCGGCAGCATGACCTGAACGGCTGCGACGAAATCCATTTCTTATCTCCTGCTTCGACAGCGCGCGCCCCGGGGGGGCATCGGGGCCGCCGGATGCCCCCCGGAACGCAACTGCTACCCTGTGACGAGGCCGGTTTGCCGGCCGGCGTCGAGGAGGCGCTTCACCCAGAGATCGAACAGCTCGAAGTAGTCGTCCGCTCCCGGCCCGCCGCCGACGTACAGGGGCACGATCACGGCTACAGCGTCGGTCCTGGCGGCGACGCTCTTCACTTGCTTCTCGTCGAAGTAGTTGGCCGCGAGGATGACGCGGATTGGGCGATGTTTCATAAGCTGGACGAGCTCGGTGACGTGCTTCGCCGAGGGCGGGATGCCGGGCTTGGGCTCGACGGTGCCGGCCTCCTCCAGCCCGAACAGGCGGAGGAAGTAGACCCAGTTCTTGTGGTAGGTGACGATAGGCTTGCCGCGGAGCGGGAGCATCTGCTTCATCCATCCGCCGAGGTAGGTGATAAGGGGCTTGCCCTTGTAGTCCCGCTCCTCCAGAAAGGGGATGAGACGGCCTTTCTCGGCAAGGTCGCACAGAGTCTTGCCCCCGATGAGGTCCACCAACTGCTTGCCGAAAAGGGCTTCGTCGAACTTGCGCTCCAGTGCCTTGAGGTTGCGTTCGTATTCGGCCTTGCCCGCGGGATCGTTCTTGATGAGCCCGGCGGCGATGTTGCGGGCCGCCACCTTCATGTTGAGGGGGCTGCTGGTGACGTGGGGGTTGCCGTAGATGTGGAGGCCGCCTTCGACGCGGGACATGACTGTCGGTTTCTCGAGCAGCGTCATGCCCTGGGCGGCGGCGACATAGCCCGGCTGGCCGCTCCGCACCCGGTGGTTCCCCGACTTATCAATGACCGTCGGCAGCCACATCTCCAGATCGAGGCCGGTGTCAACCAGCACCTCCGCCTCCCGCACGAGATTCACGAAGGAGGGCTTGGGGCGGATGAAGTGGGCGTCCTGGTCCCCCAGCACGATGGCGGAGACGGAGACGCGGTCGCCGCCGATTTCCCGGGCGAAGGAGGCGTAGTCGGGGAGGGTAGTGACCACGCGAAGCTTGGCGGCGGCGCAGGGCGCGGCAATGAGTATGGCCAACAGCAGGGCCAGTGGAATCACGGTTCGTTTCACGGTTGATGCTCCTCTCATTCCGATGACCTCATCAGTAGCGCTCGTGCTTGTGGGGGCCGGCGGCGAAGATGCACTGCAGGTAAAGGGCGTCCTCATCCGGCCCCATGTCGTGGTTGTCGAGGTGGTTCAGCTCCAGCCGCCAGTGGACCCAGGGGCTCTGGTACCAGGTGAGGTAAGGGGCGAAGAGCCACTGATGGGCCCCGGGCTCGGTGACCGCGAGGGGGGCGAGCGAGAGCCCGGGAAGGTCGGCGTAGGCCTTGATGTCGGGTTCGTAGTAGTCAACGCGCAGGCCGGCGTCGAGGGTGCGGTCGAGCTTCCTCTGGTAGTAGGAGTAGGCGCCCCAGGCCCGGAGAGTGTCCTCCCCGGAGCCATCCGGGGCGAGGATGTCCTTGTTCAGCAGGTAGGCCTCGGTGCGCCATACGGAGTTCTCATAGCGCATCCGGTCGGTAGGCTCCCACAGATAAGTCAGATCCGCTCCGAGCACCGTGGTCCACAGGTCGTTCCGCTGGGACACGACCTCGTCGTCCACCATGATATCCCAGCTGTCGTTCCGGCCGACCAGACCGGTGAGGCCGAACTCCAGGTAGGCGTCCTTGCTCAGGTCCCGGTAGTTCTTATAGTGGGCGAGGACCGCGGGCATGTTGCGGCTGTTCTGGCCGAAGACACGGCCGTTCTCGCCATTGGTGACCTCGAGGGTGAGCTCCTGAGCCGCCTCGCCGAGCGGCGGAAGCTGCCACTCGCTGGAGAAGCCTATCTGGTTCAGCCCGCCCGGCCCGAAGACCTGGCGAAGCGGGAGGGGGAAGTCCAACTGGTCGAGCCCGTGCTTATGCCAGCGGTTGACCACACCGAACTGCTGGCGGAAGCGGCCCAGAGTGAGGTTCATGTTCGGCAGCAGACCGTAGCGGGTGAAGTAAGCTTCGCCGATGGCGGCTCCATTATCCGTCACCGGCACCGCCGCCTTGAACCTGGAGTAAGGATCGAGGTAGGACTCGAAGTGGAGGCCGAGGGTGCGGAAGGTGTTGTCGTAGTGTTCGGTTACGCTCTCTCCGGAGCGGTAGGATGAGATGAAGTCTCCGGTAACGCTGATCTCCGGGTTGAGCGACTGGAGGCCCAGCGCGCCGGAGGTGAAGGCGGGCTCTTCAGTCTGGGCCGGGGCTTCTTCGGCGGCGGTCTCCCGCTCGGCGGCGGCGATGAGGTCGGCGAGCTCGGCCTCTTCCGCCCCGGCGGGGGAAGCGCCGGGGGCCTCGAGTTCCTGGAGGCGGGCGCGCAGGGCGGAGACTTCGCCCTGGAGCTCGGACAGGCGGGCCGACATCTCGGTGAGTCGCTCCTGGAGACCCGCCATGGTTGGCTCCGCCGACTCCGCACAGGCGGGTCTGAGGAGGGCGAACGTACAGATCAGTGACGCACACAACAACAGCAGGACGCGACGGGGCATGACTGCTCCCTCCTGGATGAATGGACGTAGGCAGGGACGCGCGCGTCGGCGCGCGGTGCGGATTGCGAGAGGGTCGAGGGGGGTCAGGAGAGAGGTGGCGCGCGGGGGTCGAAGCTGAGGACATCCGTCCCGAGCAGGCAACTCTCGCAGGCAGCGGCGCGGAAGGCGACAACAGGCTCCGACGGGGTGTCGGGCGAGATGTGTGAGGTGGCGCCCGACTGCATTTGCCAGAGGCAGGCGATACAGGGGGCGTCGGCTGATGCCGAACTGTCTTGCTGGAGCCGCGGCGCTCCGCCGGGGACGCCGGATTCGGAGGCGGCCGGCGGGTCGGTCACTGCGAGGGGGTGGTTGTGGATGCCGCCGCTGGCCATCAACAGCGCCCAAGGCAAGAGCCAGAAGACGGCGAGCCAGGGCCTACCTATGCCAGGCGCACGCTTGGATCGTCGTCTCGCCAACTCAGCGACTCCGCGTGGGCGTCATCCAGATGCTCACTCGAGGACAGTGTACGTTACACGCAACACTGAGTATACTCGGCCGGTGTGGTGTCGTCAAGACGGTGAAGGCGTCTGCGTCACGCGGCGAGGAGGCAGCGCCGCGGCAAGCCGCAGAGGTGGCAGACGGCGGCGGAGGTGACGCCGTAGAGGAGGAGGGGTGTATCGTACTTGCGGGCGAGGCGGAAAAGGCCGTCCACGGTGCCGTTGGCGACGGTGCTGCCGGTGGCGAGAACGAGGTCGCTTTCGCGGATGAGGTCTTCGGCGCGGGTGAGGCCGTCCCAGATCTCGACGCCGCCGACGCGGCGGCCGATGTTCTCTTCGAGGAGGTCGACGACGCGAACGTTCTCGGGACCGAAGTGCTTGCCGAGGCCGGCGACCAGGCCGGGCTGATAGCCGACGACGCCGACGCGGATGGCGCCATACTCGCGGCGCAGGTCGGCCGCCATCTGTTCGCCGCAGCGCTCTATGTCTTCGCTGTGGCAGTGGATGGTGCGATCCACGAGGCCGAGCGAGCGGAGGGCCGCGTTCATGGCGGCGGTGAGGAGCGCGCGGTGCCGATGCCTGTCGAGGGGCAGCGCGAGAAGATCTCGAAGGGAGCCCTTCCAGGAGGAGGGCGCGCTGGTGAAGGCGTGGCCCTTGGCGCCCTGGAACTCGGCCTCGATCATGACCTCCTTGCCGCGCAGGATGGGGAGGTCGTCGTAAATGGGCTTGCCGATGGCTTCCTCGGTGGAGAGGGTGCGGGCGGTGATGCCCACGGGAGCGCCAAGAAGGCCCCGCTCCTCGGCGAGGCGGGCGAACTCGCGGCGGGCGCATTCGAGAAGGGATTCGTCTTGGCCGGCAACGGGCTCATCGGTCACGATAGGGCGTCCCATGAGAGGATGTCGTCCCACAGCGCGCGCATACTCTTCGCCGCCTCGCCGTTGTTCCATTCCACGATTGGGATGGCCTGAGCCGTCGCCTCGGCGACGGCCTCATCGAAGGGAAGGCGGCGCATGGGCACGGCGCCCAGCTCACGGACGAGGCGCTCGATCTCGTCGGCGAGGGCGGGGTTGATGTCCCACTTGTTGACGGAGACGGCGGTAGGGACGCGGAAGTGGGCGGCGAGCTGGAGGACCCGCTCGAGATCGTGGCGTCCGGAGGGGGTGGGCTCGGTGATGGCGAGGGCCGCGTCCACGCCGGAAAGGGAGGCGATGACGGGGCAGCCGATCCCGGGAGAGCCATCCGTGAGGATGAGATCGACGCCGCCATCCTCGGCGGCTGTGCGAGCGACCTCGCGAACGTGGCTGACGAGTCGCCCGGAGGCCTCGGCTCCTGCCAGGAGGCGTGCGTGGACGAGCAATCCGAAACGGGTGTCGCTGAGGTAGAGGCGGCCGGTGATCTGGGGCTGCATGGTGATGGCTTCTGCCGGGCAGACGATGCTGCAGGTGGCGCAGCCCTCGCAGCGGCGGGGATCGACGAAACCGTCTCGGATGGCGAGGAACTCGCACACCTCGGTGCAACGGCCGCACTCGGTGCAGGCGTCCCTGTCGACGACGGCGAGTTCCGCCCCCGAGTAGGGCCGGTCTTCGAGCTGCTTGGGGGAGAGGAGGAGGTGGAGGTTCGGAGCATCGACGTCGGCGTCGGCGATTACCTTCGAGTGGGCGAGTGCTGCGAAAGAACCGAGGACGGTGGTCTTGCCGGTGCCGCCCTTGCCGCTGATGACAACGAGCTCCTTCACGAGCGAACCTCCTCTCGGACTTGATGCCAGACCTGCTGGAGCTTCTCGGAGTATTCAGGGAACGCCTCCGAGAGGGGCTCGGCCCGTGAGTAGGCCTCGGCGATGCGGCGGTCGAAGGGGATCTTGAGGAGGACCGGGATGCCGCGGGCACGACACTCGTCCTCGATGAGCGCGTCCGTGCGGCCGCTGCGGTTGATGAGGACCGCGGCGGGGATGTCGAGCTCGGAGGCGAGGTCCATCGCCATGCAGAGGTCGTGGAGGCCGAAGGGCGTAGGCTCGGTGACGAGGAGGCAGGCGTCGGCGCTGGCGATGGTCTCCTGCACGGCACAGGCGGTGCCGGGCGGGGCGTCGATCACGGCCGGAGCGCCGGGGTCGAGGCGGGCGATCTCCTCATGGACGATGCGGACGGCGGAGGGCTCGGCGGGCTTGAGGCGGCCTTGGAGGAATCGATGCCCGCGGGCCTCTCCGATCTCCACCTCGCCGATGCGGCGGTCTCTTCTCTCGATGGCCTTCTCGGGGCAGACGTAAACGCACCCGCCGCATCCGTGGCAGAGCTCGGGGAAGATGAGCACCTTCTCTTTGATAACGGCGAGAGCGTTGAAACGGCAGAACTCGGCGCACTTGCCGCAAAAGGTGCAGGCGTCCAGGTCCACCTCCGGGACCATCATATGGACCGGGATGGTCTCGTGGATGGTGGGGGAGAGGAAGAGGTGGCAGTTGGGCTCTTCGGCGTCGGCGTCCACGAGCTGGGCACCGGGGATCGAGAGGGCGAGGGCGACGGCGACGGTGGTCTTTCCGGTGCCACCCTTGCCGCTTGCGACGGCGATCTTCATAGAGCGCATTTCATAACCCTCACTCGCCTGGCTGTCCGCGAGAGACGCTGGCATGAAATGCGCCTGCTGGAGCCTGGCGGCTTGTGCTGCTGTTTCGTAACCTCAGATGGAGGCTGTGAAACAGCTTCTAAGGTATTCCTTCTGTTCTTCATCCAGATTTGATGTCGATGACGGGGCTGCCGTCGAGGGCGTCGAGGTCGGCCACGGAGAGTGAGTTCTCCCGGCGGGACAGGAGCCGGACGCGGGTCAGCCCGATGGGGTTGGGGCGGCAGGGGCTGTGGAGCGCGAAGACGCCCCGCTTTGGCTGGGAGCGATCGCCCATCGGATGAGTGCGCAGGCGGCGCCGCTCCTCGGGCGGGAGCTCGTGCATCCAGAAGAGTATCCACAGGTGGCCCTGGTCCTCGACACCGTCGAGGGCGTCGGCGTACTCGGGAGAGACTTCTATCACGGATTCGTCGCCGCCGCGGGCGACGCGGCCGATTGGATGCAGGGCGATTGTCTCGGACATGGGTCTTCTGGTCCAGTCTCAGTCGGGATCGTGTTGTCGGTGCTTTCTCTACTTCTTATGGGCAGGGTCAGCGCCCCCTGGTCATTGGCTGGCCGCACTTGGGACATTTCTGCTGGTTGCAGGGGAGGCCGACCTGATGGGCGACGGTGTGGCCGCAGCCCGGGCAGACGCAGTTGCCGCCTGGGCCGGCAGCGAAACCGCCCATGCGGCCCCCACCGCCGGCGGCGGGACGACCGCGACCTGCGCCGCGGCCGGTGCCCGGTCCCTGACCTGTCGGTCCGGTGCCATCTCCACGTGGCATGCTCTCTCACCTCCCGTCTAAAGAAGTGCTGTCGTCCTCAGCGGGCGGGTTCGCCCTGTCCTCCCACACCGCCGGCGCCGAAGTGGCCGCCGACAGAGGGGCCGGAGATGGGCTGGAGAAGGCCTCGCTTGAGGGATTCGATCGCGTCTCGCACCACACCGGAGACGTTGGTGTAGATTTGGATGTCAGCGGCGTTGAGGGTGCGGAAGGCGTTGGGCCCGCAGTTGCCGGTGAGGACGGCCTGAGCGCCTTTGCCGGCGACCATCTGGGCGGTCTGGATGCCGGCGCCGCCGCCGGCGGCAACGTTGGGGTTGTCGATAGCCTCGACATCGAGGCTATCGGTATCGACGATCAGAAGATACTGGGCGCGGCCGAACCGGGGATCGACTTGGGAGTCCAACGTCGCGCCCACACTGGTAACGGCGATCTTCATAGCGTGCTCCTTTCCTTGGTTTCAGCACCGGGGAGCGGACCGGCGCCCGCCCGTAGAGGACCCACTGATGGCTGCGGTCTGATGCTCAGGGGCGACGGCGGCCGCTCCCCGGTCTTGGGACTGCCGAATCAGTCCTTCTCATGCTGCAGCTCCTGGAGGCGGGAGTTCACCGCCTCCAGCTGCTGCTTGAGCCAGTCGGCTTGGTCACGGAGCGCCGCGAGCCCTTCCTCGGAAGTGGGCTCGGGGGCTGCATAGGCGCCGGGAAACGGGGCGGGAGCGAAACCCCACCCGCCTCCCGCGCCGCGGCCCCAGCCGCGGCGCCAGCCCATGCCCATACCTCGGCCACCGCCGCGGCCCCAGGCCATGCCCAGGCCGCGACCGGGACCCGGGTTCATGAAGCCGGGCACTCCATAGCCGGCACAGTAGCCGGCTGCACGTCCAGTCATTGGGCCCATACCACCTGGGCCGGTTCCATCACCACGTGGCATCTTCGTTTCTCCTTTCTGACGAGATTGACACCCTGCCGACGCGCCCGCGTCGGCGGCGAGAGCTTTCAGGAAGGGGCATGATCGCAGAGACTGTCAGCGCCTGTGAGGGCGCCCTGGCAGAGGCCGTCGACGGCATCTTTGACGGAGCAGGAGACGCCGACGACGGTCTGTATCCCCTTCTCGTCGAAGAGCGTCTGGGCGCGAGGCCCCATGCCACCGGCGACGATGCAGGTGACGTGCCGCTCGGCGAGGTAGCCGGGCAGGAATCCGGGTTCGTGGCCCGGGTTTGGGATACGCTCTTGCCGTGTAACCTTGCCCTCGTCGATGTCGACGATCGTGTACCCTTCGCATCGCCCGAAGTGAGCGGCAACGCGGTCTCCGTCAGTCGAGATGGCGAATCGCATTCGTCTCCTCCCTGTGTAATGTCAGACCGAAGCTGCCTCCGCCGAGAGCGTCGGCAGCCCGGCACGCTTTCGCCGCAGATCGCTGTTACATGTAAGTAGCATCTTGCCTGACAAGAACGACCCTCCCTTGCGCAGCATAATCGGTCGATATCGGGCTAGTCTGCGGAGGCCGCGCCCTTGCTTGCCTTCTGCGCCTTGCCGACCTTGCGGCTCTCCCCGACCAGGACACTGACGGCGGCGGTGATGCCCTCCATCACCTCAACCCATTCCGCCAGGTGCTCCAGGCCCCGCTCGGTAAGGGTGTAGAGCCTCCGGGCGGGTCCTCCACCGCTGGTGTCCCAGCCGGACGTCACGCAGTCCGTTGCCTCAAGGCGGCGCAGGGCGCGGTAGATGGCGGCCCCATCGAGGCCTGCGTGGGTCACCGCCATTGGCTCCGCCTCGGCGGCAATCTGATAACCATGGGCCGTGCCCAACCGGGAGAGCACAAGCAGCACGATGGGCTCCGTGAACCGGTATAGGTTCCCCATTTCGCAACTGCAGGGATGGCCCCCCAGTTGATCTCTATGATTTCGTCCGTGTCCTCGTCGCTTTCGCATGATCTCTACCTGTATCTTGCATATATAGTATACCACAGATAGCGTACGCGTCAATCCCCCGGAGCCCTATTTCAGCACATAGACGTTGGGTCCGCCATGCGCGGCGGCGCCTGGTCCGCCTTACAGGGATGGCGGAGACCCAAGGATATGGCACCTCTCGGACACCCTTCGATGCAGTCTCCGCAGAGAACGCAGTCGGCGGTGCCGGGGGTGGTGTAGGTGCGGCACTCCCGCGGGTATTTCCCGCAGTCCGAACACCGATCTTCCCGGCGGGCGAGCCGGAAGAGGCTGATGCGGTTGCCGACGGTCAGGAGAGCGCCAAGGGGACAGAGGTAGCGGCACCAGGCGCGAGAGAGTACGACCGCCAGGCCGACGCCAGCGAGGATGACGATGACGCGAAACCGGGAGTAGACGTCGTACGTGAGCCAGCTCACGCGTACCGCGTCGAGGCTCCAGTCGGCGTGCGCGCGCACGGGGATGGCGAAGCGCTGGTTGAGCGTGTAGAAACCGAGGATCGTGACTGCAAGCAGCACGTACTTGAGTCCCTTGAGCCACCGATCGGCGCGGCCGAAGCGAGGCCGTCGGAGTGCCCGGAGTTTCGGCACGCGCGCGAGCAGGTCCTGGATCGTGCCCATGGGGCAGGTCCAGCCGCAGAAGACGCGGCCGGCGAGGACGCTGGAGATCGCGATGAACCCGATGGCCCAGGGCTGGAGCCAGGTGCCCGGACAGACGCGCATGGGACAATGCGTGCACGACATGAAAGGGATGCCATAGGGGCAGCGGAGCGCGCCGATGAAGAGCCACTCCCCGGTGACCGCGAGGGTGCCGAGCTGGACGACTTGGCGGATGGGGCCGATGCGCTTCTTCCTGGGCTGCGTCTCGGTCACGGCCTAGTCCTCGGGAGTCGGATGGCTCTGGGCCAAGACTGCCTCCCGCCGGTTCGTCTGCTCGATGGCGGCGCGGGCCTTCTCCGCCCACTCGGATTCGGGGTGGGTTTCGGTGGTCTGTTGCCAGGCGGCACCTGCGAGGTCGGGACGTCCTCGCAGGTGCTGGCATTCGCCGAGGCGGTAGGAGGCCTCCGCCTGGAAGGGATTCGCCTGGCCCGCGGTGAGGACGTGCAATACCTTCAGGTACTCCTTGATGGCGAGAAGCGGGAGCTCGCAGTCGACGAGCTGGGCCGCGAGGTGGTACCGCTGAATGAGCGGCGAGGGGAGATCCTCCGGCAGCGCGGGCGCCAGCCGGCTCGCGTCTGAGGAGAAGGGATCGCTGGCGCCCACGGCGGCGAGAGCGCCACTGGCGCGGTCTGCCCACTCGCCCTCGGGATGCTGCTCGATCAGGCGACGCCACTGACGGGCGGCGGCATCGGGGCTCCCGAGACGGTAGGCGCACACGCCCATGCGGTAGCGGGCGTACTCCTTTCGTGGATTCCCGCCGCCCTTCGGCGTGTAGATGTCGCAGAGGACCTTGGCGTACTCCTGGAGCGCGTACTCGGTGTTGGCGTTCTCGTAGAGGTCTTCGGCATAGCTGAGACCTCGGTCGACGTCCGAGCCGCGGGCGCGCAGCGGCCGCCAGGTTCCGCCGAGATTGGCAACTGAGCCGTCATCCTGGAGGCCGCCGGTCTCGAGCACGGCGCGCCAGGCGGCGATGCCGTGGCGGGCCGTCCGCGCGTACGGCGAATCGGGGTGCTCCGAGATGACGCGCTGCCACTGCGCGATGGCCAGGTCTGGGCGGCCGAGCATGGCCTGGCAGGTGCCCACGCGGAAGCGCGCCTCGGCCGCGCGGGGGCTGTCGGGGAAGAGGTTCGGTATCTTGAGGAAGTCTCGAATGGCGAAGCCGTAGAGCCCCTGGGCGAGACACCCTTCGGCGACGAGGAACTGCCTTTCCTGGGCCGGTGTGTCCTCCGTGATGCACGGCTCGGCCGACTCCGCCGGGGGCGGAAGCTCCTTTCCGAGCAGCTTGAGAGCTTTCCCCGCGCGCTCGGTCCAGACGCTCTCGGGGTGGCGTGCGACGGTCTTCTCCCACTGGACGACGGCGAGGTCGGAGCGGCCGCGGTGGAGTGCGATGCGGCCGAGCTCGAACTCGGCGCGCGCTTCCTGGTCGGAGGGTCCGAAGTAGTAGAGGATGTCGAGCCAGCGGCGGGCGGCCTCGTCCCAGTCCTCGTTGGCGGCCATCTCCTCGGCCAGTCGGACCTGGACGGGGATGGATTTGGGAGTCAGCTTTCCCGCGGTGGCGCTGTGGCAGCACGAGAAGAGGAAGAGTCCGGCCAACGCCGCGGACATGAACGCCGGTTTCTTACACGAGGTCATCAGCGATCTCTGCTCCTTCCTGCCGATGGCGCCGGGCCGGCGCCTTTTGTGGCGCGCATCTGAAACAGCGGCCGATAGGATTTCGCTTCGGCGGAAAGCCGGTGGATGTACCCATGCTTCGCACAGAGGTTCAACCCCAGCTCGCCCCGGAGATCCTGAGTGTAGCGACCGGCAAGTTCCGGGCTCTTGCCATCTGCGATCAGGGCGCAGCGCTGAGGGATGGCGCCGTGCCCTTCCTTCATGGCCGCCATGACTTCGACGGGGATGGGGATGACGTCCACCTTCCCCTTCGTCTCCGCAACGGTCGTCATACTGAGACGGGTAACGCTCGCATGGGCGCGGCCTTCGATGACGGCGGGGAACACCTTCCAGCCGCAATCCTGAGCTTCGATGGCATTCCGGACGTAGCCCTCCCAGATCCCGGGCTCGACGACTTCATCGGCGGCTTCGAGGATGAACTGAATCACCTTGCCGGAGGGGCCGGAGGAGGTGGGCGCATAGACGGTTTTCACGTCCGGCCGCTTCAGGTCTGCGACCCCGCCGATGCCGGCCGGGTTGCCGGGGGGGACGATGATGACGTACGGGTCGAGCGCGAACACCTCGGGTTTGCCGGCAAGCCGGCCGCGCTGCTGGAGATCGGACCACCCGGGCCCGGAGCGGCCGACGAGGACGTCCACGCCGCGGGGCCGGGTCGCCAGCACGGAGATGAGATGTTCGACGGGGGCGGAGGAGTAGATGATGCGGCAGCCCCCGAGCTGTTCGAAGCGCCGGTTGAACTCGAGCAGGAAGTCGTAGTTGCCGCCGCAGGACCAGACGAGAAGCTCGGGGCGGCGCCCGCGAGAGGAGAGACCGCAGCCGGCGAGGACGGAGGCGGCCGCGCCGCCGGCGGTGAGCCGCAGGAAGTCGCGCCTGGAGATGCTGTCAGGGGTCGGCTTGGGACGACGCGGTGTCAGCCGGAGGCGCGGCAAGGGACCTGTCCTTTCGCCTCCAGCGGGGGGGCGATGACATCGGCGCGGCACTGGGTGCAGGCGCGGAACTGAGGGAGCCAGGGCTCGCATTGGGCGCGGACCTGCTCCATCTCATCGGGGGTGGGTGCTCGCCGGTCGCGCATCCGGCCGCGGGGGATCAGCGGCATGATGTTGTGGCGGTGGGCTCCGATGGCACCGGCTCGTAGGGCGACGGCTTCCATGTCGGCCTCGGTGATGCCGGGTATGAGAACCGAGTTCACCTTGACCAGGAGTCCGGCGCCTACCGCCGCGGCGAGGCCGCGCCACTGGCGCGAGAGGACCTCGGGGGCGGCCGCGGGGCCGACAATACGGTCGCCTTCGATCACCGCCCAGTCGTAGAGCTGGGCCGCGGTCTCCGGCCGGGTGGTGTTGATGGTGACGGTGAGGGACCGAAGGCCGGCGGCGAGAAGCTCCGGCAGCGCCGCCTCGAGCCTCAGCCCATTGGTGCTCAAGCAGAGGATGATATCCCGGTGGGCCTGCCGGAGGAGACGGAGGGTGGTGAGGGTGGCGGGGTTGGCAAGGGGCTCGCCGGGGCCGGCGATGCCGACCACGCGCAGCCATCCCTTCGCCTGGACCTCGTCCACGCGCGCCACCGCCTCGGCGGGGGTCAGCACGCGCGCGGCCGTCCCCGGACCGCCGACGGAGTCGGCCTTCGCCCCAATAGCTCGCTCGCAGTACCGACATCCCAGGTTGCACCGGGGCGCCACGGCCAGATGGAGCCGCCCATGGTGGAGGCGCGCGGTCTCCGTGTAGCAGGGATGCTCTGCGGCCAGCGCAGCGGCTTGTGTGTCTGGTGGTGTCATGGGCTCACGTGTTCACGAGTCGGAATCTCACCCGAAAGGCGATAGCTGCGGCGACGGCATAACCGTCCCTGAGCGCCGGTGAAAACCGCGTCTTCCTGACATGGGCGACGGCGGCCTGGTCGAGCGCGGCGTGGCCGGCGGAGCGAAAGACGGTGACATTGCGGGCGCTCCCGTCGATGCCGACCGTGAGCTTCAGCACGACCGTGCCCTCGATCCCCTGCTGCCGCGCCTGTTCCGGATAGGGCGGGTCGATCCAGTCGATCACGCGCGGCGGGCGGGAGGGGCCTTTGGGCCGTGGCGGAGGCTCTGGCTTGGACACGGGGGCGGGGGACTCGACGGCCTCGGCCGTGCCACCGCCCTCTTCTTCCGTGCCGAAGGGGCCGACGCCCACGGCCGTGCCGGTGCCTCCGAGCCCGAATGCGCCGGCTTCACCAGGGGTCAGCTCGTGCGCGCGCCCGAAGATTTCACCGGAGACGATGATGGCGGCATCCACCTCCGACTCTCTGACGACAACATCTTCCGAGAGTGCCGGGCGGTCGAGCGTGATCCCAGACTGCGGCGCAGGCGCCGCCTCGAACGCTTCGTCCGGCAACACCACTTTCCCCGCCTTCGGGGCGGCCGGTGGTCTGTTCGGCATTGGCTTCTCGACGGTCACCGCCGGCTCCGCCTTGGGCTTCGGTTTGGGCTTCGGCTTTGGGGGCGGCGGAGGCGGCTTCGTCGGCCGGTGGTCCTGGACGAGCTTCACGTCGACGCGGGGCTCGCAGTCCTGGCCGAGCTTCGGGCAGACGACCCGGCCGACGTGGCAGACGCAGTCGCCCCAGCGGTGCACGGCATACAGGGTGCCGCCGTGCAAGACGACGGACAGCAGCAGGGCGAAGAGGAAAACGCGGTCGAGGACTCCCCGCGATGGGCCGTGCTGGAAAAGCTGTGGCACCTGCATGTCAGCTCGTTCCCACCTCCCCCTCCGGGCGCTCGGTGGCGAGGGAGATATTGCGAAGCCCCACGAGCCGGGCACTGTCCATAATCCAGATGATTTGGCCGTAGGCGGCCTCGGTGTCGCCGCGGACGACGACGATCTTCTGCTCGGTCTGGGTCTCGCGGGCGGCGTCGAGGAGGGCCTGGGTGAGGTGCTCGGCCGGGGTCGCCTGCTCGTTGACGAAAAGCTGGCCCTCGGCCGTGACGATGACCGTGATCTCGCCGTCCTCCTTCGTGACGAGATCGCTGCTGACGGCCGGCGGCAGCACGACCTCCATCGCCGGTTCGGTCACGAAGAAGGTGGCCGTCACCATGAAGATGATCAGGAGCACGAGCATCACATCGGTGAGCGGCGTGATGTTGATCTCGGCGATGATGTTGCCGTTGCTGCTCTGGTTGCCCACTGCCATGGTCAGGCCTCCGGCGCCACGAGGTTGAGCATCTCGGAGGCGACGATCTCGGCGCGGCGCACGGTGCGTCCCTGCCAGATGATGAAGATGTTGTATACGATCACCGCGCTGATGGCCACGAAGAGGCCGGCGGCCGTGGCGATGAGGGCCTCAGAGATGCCCGCCGCGACGACGGCGGGGCCGGCCGCGCCGACCTGGCCGATATCGCGGAACGCACGAATGATCCCGAGCACGGTTCCAAAGAGGCCGACGAAGGGAGCGATGTTGCCGATGGTGCCGACGATGCCGAGGTGGGTGCTGAGCCGCAGGCCCTCGGCGGAGAGCGCGGCCGCCATGTGCTCTTCGACGACCTGCCTCGGCGCCCCGCATTTCTCCAGCGCCGCACCCGCGACGCGCTCGGCGGGTGCGGGCGCGTCGCGCCACTGTGGTTTCGGATTGCCCCCTGCCGCCAGCGCCTGCTCCGCCCGCGCGAGGACATCGCGCGGGTCACGATTCGCCCGCGCGAAGTGCCACAAGCGGTCGATGAGAATGGCTATGGTCAAGAGCGAGCAGAGTCCGAGTGGATACATCACGACTCCGCCCTGTTTGAGGATCTCCCACATTCTAGATCAACTCCTTCCTGCGTACGCTCGAACTGGCGGCCGGGGCAGACTCAGAAGTCCACGGAGTACTCGGCGAGATAGCTCCGGCCGGGCCGCGGGAAAGCGGGCATGGTTTCGTAGTCGGCGTCGAGCGCGTTCTCGATGAAGAGAGAGAGGCGGCCGGAGCCGACGCTTCGGGTTGCCTTGAGGTCGAAGACGAGGTAGCTGTCCACGGGAGCGGCCGTCGTCATCAGACGGTTCAGCGCCATGTACTCACTCGAGTACTTCGCGCTGAAGGCAACGCGGGTGCCGTTGACGATCGCCCTGACGCCCGCGCTCACCACACCCGCAGGCGGCTCGGCTATCGTCGGGTACAGCGGCCCGGGAACGAGCGGCTCGTTCTCGTTCGTGACGTCTTCCTTCAGCAGCATGTAGTTGGCGAACCAGCTCATATTCTCGCTGACCTTCCGGTCGTAGACGATCTCCGCCCCCCACTGCGTCAGGTCCTCGGCCTTGCTGATCCAGGCCGTCGGGCCGATGGAGCCCGGCGGGTCGTTGTAGAGGACCTGGCCGTCCTCTGTCTGGCTCCAGAAGACGTTGACCGAGAGGCTGGAGCGGGCGTCGAGGCGGGTGGTGACGCCGGCATCCGTGGCGAGGGTGCTCGCCTCCGGCGGCACGATATCCTGCTGGATGTCGCCGTCGGTGGGCAGCGGGTTCTCCTTGCCCGTGCCGACGTGCACGTGCCAGGTGGTCTTCGGCGAGGCATCGTATTCGAGCCCGGCCGAGTAGGTGAGAGCCGTATCGCAGCCACTCGGTTTGTCGTACCGAGCGCCCACGCTCAGGCGCAGGTCGGGACGCAGCGGCCGCGTGGCCTGATAGAAGGCGCTTCCCGTTCTCCGAGACTCGTCGGTGATCGTGACGCGGGGCCGGGGGAGGGGGCCGCTGGGTCCGATGAACAGGGTCTGGAACGTGTCGGACATGATCCTCGACCACTGCAGGCCGGCGCGCGTCATGCCACCGTCCTGCTTGCGAACGCTGTAGCGCAGATCGACGCCGACGTCATCCTGGGATTCCAGCCAGTTCTGCTTGACGGTGGCGAAGCTGTCGTTCGTGTACAGGTTCGTCTCGAAATCCCGGGCGCGCTGATAGTAGACGAGATCGAGGGTCGTATCCTCCTCCAGCGCTTTGCTGTACACGACGTTGGCGAACTCCTCCCGCCACGGGTCGACCTGCCAGTAGCGCGGGGGGACGATGGAGAAGTCCTCGCTCAGATCGAGCGTGCGGCGGCCGTCCAGCCAGAAGTAGTCGATGACGAGCTTGGACCCGTCGGGTTCGTTGTAGATGAGCTTTCCGAAAGCGTCCGAGTAGCGCTTCTCGCCCAGCTCCAGATGCGATTCCGCATAGTCCAGGCCGCCGTGGACCAGGTAGCCGAGGCGGCCGTCGCCGACGCCGGCCGATACCTGAGTCCGGTGCCGGCCGTAGGAGCCGTAGCTCGTGCTCGCATTGAGTTCTTCCCCCTCCTCCGGCTCCTTCGTCACGATGTTGATCACGGCCCCGGTCCCGGCCGTCGGCCCGTACACGATGGTGCCGACAGATCGAATGACGTCGATCCGCTCGATGATCTCGGCGGGCAGCGTATAGAGAATGCGGCCGGCGAAGCCGGCCTCCGCGCCTCCGGCGCCCCCACCCAGACCGGTGTAGCCCTCCCGCGCAATGGGAACCCCGTCCAGCAGCACGAGGCGGGGCGCGGCCCCGCGAATGGACAGGCGATTCTCGTAGCGGGCGCCCTGGTGGCGGATGAAGACCGATGGCGTGAGCTCGATCGCGTCCATGACATAGGCGGCGCCCGAGTCCTCGATCTCTTCGGCATCGATCTCGACCAGCGCCTCACCCGGAGCAGGGGAGATCGAGAGCAGACCCTCCCGCCTGCCGACGACCTCGACCGCGATCTCCGGGATCTCCTCCTGGGCGCCTTCCTCTTCCTGCTGTTCCGACACAGCGGGGGCTGTGCTCGGGAGCTCCGGCTCCTGCTGTTCCGACACAGCGGGGGCTGTGCCCGGGAGTTCCGGCTCCTGCTGTTCCGACACAGCGGGGGCTGTGCCCGGGAGCTCCGGCTCCTGCTGTTCCGACACAGCGGGGGCTGTGCCCGGGAGTTCCGGCTCCTGCTGTTCTGACACAGCGGGGGCTGTGCTCGGGAGCTCCGGCTCGGCCGCCCACAGGAAACCGACACAGCACGTGAGGACAGCCACGACCGATACAAGACATGCCAGGTATGGATTGGTGCGCATGGTCACTCTCCCATCCTTGAGAGTAGAATTACTCTAAATGTATACTACAGTTATGGGCAGAAAAGGACCAGACTGTAACTTTTCTGTGAACACGCGGTCCGCAATGGCCCGTCGGCACACACGTAGATCCGGCGGTAGACAGCACCGCGGCCGGCCGAACTGCTCTATCCGGCGCGGTGGCTGCATCCCAGCGGGGCTCTCCCGCCTGGACACACAAGCCGCGGGAGACAGGTCACACGGCGAGCATCATCCTGGGGAACCATCGGGGACGCTTTCATAGATGGACATCACGGGATCGCCGGCAAGGCTTCTGGTCCGAGCCCTCGTTTCAGCCTTCATCTGAGACGGCAGGCTTCCTCTCTCCTCGCGTCGAAGACCGGAAGTCGATCGCTTGGGCGAAGTTCGTTACCCTCAGGCCGACTGCCGCGGGTCATCTCATGAATGTCGCCCAAGGAAGTAATGGGCGACATTCATCAGAAATCCAGGCAATGCCTGAAGAAAGACGTTGGCGCAATGCTACTTCATTGCGCCAACGTCAGCAGACCTGTCCTCGGGTAGCTCCCTCATGCGGCGTCTTCCGGTCATACTTGCCCTTCTGGCAATAGCGGGACTGGCCTATCGTCTCTTCGGCCAGTCAGCGCAGCCGCGCCTGCTCTGGCCGGTCAACGGCCGCCTGCTCTCCCCCCTCGTCACCGACGATAGGTGGATCGGGTGGGTGGAGCAGGACGAGATTGCCTCCCGCCTCGTCGTGGCCCCGCGCAGAGGAGGGCCGCGCCGCACCGTTCTCTCTGGCGAAGGCCTCTCGGGGCTCGCCATCGAAGGCGATCGTGCCTTCGTGGCACGGGCGGAAGCTGGACCGGGCAGGGCCGGCGGCGCCCTTGAGCAGGTCACGCTCCCCGACGGCGGGGCTGCCACGATAGCTTCGCTGGTCGGCATGCCCGACGAGATCATCGCCTCAGGCGACTGGCTTGTATGGCGCAGCACCCGTAGATCCGCCCTGCCTGGCGTTCCCTTTGTCGTCGCCGCCGCTCCTCTGATCGTCATCCAGGCGCGCCGGACGGAAGGCGGGCCCGTCCATACCCTCACTGTCGTCCGCGGGGATCGCAGCGCCTCGATCGCAGGGTGCGATCTTCTCGGCGTCGTCGACGGGCAAGCCTATTGGATCGAGCGGGACAGCCCGGGCGCTGGACTTCAGACGCGCGTGCTGCGCGCCCCCTGCCAGGGCGGTGACCTCGACCGCGTCATCGAGGAACGGGGGTCGAGAGCTGCTGCTCTCCAAGACGACGTGCTGATTTGGACGGCGCCGTCGCTCGACGCAGGCGCGATCGACAGCTATGCCTCCGTCAAGCGGCTGCACATCGGTCACCCCCAACCCGAGGTCATCGCCGACTGGCTCGAACCGGGCGCAGGCGTGCTGCTCTCGCATGGCACGGCCTACGCGCACGATAGGAATGGCCTGTGGCGACTCGGCCGGCGGCGCGGAGATCAGCGGCGCCTCTTCGCCCGCCCTCCCCGCGTGATCGCCCTCAGCGCCGTCGGCGACCACGAGTACCTGGTGATGGCGGGGGCGGAGGGCTCGGTGGTTGCACAGCGACCGCTCACCTGGTGGGCGAGGATCAAGGCGGCCGTGGCGCTCTGAGGGAGAATGCCGTGCAGCGGTTGAGAAAGGAAGTTCCTCCTCTCGTCGGGGTTGTCCTCATATTGGCTGCGCTCGCCGCGGTCCAGGCCCTCTACTGGCGCGGCCTCCTGATCGAGGAGAGCCAAAGCCTGCTGCCGCGCGGGGGCGGGGGCGGGGGCGCGGCACAGGCGGATCAACCCACCGGCCTGCCCGATGTCATCGTCGAGACAGTTGCCGGCCTGGGCGACGCGGGCCACAGAGATGGTCTCCCAGTGGAGGCCCTGTTCGACGGTCCGGCCGCCGTCGCCGCGGCTCGCGACGGCGCCCTCTATGTCGCCGACAGCCGAAACCACGCCATCAGGATGATCTCGCCCACAGGCCGGGTCTCCACAGTCGCCGGCCGGCCGGGAGTGTCCGGCTATGCCGACGGGGTCGGCGTCCACGCCCGGTTCTCCGCGCCCGCCGGTGCTGCGCGGAGGCCGGACGGCGCCCTTCTCGTCGCCGACACGGGGAACCACCGCCTCCGGCGCCTCGGCTCCGATGGAATCGTCTCGACCTATGCCGGCGCGGCAACACCGACCGACGATCTCGGCCGCGAGCTCGGCGGCCATCGCGATGGACCTGCCGCCCAGGCTCAGTTTCGCTATCCGGTCGGGCTCGCCGTCGACCCTTCCGGCTCCGTCTATGTCGCCGATGCCGGCAACGGCTGCGTGCGCCGCATCTCGCCCGCCGGCGAAGTGACGACGCTCCCGGTGAAGGGCGACGCCTCCCTCCAAAGCCCCACCCAGGTCTGCCTCACATCGGACGGCAGCCTGTGGGTCGCCGACACCTCCGGGCACGGCCTGTGGACCGGCCCGAAGGCGGGGCCGCTCACAGCATGGCCCGGCGATGCCACCGGGGCCGGGGAGCGCTTTGCCCCTGCCGGCATCGTCGCGGTGCAGGGCGCCTCCGGAGGGGAGAGCCTCTACCTGGCGGACGCGGCCGGCGGATGTCTCTGGCGCATCGACGGCGATCGCCTCGCGCTCGTCGCCGGCGGACAGCAGGCAGAGGTGCCCTTCCAGAATGGGGGCGGCGACGTCGCCCGCTTCGACCATCCCGCCGGGCTGACCCGCGGTCCCGCCGGCACGTTCTACGTGGCGGACTTCGGCAACGAGCGGATTCGTCGCGTGATACCGCCTCGGGCCGCAAAAGAGAGGGACTGAGTGCAGGTAGAAATCAGCGGACTACGCAAGGTCTACCAAGGGGGTATAATCGCCCTCCACGGTCTTGATCTGACCATTCCACCCGGCATCTTCGGCCTTCTCGGGCCCAACGCCTCGGGCAAGACGACGCTCATGCGCATCCTCGCCACCCTCCTCGAGCCCACCTCCGGCGAGGCCAGAGTCGGCGGCTACGATGTCCGCCGGGAGAAGGCCGCCGTGCGTGAGCTGTTGGGCTACATGCCCGAGGAGGTCGGGTTCTACCCGAACCTTACGGCCTACGAGATGCTCGACTACCTCGCCCTCCTCTGCCAGATCAATGACCGCAAGGAGCGCCGATCGCGAGTCGAGCAGGCCCTTCAGCGGGTGAACCTGGATCAGGTCGCCGGGCAGCGCGTCGGGACCTTCTCCAGTGGCATGAAGCGCCGCCTCGGCATCGCCCAGGCCATCCTCAACAACCCCCGCGTCCTCATCATGGACGAACCGACATCCGGGCTCGACCCGGAGGAGCGGGTCCGCCTCCGGAATCTCCTGGCCGAGCTCGCCGCCGACCGCGTCGTGATCCTCTCCACCCACATTGTCAACGACGTCGCCTCCATCGGCCAGCGCCTCGCCATACTCCGACAGGGCCGGTGCCTCTTCAGCGGCCGGCTTTCCGATCTCCTCGATCCGCTCAAAGGCAGAAGCTGGATTATCGATATCGAGGAGCAGGAGCTGAGCCGCGTGCGACAGGATTTCGAGGTCACGGGCGTCTTCCGGTCGGCGACGGGCATGCAGGTGCGCCTCCTCTCGGACACCATGTCCCACCCAAGAGGCTATGCCTCCGAGCCCACGCTCGACGACGCCTACGTTGCCCTGATGAACCGCGATGCCGGCGGGACCGACACCCCCCGCGAGCAGGAGGCCGATCCACGTGAGACGGCCTGACCCCCCTTGGCTCCCCGCCATCCTCGCGCGGGAGTGCCGCCTCGCCTTCCGCGGCGCCACCTTCTGGGCGCTCGCAGCAGCCGGTGCCTTGCTTGCCGCATGGCGGGCCGCCATTCCCCATGCCTCCTCTGCCACCGCGGCCTTTCGCGCCTCCGAGGCCATACTGCTCGGACTCGGCCTGCTCGCCATCTTCCTCGCAGCCTCCGCCGCCGCCCTCGACCGCCGCCAGAGCGTCACCCAACTGGTCCTCGCCAAGCCCCACGGCAGTCGGCCCTCGCTCGTCCTCGTTCGCTTTGCCGCCGTCTGGCTCTCCCTCGCCGCCCTCGCCGCCATCATGCTCGCCGCCGCCTCCCTCGCCCAGGTCGCCGTCGGCGGAACCGCCTGGCATCTCTCCCCCTATGTCCACGCACTCGCTCGCACCATCCTGCCCATCGGGCTCGCCGCCGCTCTCGGCTTCTCCCTTTCCACGATCTTCGCCACTCCTCTCGCCTCGGCCGTGGCCGCCATCTACTGGATCGTCATCCCTCTCACCCGGCCCCATACCGCCGTGGCCTTCGACCTGACCCTTTCCCAGCACTGGCCCATGGCCGCTTTCCTGACGGCCTTCCTGCTGGTCCTCACGGCCGCCCTCTACGCTCGCCCCATCCGCGACCGCGGTCCCGGGACCGCCCGCCTCGCGTGGACCGGAGCTATCCTCCTCATCGCCGCCGGCGCCGCCGCCTACCGCGTCGCCGCCGCCGGGGACGACGCCCTCCTCGGCCCGGATCCCGTGCTTGCCGCCATCGCCTCTCAGTCTTGCCGAACCGGCCCTCGCGCCCCCGGATTTTGGCTCCCCGACGCCCGCGGCCGCCTCCTCGCGCTGAGCGACTACGCCGGCCGCCCCGTCGTCATCGCCTTCTGGGGTCCCGCCGTGTCCGAGTCGGCTCGATATCTCTCGTCTCTCCGCGAACTCACCACCGGTCTGGACTCCTCCGGCATCACCCGCATTGCCATTTGCGTCGACCCCGACCCCGCCGCCATGCGTCCCTTCCGCCAGGACGCCGGCCCCAGCGTCGTCATGCTCTGGGACCGCGGCCGCCACTTCGGAGAAGGCGGCTACTGGGATGACTCTCCGACCGCCGTCGCCTACGAGGTCACGGCATTGCCCACCACGTTCATCCTGGACCGCCGGCGCCGCTTGGTCCGCACGATACAGGGAGACGTCAGCCTCGACCGGCTGCGTGCCGAGGTGACTCGAGTGCTCGAACGATGAACGCCCAGCGTCCCTCCGCTCCGCCGAGATCGCCTGGTCTCTG
>Ga0180437_10003066_pt1 | contig 25439 bp, 19 predicted proteins | sample SS_ome_4_FD_132410 | JGI IMG/M metagenome (GOLD analysis project Ga0180437, IMG submission 132410) | Hypersaline lake sediment archaeal communities from the Salton Sea, California, USA - SS_3_D_1 metaG | ecosystem: Environmental > Aquatic > Non-marine Saline and Alkaline > Hypersaline >... | reverse complement strand
CCGATTCCTTGGCCTGAGGGTTCCTGGGCGCCCCCCATTGGTGCAAAAATGCCAAGGTGCCCCGTCTTTTTCAACTGGCACCTTGGGCCCAATTGGCACCTTCGTGTGAAACCCGAAGAAAAGACTATCTCTTTACGACTCTTGACTGACATCTTGGGTTTTTATGTGGCATCTTGGGACCTAACTGGCATCTTGGGCGCACCCCCCATATGTGCAAAGGCGCCAGTTCGGCCCAAGGTGCCAGTCAAAAGGGACGGGGTCGTCTTGGCATCTTCGTTGTCGTCTTGGCCCGGCAACCCCCAGAGCCAAGGGCCATCGAATGACTCTTTTCTGGGTGTACCGCCCAACTCCTTGAACGCGCGCTGCAGGGTACGCGCCGTGAATCCAAGCTCCTTGCCGACCTCAGCGATCTCCGATGACAACATGGGCCCGTGCCTCAACGAGTCGCGTAGCCACTCGCATGCTTCCCGCCGCTCGCTGCCCCGGCCCTTCGATTCGGCTGTGGCCAACTCGGCGGCAAACGCATCGTCGGCATGCATCTTCACAGGCTGGTCGTCCCACTCCACGCGCCCCTTGGTGATGCGGTAGGCCAAGCCGTCAGGGTCCTGTGCCAGGTTCAGCTTGGCGGGCAGAAACAGGCGTCTTGTGGAATCGGCCTGATCCTTGACCACCGACCATACGGCGCGGGATGCGGCCGCAAACGCCAGCGAACCCATCGCCCGATAGACCGCCTTCGCGCCCCCACTCTTACTGAGGTGCGTGACCGCCACCACGGCGATTCGATAGCGACCGGCCAACTCGGCCAATGGCGCCAGCAGCGAACGCACATCGGCGTTCTTGTGGCTGTCGATCGAACCGCAGTACGCGCTGATCGGATCGATCACCACCAAGCGGGTGTCCGGATTCTCGACGATGAGTTCTTCCAGTCGCGGCAGATCGTTTTCTAACGAGAAATACCACTTCTGGGACTCATCGCTCTTGGGGTCTCGCAGTTCGACTCCTTCCACAGCGATGATCTTCGAGTCGTCTGCTTCGGCGCTGTCCAAACGCGGCGCAATCGTGTCGGCCAGATCATCCTCGGCGTTGAACAGCACGACGGACCCCACCGACTGTGACAGCAATGGGGTGTCGGGCCAAGCACCGCCTCGGGACACGCGCGCCGCGATGTCCAGGCTGACCAACGACTTGCCCAATCCGGGATCGCCCGCCAGCAGTGTGAGTTTCCCCAACGGGATGCGCCCCGGCCAAAGCCACTGGAGCATCTCTCGCTCCACGTCGCACAGCCGTCGGGCCACGGCTTGCGGTTTGGTCGGATCGCCCGCGGTCGCCTGCGCACCCAACATGGCCGTCAGATCGACGTCACTCCCTTCGCCACCTCCGTGGACCGCCACTTCTCTGGCCTTGGAGATCGTGCGCCGGACGTAGTCCTCGCGGAGGGATTTGGCCGGATTCTGGCGGTGACAACGCCGGACGGCAATGATCAGATTGGCGATTTCCTGGTCGTCCCAACCGCGCAGCGCGGCCAGCGTGGCCAGGCTCAGGTCATAGCCACTCTGCGACTGGTCGGGCAGGTCCGTACGTTGCCGATTCCAGCTTTGCAGGAACAGGGGGCTCTGGCTGACGGCGTCCACCAGCTTGCCGGCCGGCGGCTCGGCGCCAGCGTGCAACAGGATCGGGCCCGGCGGCGTGTGGTCCGCCTCCGTGGCAACCGTTTCGGGCGGCAAGTACGGTGTGAAATCATCGGCAGCGTAGCGGCGCGTCGGGTCGCATTGGAGAATGCGAACTTCGGCCGGATTGCCGGCCCCTTTGTGGTTTAGCGTGTCGGGCAAGCGCAGCACGCGGGTCAGATCGCCCAGGTTCTCCAGCGCCCAGCCCCGGCCGGAGGCGACCTGGCAGACCTTGCCGTGCCATCGCTTCGCCAAGGAGGCGGCCTGTTGCCGATCGTCATCGCCGGCGAAGATCCAGGGCTCCTGCAGCAGCCAGTAGGCATGCAGGCCGTGCCCGCTATGGACCACGATCGACGGCGCCAGGGGCATCTCGGAGAGAATCGACTGGGCTTCCTCCGTGCTTTGGGGCAGGTTTTGCTTCTGGTGGCCCTCGCCGCTGACGTCAATGTCACACCACAAGGCCCCGATTCCGGCCACGTGCTGCAGCTTGCCGCGACCCGTGGGGGTTCCCCGAATCAGGCCCACGCCGAAGTAGACGTCCTGCGTCTTGCTCTGCTGGTCGGCGTAGCGGGCAACTTCGGCAGCGTCCGAGAAGAAGCGCGTATGCAGATCGGGTGTGGTGAATACGGCCACCCGTTGCTCGGGTGTCAGGTCATCGCCAAATAGCTCTTTGAGAAAGTCTTCCATTTGTCTTTGGAAAGAGGCCTTGGATTCACTCGAATTTCACCCTGCACGGGGTTCGGGACATGCTTGTTAGGCGGCTGAGATCCCGCGTTCGCACGTCCGCTCGAGGGACAGACCGGCATTCTCGTGAAATCGAGACAACACCGGCAGCAACTCGGGCGCTGCCCGCCGAGCACAACGATGGCAGACCAATGCCCATGTGCCCTCCACAAAGATCTCCGGCCCGACGACAGGGTCGGTGCGCTTGCCACACAGCGCACACGGATCGTTGGTTGCCGCGTTGTTGAGCTTGATGCACAAGGGCGTGGCCCCCTGAAGATCAGACTGGTGGTTCACGGGTTGTGAGGGAATGTTCACGAATGATTCTCCTTCTTCGTTTTCTTGATGGTATGTCAGTCCTAACTGGTGTGACTGTCATTCTCTGACAGTGGACTCCAGCCGTAGCGTCTTGGGATCGGCAGATGCGTCCCGGTGTGGAGCGGGAGCATCAGCCATGGCGTACTTCGCTGCCTGCATCCACGCCGACTGGCCGGTGTTCGCGCTTGAGAACTTGCGCGACGCACTCCAGGTAGCTTTCGGGGATCAGCCGCCGGCCAGCCACAATGGGGCAAAGGTCGTCCCGCAAGAGCCGACGGTAGAGCAGATCGGAAGTGTCCTTCGGCCGGGCCCCCAGGCGCCGGGCCGCTTCAGAAACAGACAGGTAAGGCATCGCAGTTTCTCCCTTGTGTTGTTGGCCGTCACCGTTGCGGCCCTCTATCTATAAGAGAGGGGAACTTTGCCACCTTCCTTTGGGAACTCCGTGACTTTTTCTGGGAAACACCGCCCTCACGTCACTTATTCGGGCCGAATCTCGGAATCAGGGAGTACTCCGGCTCATCTTGGGTGCCGCCGCGATGAATCACGTAGTGGTCGTCAAGTTTCGCTTCACGCAATGCCGCTCTGAGCTTGGAAATCGCCTTCCGCACGCGCTTCCGAGCCTTCTCGATCTCCTTCGGAGTGCTGCCGGTGCCGGCATTGGTTTCCATTCCATCGACTGCCCGCTGGACGGCGCCCAGCGAATGAGCCCGTCCGACGGGTTTGGCCAATAGCCAAAAGAGCCGGCTGACCTGGGTGTCTCTCCCCAAATAAATGCGTTTGCCAACCCACCATGCCACACGCTCATCGTGTTCGTCCGGCATGGGACCGGCAGCCTGCAACTCGGCCCCTTCCTCGCCTGCTGCGGCATCATCATCGTCTGCCGCTGGTGCAGTCAACTCGGGGATTTGCTTTCCCGCTTCGCTCTCGGCCTGCCGTACGGTGAACAGGTTGGCCAACGCCTCGGCAATCGCTTTGCCGGCGGCGTCCCAGTTTTCGATGTTCACTGATGCCGGTTTGAAATTGGCGTCAGTCTTTGCCGTTCGTTCAAGCCGACCGTGCCCTTGCACCGGGGGGCGAAATGCCATAGTGCTTCGCTTCATTACGAAGTCGAATACGACCGCCAGATTGCCTTGGTCCAAGTCACTTCTCGCCGACACCCTCTGATCGGTCAGTGAATCCATGTCGAAATCAGCCCAAGTTTCGGGAATGCGCCGCAGCAAACCGCTGATCGGGCCCTGAATCGCCTTTTGTGGTTCAACCATTCATGTCCTCCCTTTCAAATCGTCGTACATGCTATCGGTGACTGTTTTGTTCGGTTCGTGTCCAGGCTCATTGCCTCCTCATCGGTCTTGGCGTCATTTGCGTAGCAGTGCCATCGCCCTGATACGGTGGGGATTCTATTGGCGCATACTCCCAAACGGTGAAGCTCGCTGCGTTGTGAGGCAGCCCCCGCCGGCTGACATCGGCTCCGAAGGTCCAAGACTCTCGAAGCAGCCAACCGTTCGCAATCCAGGTCGCCGTGTCCGTGACTGCGCAATTCGCGCAGTGGCCTCCGAACGATCCCTTCCCGCATCTGGCAACGTTTCCAGATGCCGCAGTTCATCTGCGAGCGTTCGCAGCCAATAGGCAACGTTCCCCGACGTGCTGGTCGAGCAGCTGTCGTCTGACTTGGAAATTTCCCCAGTCAGATCAGCCGACTGCGGACTTTCCGTAGTGGACTCCCGCCTTCGGTGATGATTCCCAGCCTTGGCGGTGTGGACGGTGCAACCAACATGGGTGGCAGGCGGGGTCGACTTGTTAGTTTTTAACAAGTCACGACCGTACTCCTGGTAATATCCAACCACTGTCTTGCGACGGGTGCGGACTGGCGACTCTAAAATATTTAGAGTCAGCATTTCTATGGCGAGGGTGGCTGGTGACTGTAAGATCTTTACAGTCAGCCTGTCCGCAATGGGATCGGCCGGCACTGTCGCATTCGAGATGCCAGCTAAGGACCGCGACTTGTCAATTTTTGACAAGTGGGGGATTTTGAGCCTCTCCCCAGACGCCTTCGTGCCCCTGCCATGGCAAGTAGCACGACTTGCGATGGAGAAGCCTGACACCCGTGGCATGAGCGCCGAGGGAAGGGCACGGGCTGTCGCCGACTACCAGCAGAAACAACAGCAGCGGTTCGTCAACCTGATTCAGTATATGGACAAGCTCATCGGCCGCCTGATCCGGAAGGCGGAAGAACTGGGCATCTACGAAGAAACCTGCTTCATCTTCTGTGCCGACAATGGCACGGCGGTCACGGCCAAAGATCGGGGAGTCGAGCGAGGAGTGCATGTGCCGTACGTGGTGAAAGGTCCCGGAGTGAAGCGCCGCGGCGTCACCGATGAATTGACCGACTTTGCCGACGTTGCCCCCACGTTGCTCGACATCGCCGGAGTCGCCTACCCGACCGACGTTGCTTTCGACGGCAAGAGCCAGTGGCCCTTCCTGAGCGGCAGGATCGAAACGCACCGCGAGTGGATCTACGCGTACACCGGCCCCGTTCAGGTATTGCGGACGAAGACCCATCTGCTGGAGGCCCGCGCGCCATTCTACGGCAAGCCCAACGGGCGTTTCTACTTTACGGAAGACAATCGCTTCGGGCGAGGCTACGTACGCGTAGACGGCAATCCCGAACACGCCGAACAGCGAGCGGCGTTGGAAGCCGTCATCCGGGAACTTCCTTCACACCTCGAAGCGGATCACCCATTCTGGACGTCCAAGCGAGGAAAGACTTGGCTGAAGAACAACGACATCAACGAGATAGCGAAGAAGCAGTTGTACAACCATCCGGACTACTCGTTTTACGACGAGACAGACTAACGTCGCGCGGGCACCTGTCTTGCGACGAGTTCAGGTGTGCGCGCGGTCATGAGGAACACTAATAACCTGTGCCTCGGTCGTAGGCGGCACACACACTTGTTCGAGGCGCCGCCGTAGTCTAGGACCGCGCGCAGAGTCAGAGGATTTCCTTATATGGAGGGCGTGCGCTGGCGCGTTTCGCCCGTCGGCGGACGTGACTTGGGCGCCCATGTGGTCTCCGGATGTGCGCTGTTCTCAACAATGCTGGACGAATCCGTGCATCAGCGCAACTGCTCTGGGTGGCGAACACAACCGCGCGCAAGTTTGCCGGGCTTCGTGCCCTCGGTGGGGGCGACACGTCCATTACTTCCCTGCAAACCGACGAAGGCTGCCGTCTGCGAATGCGACATACAGCGAGCCACCGGCAGCGGACAACCCGTCGTACGCAGGAACGGCCGGAAGGTCCATCATGGCTTGCTGTTTGCCGTCGGCTTTCGAGCAGGCCACCAGTTTCGCGCCCCTCCTACCCTCATACCCACCCCAGGGGTCCTTGCGATCGACCACATCCACGGGACCGGCTGCGAACAGCAAGTCGCCCGCCGCCACCAGGCTGGTCACCCGGATAGGCATCGGCGTTGACCACTTCTGTGTCTTGCCGTCGACAGTCTTCGCCGCCAGCGAGACGCTGCCTTGCCCAGGCTCGAACGGCGCCGAGTGTCTCCAGTGAGCGAAGATCTGCACGTGGTAGATATTGTCGCTATCGCCCGCCATGGCCTGTCCCTGCACGCCGTTCATCAGGAACCCTTCGCGATGATTCCAGGTCGGCTCCAGCATACCGTCTGAAGCCATCAGCACGTTCTTGTAATCCATGCTCGTAACGGGAGTCCCCGGCCCGCCTTTCTGCGGTGTGCTGTCCCGCACCACATTGAAGCCGCGCGGTGTGAGTTGTATCTGGCTGGTCCTCATGTAGATGTGCTCACCGTGGCTAACCAGCAGATCCGACAGCATGCCGGGAGAGGGATTCGTCGGGAGCTTGGTGCCCATGACGTTATCATTACCTGCGGCCAATACTTTGCCGGTTACCGGATCCAAGGCGTATAGATGTATGCCGCCGTCCAGCCAGGAGGTGCGGCCTGCTGCCACGATCGCTCTGCCGTCCTTTATCAACACGGACCCATGTACGGGCCACAGAGACTCGATACGCCCGAACGAAACCATGCGGCGGTCAACGGGTGCTGCACGGAACTTCCAGGCCAACGTGCCGTCGGCGGCAGTCAAACAATAGACCCACCCGTCCGCGGAACCGAACAGCACGATGCCGTCGTGGTACGTGGGCGACGAATCGATACGGCCGCCGGCCGTGAAGCTCCAGAGCCTGCCGCCGGTATCCGCCTTCAGTGCGTGCACCGTGCAATTCCCGGCTGAAGCAACAAATACCTTGCCGTCGGCGACAACAGGCTGCGTCAGCACGCCGCCGAGATCGGTCTTCCACGCTTCCCGCAGGGCCGCCGGCACCGTCGTCTTGGTCGACGCGAGCCGCGAGCCGGAATACCGATGCATGGGCCAGCAGTCGGGTGTCAGATCCCGAAAGCGGGGCGACCGTCGGGTTGGCTGCGTCGAAGGCGGCGCGTGGGACGTCGGGCTTGACGCCAGGCTGTATGCGGGGCCTTTGACCAGGCGCGCGGCCGTCGAAGCGGCCGGTGACCCATTCCCTCTTGCCGGGCCCATCGCGAATAGGCCGTTGAGCATGATCTCCGCGTGACATCCACAAGGATGTGGTGTCATGTAGAGAAAACCGTTGGCTGGTACGATGCCTATGCGGCAGCCCGCCCGGAGCCACGCCATCGAGCAATTCTCACCGGTATCGAGATGAACCACCTGCTGAGGCTTGCCACCGATCGTTGTCCAGAAGGTCTTTTCAGTAGCTTTGGCCGGATAGCATCGCATGTGACCGACCACCGCGTTCTTCACGCCCGTGCAGTCTATCGTGCGAACAACCTTTCCGGTCTTCGGATCCAGGCCCACAAGCTTCGGCGCAGATCTCAGGTCGGCCCCATAAGACCAGACCAGATTCTGCGCGACGAACAACGCACCACGTGTTCCGTAAGTGAGAGACCCCTGCTTCGATTGCCACAACCGGTCTCCCGCCTTCGCCGACAACGCCGTTATCTCGCCCGTCGACTTCAAGACGACCACGGCACCATCATGATAGAGAACGCTCGGATACGCATAGCGCCCCCCGACCCGCTTGCCTTTCCCCTTGGCCGCAGCGGCCTCCAGGGGAGTGTGCCAGAGTTTCTTCCCGGAAGCGGCGTCGATGCCGGTAATCCCGTCCCCGGCGAAGAAACAAACCCTGCCGCCGCCTGCGCACATGAACAGATTCTGCCGGGAAAGCGATGATGCGCCGTCATCAGCATCGTATTTCCACGGGATCTTGCCGTCGTCGGGCTGCACGGCCATGACGCCTATGCCGTCCTGCCGTATGCCCAGAATAAGCCTCCCGTCGACGTGGAGTATCTCGGACGTCGCTTCTGTGCCTTTGTATGTCTTCAGGAGCTTACCGGTAGCGGCGTCGAGTTCGCTTACAGGCGCATCGTAAGCCAATGTCGCATATACTCTATCGCCCACGGCAACGACCCGGCGCTGCATATCCTTGGGATTGTTAACGCGTCCGACCAGAGCCTTCTCGGCCCAGGCCTTCCAACCGAACTCACCCATATCCCTCTTCCACAGGAGAACGCCGCTGAAAGCGTCACGGGCAGCCAGCCGCCATCGGTCGGGCAAGGCACCGCTTACGCTGGGCGGGGCGTCGTCCACAATGTAGAACAGCCTGCCGCTGCAGGAAACGATCGCCTCAATCCCTTGCACGGTATCGTGATGCCGGTCGTGCAGCGGGCCTGCCTCCCACTGCAGATGCTCGGGGAAGTAAGCGACCGTGTCTTTCGACGCATTCTTGGCAGCAGCGTCATACAGGAAATGGCCCCAATCATCGATGTCCGGCGGAACAGGTTTGACGCTCTTTCTGCCTCCGATCAGCGCCACGCCTCGCGGCGCGAGGACCCTGTCTATCTCCTGTCCCGGCACCTGACACCCGACGCCCGGCACGACAAGGTTGACCAACCGGTCAACATATGGCAACGTCTTCCCGTCAAACACGTCCACCGACACCTTGCCGTACAAGCCCTTCTCGACGAGCTGCTTGCGGACGGCTGCCACTTTTGCGGAATTTGTGTCCAGCCCGTGAACCAGATAGCTGTTGTTCGCACGGTATGCGGCAAGTGTATCGGCGTCGTCCACGCCGATCACAACAACAAGCCCGCCCCGAACCCCGCTTGTTTCTATGATCTCCGCCGGGCCCTCTGCGCGTGCCGACACGGACGACGCCAGGAACAGCAATACGCAACTCACTCGTTTTCCCATCATCTCAATATCTCCTTGAATCCTGGGCCGGGAGTTCCGCGGCGAACGACGCCAAAAAGCAGACGACGGCGACTGTGTTGATGATACGTTGTGAACTCGTCGGGCGGTTCTTAGCCACGATTGTCCTTATTGCGCAAAACAGTCGATTCATTGCTCTTCCTCCATCTCCAGCATGGCCTCGGCAAAGGCCTGGCCGATCTGGGCCAGGGTCTTCGCACATCCAAAGTAGTGGTAGCCCTGGTGCGACGCGGCGTATTGCCAGAACTCATCCTCCTCAGGCGTGATCAGCTTGGCGCGGTACTCCTTGACATAGGCCCGCTGCTGCTGCGGAGTCATCTTGCCGTCTTTGTTGGCGTGATCCTTGTGTTGTGTCCGTAGGAAGTAGGCCATCCCGTTGACCTTACTGTGCTTGTCTTCGATGCTCGCCAGAGCCTCGTCCCAGTATGGCGCTGTTTCTACTGCAACGACATTGCCTTGGAACTCGGGCATCGCGGCCGGGGCGGCCATGGCCGGTCGTAGATTGGCGATGCCGCCAGTTGCGCTATCGCCGTGCACGCCAATGACGCCGATCACGAAATGCATCTTTGGTGCCGCTAGTTCTTTGCGCACGTCGCGAATGAAGTGGGCCATGAGCCGGCTGTACTCGTCATAGCCGCCTGGTTTGTGGCTTTCGGGATACGTGTGACCGTCACACATGTCATTCCATCCCTGAAACCAGACAAAGCCTGCTATTTCATATCCCGCCTTGTCATCGTAGACCGGACATACCCGTTTGGGATCTGCCAACACCTCTTTGATATGATCCATCATCAGACGGTAGTAGACCCCGGTCTTTGTCGCCTTCTCGGCATGCCATTTCGGTCGGTCTTCGGCTTTGGGAATGCCATGGGCGCCTTGAGGATGCTTTGCCCAAAGTTCCTTGGTCTTCTTTGGCAGCACGTACGCCCCGGCGCTGGGCGGGCGGAAGTCCGTGTTCAAGGACTTGCCGCCCCAGGCGGTCTTGATGAGGAGGATCGGGCCGTCGTAGGCCTTCTGCATAGTCAGCCCAAACGTGAACTCGGGGCCGATCTTGCCGCCATCTTCTTTGGGGTTGCTGCGCGACCCGTAACCGGCCGTCAGCTTGCCGAATCCCTCGCCCAGCATGCCGCGGTCCGGCGAGCCGGTCAGATACGAAATCCACACCCGCTCGCAGACTGTCGGCTTGCCGTCCGGGCCTCTCATTTCCTTGAGCATCGGCGCGGTGGCCAGGTCGTCTCCGATGTAATCGAACGTCTCGACCTTGGCCTGCCCTTCCATATTCGACTGACCGGCCAGGATGTAGACCTTCAGCGGTTTCCCGTCGGGGTCGGGCAGCGGGTCCGGAACCTCGTCGGCAAAGGCAGGCAAGGCGAGCAGTACCAGCGCAACGGCGGAGATGGTTGAGACCGATCGAGTTCGGAGGCGGAAGACCATGGAAAGTCTCCTGTGAGTGGCGGGCGTGATTTAGTCTGGCGGCACGCTCTCCAGACCTTCAAACACAAACCGTTTGGTAGCAAGACCTTCTGATTATACCACACCGGATTCCAATTGCCAGAAAGCACGCCCGTCGTTCCCCTCCACGTCCGCCCAATCGTCTCACGAAGGCCGACTCCACACAACGTTGCAGCGAGCGGCCAGCACGAAAAAAAATCCGCACTCTGCCACGGACGCCGGCCTGTTATGCCCGATTCCAGAGCATTATCCTCGATGGGGTTTGTGATGCGACTGCGGTTGCGTCCGGACTACTCCCCCTTCTCGCTTCGCGGATTGGAAGTGATCGACAGCAAGAAGCGTAGCACGATGCCACTGGTCGAGAGGATCAAGCATTGGAGGAAGCACCGGCGGCGCTGGAGCTTGGCCGATGGCAACGACTCTCAAGAAAGTAGTGGCAATATACCCTCGTTCCGGAAGGGAGAGACGCCGGTGTCGTCCTCGTGAAGCCAAACCTGCTGCCTGGGGCAACATGATATCTGGCGCGTCGCAAGTCCTTTGATGGCAATACTTGCGTCACCGTGCAGTGAGCTTCCCAAAGTGGACGTCGCGTTCGGGTGTTTCGCTATCGCTCTCGTTGCCTGTCTGTAGTCCCTTCATTCCGCACTCCTTGCCGAACGCCCTGCCAGTTGCCTCCTCTTGCGACGGGCCTTGCGAGTTCTCGGGGGCTGGCTCGTCCGCATGATGGCACGGTCGGGTTGGAAAGGCTATCATGAAACCAGCAGCCATGCGTTGGTTTGCGGAGCTTCGCGTAGGTGGCGTTGACGCCGACTATGATCAGAACGAGGTTGGGAACATGAAATTGACTCAATGGATTGCAGCGTGCCCCCGGCGTGCTGACGTGCCGCGGCGTTGGTTGGACTTGGTTGCCGGGCAGTTATTCTTGGCCAGCGTGCTCTGCTCCCCGGCAAACGGGGAGCAGACGACGAACCGGATATTGGACACGGCCGACATCAAGAGAGGCCTGATCGTTCACATTGGTTGCGGGGACGGGAACGTCACGGCGGCGCTTCACGCGAGCGACAGTTGCATCGTGCAGGGCCTCGATGCAGACGTGACAGCGGCCCGGCAAACCATCCAGTCGCTTGGCCTTTACGGCCGAGTAACAGCGGAGCCGTGGACGGGAGAACGCCTGCCCTACGTGGATAATCTGGTGAACCTGGTCGTCGCCGACCACCTCGGCAAACTGCCGATGCAGGAAGTGCTGCGGGTGCTGGCGCCCGGCGGCGTGGCATTGATTGGCGGGGAGAAGATCGTCAAACCGCGTCCGAAGGAAATGGACGAGTGGCAACAGCACTATCACAACGCGGACAACAACGCGATAGCCCGTGATGAACTAGTCGGCCCGCCCCGGCGCTTCCAGTGGATCGCTGAGCCGGACTGGAGCCGGGCGCATCTGACTTTGCCGTCCATGAACAGCCTCGTGTCGGCGGGAGGCCGCCTGCTGAGCATTGAAGACCGCGCCTCGGCCGAGCACCCGGCCTTGCCGGGCAAGTTCGCCTTGATCTGCCGCGATGCCTTCAACGGCATCGAACTCTGGCGTCACCCGTTTGCCGATTGGCAGCCGATCGATATCTACATCAAGTACACTCCGACCCAACTGCAGCGCCAGCTTGTCGCGCTGACAGACAAGGTGTATTGCACGCCGGGCCTGGACGCACCGATCACCGTGTTCGACGCCCGGACCGGCGATGTTCTCAGAAGCTATCCCGAGACGGAACGAACCCAGGAGTTTGTCTACGACCAGGGCGTTCTCTACGTCGTGCTGGGCGATCCGTTCGACACCGTTGGCATCGGCCGCCAAAGCGGGGCCATCGGCTCCACCGCATTCCCCCGCGCCGCCTACGGCCCGATCATTCCGAAACTCGAAAACTCGCGGAGCAGCATCGTGGCGATCGACGCCGAATCGGGCCGCCAACTGTGGCGCAAAGAGGGCGACGCCACGCGTGCGTATCAGGGCGCCTCGCTGGCCGTGCAGGGCACGAATGTAGTGTACTGCGCCGACGATTCCTTGATCTGTCTCGACCGCACGACGGGCGCCCAGCGCTGGCGTCTGCCGTGCGAGATCTCGCTTTCTGGCAGAACCAACGCCGGCAAGCCAGTCCCATTGATACCGGGCATGACGATGTCGCTGGTCTTGGACGACGATGCGGCATACGTCGCTGACACCCGCACTCTCTCCGCCTTCGCCATGAAGGACGGCGCGAAGCTCTGGACGACCCAGACCCGCATGAACCATTACAAGGCCCCAGACCTGTTTCTGACCACCGGCGCCGTGTGGACGGCCAACGACAAGGCCTACGATCGGCGAACTGGCGCCGAGGTCCAGAGCCTCGTCCAGAAGATGACCGGACCGATGGGGCACGACCGTTGTTACCGCAACCGCATCACGGACCGCTGGTACATCAACTCGGTCACGGGAGGAACCGACTTCCTGGCCCTCGACGGCTCCGGCGAATTCCCGAACCCGTGGGTCCGCAGCACGTGTGGGATTGGCTTCCTGCCCTGCAACGGGCTGTTGTACGTGGGGCCGCCGGCCTGTTCGTGCGCGAACAAGGTTCAACTCACCGCATTCAACGCGCTTGCTTCCGATCCGTGCTTCAAGTCGTCCGGCCAACCCATCACGGTCGCCGTCGCTCCGCAGCTCGAAGAAGGGCCGGCCTACGCCGCCGGAATCGAACGTGAGCCCGCGGTTACCGACGCCGACTGGCTCACCTATCGGCAGGATGCGAGCCGTAGCGGCCATTCTACGACCGCCGTGTCCGTCACGCTCGAACCACGGTGGCGGACGAAGCTTGCCACCCAGGCCAGTCCCCCCGTAATCGCCGGCGGACAAGTGTTCATCGCCGACGAGGACGCGCATGCCGTATGCGCCCTGAATTCCGCCGACGGCAAGATCCAGTGGACCTATACCACCGGCGGACGCGTCGATTCACCGCCCACCTTTCACCGAGGACGATTGCTGTTCGGTTCGCACGACGGCTGGGTGTATTGCCTGCGGGCAGCCGACGGGGCGCTAATCTGGCGCTTCAGGGGATTGCCCGACCGGCTGTTGTGCGCCTACGAACAAGTCGAGTCCGCCTGGCCGGTCTGCGGCAGCATCCTCGTCCACGATGACGTCGCGTACTTCGTGGCCGGCCGAAATTCGTTCCTGGACGGCGGATTATTCCTCTTCGGTCTTGACCCGCATACAGGCGGAGTGATTCATCAGCAGCGACTGTACGGGCCCTATGGTCCCGACGGCCATCCGATCATCAGCGAGGTGACGGCGCTAGGAGCGACCGGCGCGGGCGGCATCGAGGGAAACAAGGGAGACATTCTGTTGGCCGAAGAGGGGCATCTCTTCCTTCGTCATCAGGCGTTCACACCGGATCTCAAGCTGGTAAACCCCGACCATCCAATCCCGCCGCGCCTGATCACCTCTCACGGATTTGTCCAGCCGACCCCGCATCACCGAAGTTGGTGGACAATTGACACTACACTCCGCTATGACATCGCCACCGGGAGGGGCCCGGTGCATGGCGACATCCTGGTTCGCGACGGCACACGGTTCTACGAGGTCCGCGGCTATCAGCCGAGTCGGACGGCCACGTTCGATCCGCGCCGCAGCGGCTACACGCTTCACGCCGGTGACCTCTCGACAATACGCGTTGAGCCTGGTGCAAGCACGAGAAGGGCCGTTCCGCGCAGCACCGCGCTGAAACGCTGGGAAGCCTCGATCCCGATTACCGGCAAGGCGATGGCGTTGGCGGGCGGTGTCTTGTTCGTCGCGGGCACCCCTGTGGCGTTTCCCGAGGATGACTTGGCCAAGGGATACGAAGGACGGCTGGGTGGAATTCTATGGGCCGTTTCCGCCTCAACGGGCGAGAAACTCGCCGAGTACCAACTCGACGCCGCCCCGGTTTGGGATAGCATCGCCGTGGCCCAGGGCCGTTTGTACATCGCAACGCGAGATGGCAACCTTCATTGCTTCGCGGGAAGACGATGAGTGCCGGCCTCTGTCACCGCCCGAGCGGAACCTGTTGAAATTGAGGAGATCCAGGGGGCATCCTTCGCATCAAGACCACTCGCCAGCAGGAAGCACGCAAGTGCACCTGGTGGCGGACCCCCACGCGCGCAGGCTCAGGGTGTTTCGTGCCCCCGGTGGGGGCGACCTCGTGCGCAAACGCGTGGTCGACGAACGTCGCCGCCGCAGTCAGATTGACGGCGCTCCTGTGCCAGGTCCCGCGACCCGCTTACCACGCGTCGCCAGGCTTATTGCTTATCCCGCCACGCCGTCGGCATATCCCCATAACCGCCAATCCTGGTGACGGACTGGAGACGCTTGACAGCCAACGGCTTGAGTCGATAATGCGCAACTTGAGAAGGCAGGAATGTCCCACCGCACCGGTGAGCATAGTGCAGGCTGTTTGCGACGAGCAGGTTGTGTGTGCGACAGTCTGCCTGTCACTGGTTCGGTTTGTGTCGAGGAGTTTACATATAGCGACTAGAATCCAGAAGGAGCTTAGACGAAGTATTTCGTAACCGTTATAACAGCCAAATCCACCCATCCAAACAGGAAGCAACATGTCGACTCAGGCCCACAAGATCCAGACGCACAGATTTGGGTACGCCATTCCCGAAAATCCCGCAGACTTCAATCCCGCGGACTTTGTTGAGAAAGCGGTTTCCTGGGTGAAAAGCCTGGTGAACCCGGGCGAGAAGATCGCTCTCTCCGCGTCCGGGGGCGTCGACAGTACGGTCGCCGCGTTTCTCCTCGACCGTATCGTCGGCAAAGACCTCCATGCGTTCTTCATCGAAGACGGTTGCCGTCGCCTCATAAACGACAAGCCCGAGGGGGAAGTCACGCGTGAGATCTTCAGCAAACTGAGTTTCACGGTCCTGGGGGTGAGGGACGAGATTCTCCCGCCACTGGTGGGGCTTTCCGACGGTGAAGAGAAACGCAAAACGTTCATCGGCAACTACAGGAAAGTATCAGACAGGCATATCGGCCAGGTGGGCGCCTCCTGGGTCGCGGATGGCACGATCGCGCCAGACATTATCGAAACCGAAGGCGGCTTCAAGAGCCAGCACAACGTCGGCTGGAACTACTCTGTCGGGAAGATCGAGCCGCTGGCGTCGCTCGCGAAGCCTCAGGTCAGGAAGGTCGGCGAGTACCTCGACCTCCCTCCGTCATTCACGCACCGGATCCCCTGTCCCGGTCCCGCGCAAATTGTCAGAACTGTCGGCGAATTCACTGAAGAGAAGCTCCATACGGGCCAGCTCGCGTCCGATATCATCGAACAGGAGACTGAGAAGTACTATACTGAAAAACACGGCAGACCCTACATTTACGACGAAACTACCGGCATCCGGACGCCCTTTCAGTACTTCGGAATGGCGCTCGACCCGGACATGGAACCCGACCCGGCCCTGGCAGACCTGGCCCGCAGCACTCTCGGCGCGAACGCGGAGTGCTTCAAGATGGCTAGCCGGACGACGGTCGTCCCCGAAGAGGGAACGCGCCCCGAGATCCCTATCTACAAACCTGTCTCGTGGATGAAGGTCGACGGCGATATCGACTATGACAAACTGAGTTCGCTCTGTGTCGAGGCGTGGAGTGAGCTTGAGCTTCCGCGCATTCTTCTCGAACTTTGCGCGAACGATGCGCCGAAGACCAGGTACGTCGTCGGCATGCGGGCGGTCGAGAGCGCGGCCGCGAAGTTGGCGCGTCCGGTTCGGATAGACGAGGCGGCGCTCCTTGAGATAGGTAAGAAAACTGCTGCGCACACTGGCGCGTCGCGGGTGGCGTACGATATCAGTGTCAAGCCACCGGCAACGATCGAATTCGAGTAGTCTTCGTTCAGGGATATGGCTACCCTTCAGGCAGTGCAAGAGAAGAAACAACAGAATTTGCCAACAGGCCAGATGGAGGCCATCCCAATTCCGCTGCGCTCCATTGGGAAGCCCCATCTGCACGTTTGACCGCTTTCTTAGGCGCCCACAGCCCAATTCCTATTGCCGCCAAATGCGCGGAGGGGACATCGCCCTGGTCCTAGAGGACGTTCGCGACGAAATCCACTGCAGTCATCAGAATGATGGCGGAACATGGCCGTTCGGGCTGACTCGTCCAGTGTCTTCTTGCTCTCGCGCAACTGCACCAGGTGGGGGCGACCCAGATCACGAACAGGTGGTCACCGATTGCTGCTGATGTAGTTGTGTTGACTGCGCGCTCTGACGAGTAACCCACCTCCAAGATTGGCGATCAGGTCCTCCGCATCCTCTAAACCAACGCTGAGGCGGAAGAAGCCGGGGCCGAGGTCCTCCGGACAGTTCAGCACGCCCAATTCGGGATGGTTACCGTCTTGGGGATAGTACTGGAGGAGATTTTCTCATGCAGACTGGAATGGTTCGAGCGGTGAAGACCATGCGGCTTCATGGACCTGTTGTATCTGATCTGTACTTCAGGCGTTTATTCTCATGTCGTCATGCTCCAGCAGTTGGCCTATTCTGCGACCTGGAAGGCATCGACTACGATGTGGCAATCCTTCGAGGCGGGGTTCTTGGTCCCCTTGACCACGATCTTGAGCGTGTGCTCTCCTTTCGGCAAACCGGTCATCTTGAACAGTTCCTGCTGTGAAAGTCGCTTCGGGCTGTACGTGTCGACCGGGGCTTCGAGGGTGCCGTCGAGATACACGTCCGCCTCTCCATTGTCGAGGTTCTTGACGCCGATCCAGGTGATTCCGGTGGGCCACCGGATGCCGATGGTCGAACGAGGAGGCCGTTGCCTTGGCAGTCAGTGGCGTGTTCTTGGCTGTGTACCAGCCGGTGCAGTTGTAATAGAGGGCATCGTGGAAGTAGCAGTCTTCGATCCACACGAAGTCCTTGCCGTGTACGCCCTTGTCGAAATCGACGAACACCCCCCGTCCGAAACGCGCGAATTCGATTCCCTTGATCTTGTAGCCGCCGATGTTCTTCAATCGAATGCAGGCTTTGTCAATGTTGTTACCGGTTGCGTCTTGCCGATCGATCAACGGTCTCGGCCCGTCGTCGTAGGAGCCGATGGTGATGGGATTCGCGGCGGTACCTTCGCCTGGCGGCCGAAGCTCTTCGTTCCAGGCGTCCCCGCGTTTCAAGAGGATGCTGTCGCCGGGGGCGTACTCGGCCTGCGACGCCCTGGTCAGCGTCTTCCAGGCCGTGGCAGGCGACTGGCCGTCAGCGGTGTCGTTGCCCACCGATTGGCTGACATGATAGGTGGTCGCCGCCCAGGATGCTGGAGCGAGGCCCGCCGTCAACGGGCCGATCAACAAAGTCGCCAGAGTCACTCTTCTCACGTTCATTGCTTGTTTCCTTTCACCTGATTGTTGAGCCGAATTCACCATCCCCAGAACCTACTTCAAACAGGGCCCGGCCGCACGTCGCCTCCAGTCGATATGTTACCATCGCGTCTCTCAAATCCCCAGCAAACCTAGTCCGGGTTTTGCGGCAAACAGTTCTGATTGTGCGACAGTCATTGAGGCGACCGGCGGTTTCCGGCACTGTGAACCTGGGAACAAGATTGGCGGCGGGCGAGAAGTCCGGTAAAACCGCGGTCCAAGGACGCGGTGCGGCGGCGGAACATCGCAGGACGCGACATTGGCGTGGGCTACTTCCTCAGGACAGCTTTGGGGTGGAAGCGACGGGAAATGCCGACTGGCCATCTCCGGCATAGGCATAGCCGGCGACGGTTAAGGCGATCGCAAGGCACAGCGCCAGTCGAATCATAGGCATTTCTCGATTGCTTGTTTGAGGTCGGCAATCAAATCCTCCGGCTCTTCCAGGCCGATCGACACACGGGTGAATCGCGGAGGAATACCGCGAAGATGTTCCTCGCGGCGCGCAACAATCCTTGTGACTGGATCACCCAGGCTGGTGGCATTGAGAATCAGCTTGACGTGCCTGCCCAAGTCGCGGTGTACGGCGTCCTTCTTCCATTCGACGCCCAGCATACCGCCGAACCCCTTCAGAGTAGCTGATTCCGCATTCTGGTTCCACGCAGGCAAGCCGCCATAGCGCACCCGGGCAACGGCCGGATGCGATTGGAGAAACTCGGCAACCATCTGGGCGGAACGGCAGTGCTGCCGCATTCGCAAGGGAAGTGTCTTCACGCCCTGCGTAACGAGGAAGGCGTCCATCGGCCTGAACACACCGCCGAACCAGTTTTGCGCTCTCTCAATCTTGCCCACGAGTTCCTTTTTTCCGGAAACAACTCCACCCATGGCGTTACCGTGGCCACCCATGTACTTCGTCACGCTGTGAATCACCAAGTCGGCGCCAAGACGGGACGGCTGCAGCAGGTACGGGGTCAACCAGGTATTGTCCACGATCACCGTTGCGCCGGTCTCCTTGGCTATCTTGATCAGCGCAGGCGTGTCTAGCACTTCCATCGTTGGGTTCACGTAGGGTTCCCAATGGACGAACTTGGCGGGCTTGCGTTTCAGGGATTCCACCAGGTTCTCGGGGGCGGTCATGTCCACGAATTCAACCTCGACGTTCCAAAACGGCAGGTATTCGCGGAACAAGGTCATCACCCAGTCGTAGTTGCATTGGTGAGCCACCACGCGATCACCTGGCCCGAGCAACGCCATATAGGTCTGCGAAATGATGCTCATCCCGCACGGTCCACCCACGGCCGCTTCGGTACCTTCCATTTCCATCACTTTGCGCAGCAGCGCCGCAACCGTCGGATTCCTGAGGTTGCCTGGCCGCTGGTAGCCCGGGGCGGCCTTGTCCTGGCTGATCGGTGTGACCTGATAGCCAGGTTGTTCACCGTGATGAATGAGCTGAGATCCGAAATGCCGGCCCGAGTTGGATGTGAAATGTTCGTCAACCAAGTCTGTCCGTGGCGTGATGGTCGCCCGGGCGGTCGCGTCCTCGGATTCAACCGCCGGGGCCGCCGTAATTGCTGGCACAGCCGCCCCCGCACCGAGCAAGGACGTGATCTTCAGGAATTCGCGTTTGGTTAATTGGTCCATGATTTGGCCCTTTGTTGCTGAGGAACCGGATGGGACGAGGCGACACATTATCATAACACGCGAGCGACCACGACACCGAGGGAGAAGGCGAATGTTCCCGGCGATCCTTTGCTGCAACGCCATTCGCGACATGCGGTGGGTACACGCCCGCTGAACGAAGTTCGTCAACCTGCGGCGGTCACGATGACCGACCACAGTCGGCGACATCCCAAACTTACCGAGGTTGGACAATACCGATGCGACTTGGAGGGCGCATATCGGCGCCGAGTTGCGATTCACCTCTGCAGGAAACAGCATGCCGCTCGCGCGCTGAGAACGCGCTTGGTCTATCTCGAACCGCATTTCGCTAACTGACGCAGGTCACATCGCCCCCGCGCAACCTCTGCCCGCCGGCCGAAGTCGCACCGGACCAGGTGGCCCTGGGGCGTTGCCGCCCCAGGGCTCCCACAGACCCGTACGTGCGCGCATTAGCGCATACGGTTCCTCGAATCATGGGTTCGCTGCTTGCCTGCAGACCGAACGAACGGCGCACACACGGGCCAGCGGATAACGCTGAATCAGGCGGCAGAACGCGGGCCAGTTCAGCGAGCGAAGGCAGTTGCGGCGGCAAAGCCACTTCCGCCAGCGACGCTCGACTTCATGGAGAAAACGCGATAATGCCGTTCCATTTCCGGTGACACCGTAGTACGCGTAGTGACCGCGTAGCTTCTCGTTCAGTTTCCGTTGCTGTTCGCGGATCGGGAGGTGCCGGTTGGCCCGACACCAGGAGTCCATGCTCCGCACGGCTCGGCTGAATCGATCAGAGGCTGTCTTCCGTTTGACGATCCAAGAGCCTCGCCGGGATCTACCCCAGTAGTGAGTGAAGCCCAGCAAGTCAAACGTCCCCGGACGCTCCGGTGGCTCACCTCGGTAGCCCGTTGCCCACGGTGTGGGCGGACGGAAAGGGATGAGTCGCGTCTTGGTGGGGTGGACCGTCAAGCCGTACCTGCCGAACCGCTTGGGCACGACGTCCATCACACGCAGGGCGTCGCCATGGTCGCGAAACCCAACGGCAAAGTCGTCGGCATAGCGGATCAGAAAGGCACGGTTTTGAAGACGAGGTTTCACGTCTTGTTCGAACCAAAGGTCCAGCACATAGTGCAGGAACACGTTGGAGAGCAAGGGCGAGATCACTCCTCCTTGGGGCGAGCCAGAGTCAGGGTAGCTCACGCTCTCGTCTTCCGTCACGCCCGCGTTCAGCCATTTCCCGATCAGGCGCAGCAACACACCGTCACGCACCCGAAGTTGGAGAAACGTTCGCAGGTGGCCGTGATCCAGGTTGTCGAAGAATTTCCGGATGTCCACCGGCGATTGCCTCGCCAACACTGCTATCCGCTGCTGTTTCGTGGACACGGTTGTCGAATTTCGAGGCATTCGTCGTGTTTCTCAGTAACGGTTCCATGATCCGACGTCTCGCTTCCCTCCACTGGCTCCGGCTGGGGGCCGTTCGCCAGCTTCGCTGGTACTATCAAGACGCTATGACTTCCTGCCGCCCATCCCGCCGCGCTTCGTTTCCTTCGCTTGGCGGTACCGCGGTTGCACTCGTTGTTTTCGCTCCTCGGCGGACGAGTGCGCCGCCGAGGCCGGGAGTTGGTCACCCGGTATCTCCGGCCGGGAATCTCCGAGGAAGCGACAGGATCTCCCAAGTTCCTGGGGAATCTCGATTGTCCGTTTGCACATGTTCTTACCGACGCCGGCAGGACTGCCTGCGCCAGACCATTACGGTGCAGCAGCGTGGCCCCCGGACCCCCAGGTGCGAAGGCTCCCACAATTGGTCTTTCGACGCCCGATAGCACGGCTTTCGGACTCGCTGTCTACGCTTTGCAGGGCAGATTACTCCGACCCACGCAAGACTCGCTTCCGGTTGCTGGTCAGGCTCCACCGGATGGGCTTTCCACCCACAAGATTCCGATGAAAGGTTTCAAGATTGTGTCCTTACATTTCTATCCTCCTCTCCCAAGCTTTGCTTGGCGCAATGGGGGCGACCTGGATCAGTTGGCAACTCGCTCTTCCCCTCATCAGCGGGGGCGAACTGTGAACTGAATTGACCCTCCGCTTGCGCGCTCATGACACGCCCTCCCAAAGCGCTTCGGGCCTGATGGGCCATGGAACGGATGTGGTCATTTCTACAACGGTTTTCGCCCGGGTACTCCTCGACTGAGAGGTCGTACTGCAACTGCAATTGTTGAAACCCGCCTCTCCAGATCGACGGCAACTCCGGCACGGCCGCGGGTGTCGCCGAGATGCTCCAGCAGAGCCACAACCGGTTGCCTTTAGGATCCTTTTGCTGCTGGCCCTCCCCAGCGATGGCTCGGTGACCGGATTGTGTGGAGCAGGACGAGGAATGAACGCCTCAAGTAGAGAAGTTGACAGAGGAGCTTTGAACATGAAGTCACTTGCCATCGGTTTGGTTTTCGTGCTTGTACTCGTGTCTTTCACCGGTTACGCAACGGCAGGAGAGAAACCGAACATCGTCTTCGTGATGGCGGATGACCAAGGCTGGGGCCAAACCGGTTACTACAACCACCCGCTGCTGAAGACCCCCAACCTCGACGCCATGGCCGCCAACGGACTGCGATTCGACCGCTTCTACGCGGGTGGGCCTGTCTGCTCGCCGACCCGCGCTAGCGTGCTGACCGGCCGGACGCACGACCGCACGGGCGTCTATTCGCACGGTTGCCCGTTGCGTCATCAGGAGAAGACGCTGCCGCAGGCGATGAAACATGCGGGCTACGCCACTGGCCATTTCGGAAAGTGGCATCTCAACGGGTTGCGCGGGCCTGGAGTTCCCGTGCTCGAATCCGACACGCATCATCCGGGGACCTTTGGATTCGACGAGTGGTTGACTGCCAATGCATGCAGGAGAGCGAGCGTCCCGGCGTCGTCGCAATCACCGGACATGTCTGTATCGAGAATCACTTTCACCGGCGAGGTCTCGGCTGTGTTGCGCTTGTCCGAGGCACTTGGTCGAGGGAAGAGTTCACGAATCAGCCGAATCGAATCGCGGGCCGTGTGCATGAACGAGTAGCCGCCATCTTCCGGCAGATGCTCGACCGGCAGCTTGTACCAGGATTGGATCGTGAGGCAATCCGGAAAGATGCCGTCGCGACGCAAGCGACGGATGTAGGCAAGTGTCTCGTCATGAAAGAGGCGGTTGCCCAACTCCGGCTTGCCTGCCACCTTCTGCGGATTGGTGTCATAATTGACGACCAGCCAGAATTCGACACCCTGCTGTTCGCACCATCGCTGAAGGGCTTTGAATTTGACCGCGTTGTCCACGCGCCGCGTAGGATCGGTGCGATTCGCCTTGGCCCGATAGTAATTCCAGGGGCAGTCGACTTCCACAAAGTCGAAGCACGTTCCCTTTCTCTTCGCGGCAAGATAGACAGCCTCTAATGCGTCGCGATAGTGAACGCCGCTCTGATTGCTCCAGGTTCCCAGCATGCCTGGCTGTTCCGGAGTGTAATGCCAGTTGGGGAAATTGGTGATCAGGCCGATACGTGTTTTCGGAAAGGTTTTGCGGCATTCCACGAGGAACTCCGCCAATTCCTCGGCGGCTTGCTTCAGGTCCAGGCCGTCAACCGTTTCACGGTCGCAACCCATCATGCGCCGGATCGGCCCATCGAGATGGAGGGCACGCATTTGCACGCCCCGGTGTTTCATCCACGTATGCATTGCTCGCGCCCGTTCGGCGGCGGCCTTGCCCGCGCCCACGCCGGGCCGGAAATTCCCAAACTCGGCATCCACTGCAATGTGATGTTCTTTCGCGAACTGGGCGAACGCATCGACCGGCAAGGGAGTCGCCCAGTCGGGAGGCACGGCCTGCAACGAGTAGACCTTGTAGAAGTCTATCTGCCGGCGAACTTCGTCCCACTCGTTTATGCGTTCGCCGAAGAGCGGCGCGGTCGGCTTTGTGATATGAGACGGAGCGATGCCGATACGATAAGGCTTCGGAGCCAACGTTGGGCCTAACGGCTTGCCACCCGGCCCGCGGAACGGGGGCCGGCAGTCCGCCGCGTTTGCTGCTGTGTCGAGATGCCCAGCGGCCTTTTCCACGCAGGGTCCTATGGAGGAACTTCTCTGGGGGCTGGAAATGTCGGCAACCGTGGCCGGTTCCTCGTCTTGTCCAGAACACGGGATCGTCAGTGTGAGGCACCATCCCACTGCGGAAACAGCGAAGATTCTGAGAAAGCGAGCCTCAACGTGCATAGCGGGGCAACTCCTTATGTGAAAGAACCTAGGCTCGCCGAACGGATCGAAGTAACCGGTCTGTTGTTTCTCGGTACTATCGGCCGTACCCTCTCTGCCAAACAGATATCTTGCATAGTGCGGATCATTACGGGTTGACGGCCTTGATGGCGGCGTAGGCCTTGTCGCCGTGGTTGATGAAGGCCCAGCCGTCCTCCTCGACCCGTCCGAATCTGGGGTCGGTATAGATGTACAGGTCGTCGTCCCCATACGGCTGCAGAAGCCAGACGTTCTTGTGCTGGAAGGAGTAGTATAGGCACGCGAAAAGAGCATGCCATTGGCAGCCAGGCTGTCAATCGCCGGGGTGTTGATATACTCGTTGCCGATCACGCAGCTCATGGCATCCGAAAACCAATGGTCCGTCATGATGATGAGGATGTTCGGTTTCGGCGAGGCGTTGTGATCTTCGGTCGGGGCTGCCGCCAATTCGTATGCGGCCATAACCGCTTTGACGAGTTCCGCTTTCTTGCCACCGCGATAATAGACCCGTTGCCCGAATGTTTCTCCAGCGGCAAATGCGCCGGGATCCTTGCTCGTGGTGTAAAGTCCGATTCGGAACGGCTGGTTATCCTTCGTGATGATTCTCACAGTACCAAACCATTCCCAACTAGCGGGGTTCTGATCGGGCTTTGCCGGCAACAAGGCTGCCCGGATCGCCTTCCAATCTGCTGGAGTTGCAGTGAACTGAACGTCATCGAGTTTCGGATGATCAAACTTGATTGAGATGGTCTTCACATCCTTTGGCTCTGGCAGCATCAACTGAGTGGAAACCCGTTTGTCGGTACCACGGTCCGCATCCTTCTTGCCGTTGTCCTCGGAAGCGTGGGCGAATCCTGCGTTAATCAAGAAGGCCGCGAGCATCGCTACGAGACTCAATTTCTTCATCATCGCCTCCTTAGTAAAAGTAAACAGTTGAGAGGATTCGGACATTTTCGCCGCACATCCGGTCGCGATGGAGAGCAAGAGTGCGATGGCCGGTGGTTGTGTTCGTCTTCTCATGACATCCTCACTTGTCAATTGTTGTATCCGCTCTGGTATTGAATCCACCGACCTTGCGGTTGTTCTTCCAGTTTTCGTAAAGCGTCTGTAACGATGAGACTTTCTCCGGCATCTCGGCCGCGAGATCGTTAAGTTCCGCTGGATCTTCGCGGAGATTGTACATTTCCCAGGAGGACGAATCTTTCAGCTTCACGATTGCCCAGTCTCCGAATCGGATCTTTCGCTGATCGTCCGCATGCCCGGTGATTATGAGCCGATTCGAATCGGTCGGCTTGCCTTCGAACGCCGGCAGTAGGCTAATTCCATCGAGCTTTGGAGAAATATACCCATCGACCTTCGTGGGGTATTCTGTCTTGGCAAGCTCCAAGAACGTCGGCATGAAGTCGACGGAATGCACGGGACTTCGATGGATCGTTCCTGGCGAGATCACCTTGGGCCAATGCGCAATCAGGTGAGTCCTAGCTCCACCCTCATGCCCCGCCTGCTTGAAATGACGGTAGGGCGTGTTTCCCACGTTCGCCCACTTTGCATCGAGGTTTGGAGTTTCAATTTCACCGCCATAACAGCCCAAATCCGCAAAGCCAATGTCATCGCCCATAATCAAGACGATATTGGGCCGGGTCTCCGGCGACTTCGATTGCCTTATCGCTTGCGCGGGCGCAGGGCTCGCCGATCTGACGAAGCTCCCACT
>Ga0180437_10003064_pt1 | contig 25441 bp, 38 predicted proteins | sample SS_ome_4_FD_132410 | JGI IMG/M metagenome (GOLD analysis project Ga0180437, IMG submission 132410) | Hypersaline lake sediment archaeal communities from the Salton Sea, California, USA - SS_3_D_1 metaG | ecosystem: Environmental > Aquatic > Non-marine Saline and Alkaline > Hypersaline >... | reverse complement strand
AGTGATATCTATATTTAGCGTGCTTTCCCACTTCCTTTTTTATTTTTGTGGGGTTTTTACAGTTCTGTTCCTCTTAGCCTTGAATAATCAAGACAAAAGAATAGAATATTTCAGAAAAACAGGAGATTGGCTGCAAGCTGTGCCGAAACGATGCGAAAAATGCAAAACATTATATCACGAATAAGCCGGACAAGCTGTGACATTTAAAGGACATCAGCAAAACGATAAAAAAATATTATGCTAAAATAAAAGAATAAATCCTTTCTTCCCCAAGTTTGAAAATAACTCGTATCTGGCTCCCCTAACCAGGGAGTTTTTTATTGCAACAAAAAGCCCTCTTTCGAGGGCCGAACCTTGAGTTTTTGAATCAGATTTAAGCTATGATTTTTTCCAAACGTATTTATTAAGCGCGAAAACTGTTAAATCAATACTCTTATCGAAAAGATAAGAAATAATTTTTTCTTCTGTACTTTCGTTTATTACAGGTATGTCTATTAATTCGTTTATAAATTCAACTGCTTTCTGCTTTTTCTCAGATCCCTTTAAATCTTTAAATTCATTTTCGACTCTTTCCACAATATCAAAAATCTGTTCATCTTTGATTTTGAAAACAATCTCTCTTACCTTGTCAAATAATCCCATTTTCTTTTCCTTTCTTCTTCTGATGCTTCTGCTTTTTATTATTTCGAGAATTTTTTCACGGATAAAATCACCGCAATTACTTATTCCTATAATTATAATATCATAATACGGGATATAATTAAAGTCGATCTTTCCGTCTCTGTGAAAATCACTTAATCGCCTGTCATATTCTGCGTGAGTATAAACAGTTTGCGGCGTCACCTCGATATCATATTGTTCGCAATAATCGGCAATTGTTTCAAAGAATAAATCAAATGTTTTTTCATCCGGCAAAACAGATTCTTCAGGATGATTCCGGTATCCGGCAATCGCAATTCCGATTGTACCCGTGTTCCCGAGCTTGCAGTGAGCTACGTAGCGGCCTATTTTGCAATTATTATTAGCCTCAGGGGGTAACATACCCCCTGAGTTTGTATGATCGTGAACGCCTATATTGTCCACGATAACATGATAATGCTTTTTGTCGCTTTCAGTTGCCGTTAAATTACCGGCCGTCCAATGAGCGCATATTCGTTTCATTAATATCTTCTGCTTATATTTGTTCCGCCTGAATCCTGTCTGACAAAAAATTTCACTTCGGGCTTGTTTTTCAAGGCATAAACAGCTCCGTGATATTCGTAAGTTGTTTGCAATTCTTTTTCTTCGTCGAGCTCTTTGGCTATCAATTGCAGAACTTTTTTTTCCTCTTCATTGAACTCTTTTTCTTCTGATGCCCGTTTGAAAGCATCTTTTAAGTTTAATTTGCCTGAATATAATACCATTTTTAGTTTTCCTTTCGTTTAACCTTTAAAAAAATCTGTTATTTTGGAGTAAAAAGCAAACACGGTTCCGAATATAATTCCCAAAAAAGTACCAACTTTAAGATAAAATGATTTATCTTTTTCTAGATTGTGAATCCTCACTGAATGCCCTGTCAGAGGATTGTTTAAGGTCTCAATTAATATATCCTGCTTGCTGTGTATTTCATTTTGACTCTTGGTTAATTCGTCGATTTTTTTCTCGATCCTTTCCATTTCTTTTGTTGTTAAATCAAACTTATAATTATCCAAAATAAAACCTTTATTTTTTACTTCTATTTATACCATCTTTAAAAGCTTTGATGAATTTTTTAATAATACCGTCTTCTATGCCTGTTTTAACGAAGCCTATTTTTGTCCTTGTATAAGGAATAACTTTCTTTTTGAAGTGCTTTTTGATTTCGTTACTGAAAAATAATAATATATTATTTAATAGCCAAAAAACGCTTAAGGTAATAACGTGTATATTAGTAAAAATTAAATCGAACTTCAAGGTGTGTTCGTCGAAGAAATCTTGCTCTTCCATAAAGTTTTCTGCTAAATTGATTAAACCTTTTACATATTCATATGAATCTACCAATATCGTCTCTGAGCCTCCTTTTTGCTGCATCGCTTAACCTTTTTCGTGTTTTTATGCTTACAGAAAATTTGCCGTTCGAATTATTGCCCTTGCCTTTCTTTGAGCTTATGCTTAATGATGTTTTTCCGTTTTTTCTGTTAGCCATAATTCCACCTTTTCATTATACAGCATTATAAAGAGTTTGTGTCATTCATTTGTATTAAATGCTATCTGTCTCGTCTGTCTTTCCAACCGTGCAGAAAAGCGGTGTACGTTCCTGAAGTGCTTGTATATCTTATTCTTACTTGACCTGAAGTATTAGTTAATACTTTCGGATTATCATTGCCGGCATTTGCCCAAAGAGCTGCCCCCGTGTCTTGCCCGGCGAAAAGATTGAAAACGCTTGACGATGGCGCGGTGTCAGCTTGATCCGGACTTGTCAATAATCCTTCAAGGTCTATGTCGGTACCTGTTACGGCACTGAATATATTTAAATTAGGTATAATTTTTATTCCTACCGGAGTCCCTACTGTTATTAAGGTCCCGGTATTCGGGAAGGCTCCTGTGGAAACTTGCAGAGGAACATTAAGCCAAAAGTCATCGCCGTCCCATGTGCCGTTAATTATATTCGCCGAAGAATCAGTTTGCCATGAGCGATTTCTTCTCTTGTAAACAAAATCTGTCGGCAATGTCGGACTAAGTCCGCTTGTGGCATGATTATTATAAAAAACATCTGTGGTTCCGTCCAGTTTGGATATTACCCATTCATGTATAGTGCCTGATATGGGCAAAGTTTCCGTAGCCGCAAAGCCGCCTTGACCTGTTCCCTCGGCAAAAGTGTCATCCGTTCTTTTCGTCGTGGCCGCTGAAAGCTTTATAACAACAGTGTCTGTGTCATCTTTTGCCATTCCGGTATTAATCAAAATGTCATGATCGGAATCGACGGCATCGTTTTCAGAATTTAGGCCTGTTAAATAATTCTGCGGAGCCTGAAGATTTGACCATCCGGTATTTCCGGTGCCTGTTGCCTTTACATATATATTACCGCCCTCGTCATTATATTGCGATCCCGGATCGGCAGTCACTACAGTTTCAGGGGAGCCGGATCCTGAAGATACCGTGACATTAGATATATTAATATCTCCGCTTATAAATATATCTTTCCATAATAAAGACGAAGAGCCTAAATCATAAGAACCTGTAAGGCCAGGCAGAAAAACACCGTCAAGAATTGCCTTAGCAAGAGCGGGGGTGAATCTCATCTGCCTAGAAGTCGAGAACAACATGTCTGTTCCGTTATCAATAACTGATCCGGTTGCTATACCTACAAAACCTCTGGTTGTCCCTACCTGAAGGCCTGATGAGTCGCTGTTTACATCAATGAAAGTGGCTCCTGTTATATCTTTAGATCCGTCAGCATAAAATGCCGATGTATCCGTCGCATTATGAGCGTCTTTAATTTCTGTAAAATTTTCGTTAACCTCCGGGGCTTCTGCCGTTGTCCCGTTGACGAAAGTGTTTGTGTAACTTGGCAATTGTCCCATTTATCGACCCTCTTGTTGTAATAATTCATTTAAAACTGTTGGTGCGCCGCCGCCCAGTGCTGCACCTGCTCCGACCGGTATTTGCGGACCGCCCAGCAATGCCCTTATCGCTGCTCCCTGAGCCCTCGGACCTATAAGGGGCAATGCTAAGGGGCCCAAAGCCGCACCTGCGGGGCCCAGAGCGGCGGCTCCTAACGCTCCTGCGCCGCTTCCTCTGACTAGCAAATTTATGACCTCCTGCTCGCTTCTGTTTGCACCACGGCTGACAGGCAAAAGGCCCTGGAAGTCTTGTCTTGCCCTTACGTCTCTTGCTCTGCCCAAAAACTTTTTGTTCTCAGGCATAAGGTCGTCTAAGGTTTCAAAGGCATCTGTTACGCCTTTTTCTATATTTGCATCGGTATCGACTGTTCTTAAGGTTCTGGCTATATTTTTATTTTTAAGTTCATTTTTTAATACGCTTAAACTGTCTTGCAATCGTGCAAATTCAGTATTTGCAGTTCTTAATTCGGGAAATTCGGAAACTAAAACATTATCAATGTCTTTCCGGATTTCGTTTAATAAAAAATCGCCCTGATTTGTTGTTCTGCTTACCGCTTCCCTTGAAAACGATGTAGCATTTTGTATTTTGCTTTTTAAGCCTAGAAGCTTTGCCGGAGTGACATCCCCCGATGCTAATTCTTGAGCAACTTCATTTATGATTTTCATGTCTTGCGGCTCTAAAACCTGAACGCCGCCTACGTTTATATCTTTAACTCTTTGAATAATATTTTCACTGACAGGTCGGGCGTCTAATATAATATTTTCAGATCCGGCAATTAGCTTTCTTGTTTCTCCGACATTTTTACCTAACTGCTTTTCGGTTTCCCTTATAGCCTTCAATGCTTTTTGTCCGAGTTCTTTAAATTCTCTTTCGGGCTGTATTTTCCCCCTTAAAATACTGTCGCCTGCAAGCTCTTTTGCGACAACTCTCGCAGTGCTTTCCTCGGGCACTGATGCCAAAAGCTTTGAAATAACAGGGGCTGCCTTTTCAATTGCTTTTCTGGCTACTATTTGGCCGCCAAAGCCTAAAGCTTCGCCGCCTGCTCCGAATGCTGCCTCAAGACCTATTTTTGCGGGGTCAATTCCTTCTCTTTGCTGTCTTGCAATTTCGATACCTTGCTTTGTGGTTTCGCCAAGCCCCGCCCCGCCTGCTCCGCCTAAAATTGCGCCGATAACTGTACCGGGCCCGGGGGCAATTGCAGTTCCTGCGGCTGCTCCGCCTAAGGCTCCGAGTCCTGAGCCACCTGCCGGCAATAGTGTTTGTAAAACGTTTCCTACCAGCTCCGATCCTGCTAAGGCTTGTTCTTGAGTCGGAGCAATTCCGCCGAGCCCTCCGCCGAGGCCTGATAATAATTCTACGACAGAAGGTGCTTGTTGAGCCGGTCGGTCAATTTCAAATCCTGCCGGCAAGTCCGCCTGAGCCTGCCGGTCAGGTTGATCAATTATAAAGCCTTCGGGCAATCCGGTTAAATTGGTTGCCATGTTCCACCTCTAAATATTAATTTATCACCGGTTGCCGGATTAGTCGCTGTCGTTCCTTCGGAAACTGTTAATGCTTGCGGCTGCTGTGGCATTTGTTGAGCAGCAGGAGGTTGCGGAAGTGCGCCGGGAAGAGCCTGAGCAAATAAGCCTGATAATTGTTTTTCTTTCCTAGGGTCAAATAAATCTGTTATTATTCGACTGTCTAAATCTTCAGGTATTGTATTTCTGAATCTTTCAACAAAATCAACTTGAGTATCAAATTTAGTTTGAGCTAATTGCTCGGCTCTTTTTCTGAAATCTTCGCGTTGTTCAGGCAATAACCTTTGGCCTGTTAAAGCTTTTTGCGCACCGAGTCTTAAGAAGTTAGGCACCGGAATGCCTCTTTGTTCCATGCTTGAAAAAGCGGCCTTTGCTGCTTCCGCTGTTCTGAATTCACTTTCTCGAACAACTGAACCCGGATCAAGAACTTTCATGTAGTTGAAGATCATGGCCAAATCGCCGGCGGGACTCGGGTCTTTTGATGCCGCATCAACCCTTAAAAATGCATCCCTGACTTTTTCGTAGTCTTTCGACCTATTCCCTAATTGCTTGCTTAAATCTTGAATTCTTTTTTGCTTTCCGGCTTCAAGGCCTTGTATTTTACTTTTTAATTCGATATCTTTTAAAGCCTGTTGGTTTTTTAATTTTGCTTTTTCTAAATCTTGTTTTTGTTGGAATTGATCTAATGATAATTTCAGATTAACAAATTTTTCTTGCTCCCCGGGCTTTAATCCTGCCGGAACGTCAATGCCTAACTGTTTGAATATTTCGGCCTGTCTTTGGGCGGACTCGCCTTGCCTTGCTGTCTGAAAAAAGGTTCCTGCCCCTTTAGTCAACCCGGCTCTCAAGTTTTCACCTAGGGTTCTATCTCCCGCGCCGGAAAGTAGTTCAAGTCCGCCTGCAATCAAGGCATCTCTTATTGCCTGTCTGTTATCAATTGGCGGTAATGATTGCCTTTCTGTCAGTAAGCCCATTTCAAAGGGCTGTTGTTGAGCTTGAGGATCCATAGGGAAAGCAGGTTGCAATAAGCTCGGATCAAGCCCCTGTATCGGGGCTGATATTTGCTGCGGTAAAGCCGGTGCTTGTTCAGCCAATAAAGCTTGAGGAATATTTTGAATTCCGGGCTGTTGAGTTCCTGCTAAAAGCTGTTGAATTAAATCAGGTTGTTGAATCATCTTAAGACGCTCCCGCTACTCCGCCTGCGGCGGCTCCTAATCCTGCTCCGATTGCAGTTCCTATACCGGGGAATAACATAGATCCTATCATCGCCCCTGTTGAAGCTCCGCCCAGACCTCCCGTAAGCGCGCCCGCCAATCCTCCGCCTTTTGGTTGCTGTTGCGCTATTTGGAACTGTTGCAATCTCTGTTGATTTATTGCATTTGCTATATTTTGAGCTTGAGCAAGTTGATTTGCCTGCGTGCCCTGTGCAAGTCCGAGCCCTGTTCCTGCTGCCCCTAATGCCTGAGATGCTGGTTGAGTCGCAAGGCCTCTGAACGTTGCCGCTCCGCCTAAAAGATTTTGTAAAGCCGCTTGCTGATTTGCAAGTTGCTGCTGCTCTTGAGCGGCTCTTTGCGCCTCTATTGACAAAGCTAGGTTTTGAGCAGTTCGGCCTTTTTGTTGCTGAAGTTGACCGATAACATCGCCGGCAAGAGAAGAGCGCATTCCGCCCAAACGTCTGAATATATCTGTTGTTGCTCTTTCTTCCGCAGGCCTGAAAATATCCTGCAAAGTTGTTTGAGCTTGAGTTTTCAGGGTGCCTATTCTTTTGTCTAATTGCGCCTGAAATTCAGGGCTTAAAACACTTGCCTGCGGCAATAGTTGTCTCGCCTGTGCCTCGAATTCCGTTGCGGCCTGAAGCCTTCCCGGCTGTAATCCTGCCTGCTGCCCGAAAGCTTGCTGAAACTGCCCCGGCGTTTGTCCCAAAAGATCAATGAACTGTCCGGAAATACCTCCGAGTTGCTCCCGCTGCTGTCTCTCTTGCGGCGTCAGTTGCTCAAGAGGTGTTATAAGCTTAGGCGGCGAGGGGGTTTTTTTCTTTCCCACTTCAAACCTCTTTCCTGTTTTTTTTGTTGTAATTATATTTTATTCTGTAATCTCTTTTATCTTTAACGCTTTTATTTTTCACAAAAATAGGGTTTAACCTGCCGAAAATGAATTGATCTTGCAATTCATTATTTCGTAAAGTTGAACCCTTTAGGAAGCCTTCTTGCTTAAAGCCGCTGTCTATAAGTATTTTAACGCAATTGAAATTCTCTTTATAAGTTCTGGCGAAAATTTTAACCAGTCCTAAATTATTATACAGGTATTCCGTAAATAATTTCAAGACGTTTCGGGTATCACTTCCGAAATATTTCTTTTCAGAGCATGCCGATATCTCGCAAGAATGCTTTTGGGTCTCGCTTCCCTGCCAATCAGTGCAATAAATAAACCCTAAAAACTCATCGTTCTTGGTTATGGCAATAAACCAAGGCGTAAAACTTTTTACAAAATTAAGCAGTCCTTCATAATTTGCATCTGTATAATCATCAACCATCATGCTTTTATTTTTATCCAAAAGCATTAAAATTTTAGGCAAAAACTGCAAGCCTGATTTAGTCTGAAAATCTAACGGGATAAAATTATAATTATGTTTCATTTGGGAAGACCCCTCTGAACTCAAGGCCTGTTAAAGCAAAATTTTCCGTTTCCGTTGTACCCTTAAAGCATAATTGTATAGATCTTCTGCCGTTGTAAATATGTGCAAAAGTAGAAAGATCAACAAATGCAGCCCAGTTTTTCTCCCCCCATTTTCCGACACCCCAAACCAAATTATCCAGAGGCTCTTCGACTATAGGCACTTCAGGCGATATGACCGTTGCATCATAATTCCATTTGCTGAAATACTTGAAATTATTATTTACTCTGCCGTCTAAAGTAAGCCAAAGCTCATCAATGTCCTTAGTTTTGTTTATTTCCCCGAAATTGAAAAATTGCGTACATAATTGCCACTCAATAGCAGCCCCGTCGAAATTAGACCCGGTATCTTCATGCAAAAACTCGCCGTCTGAAGTTACGGCATAAATTTCATCTTCATAAACGGTTGCATCTGTGATCGACTGAGGCAACTCCCTTAAAAACCATTGCTTTGTCTCGTAATCGTATATATACATTTTTTCGAAATCAGTTGTATTTATAATGGGCAGATAAAACCAAATCTCTTTCCTTAGTTTATTATGAATCATAAATATTTCGTCTTCGCGATCAAAATCAAAGAATCCGTCAAGAAATCCTGTTGCTTCCGGGTTCAAAACATCTGCCTTGTCCGACGTTAATCTTATTTGGTTTAACTCCCCGACCTGAGCAGTGGTGAAAACGCCGTCATCAAAGAAATATTGCTCGTTTTCGACGTTCAGTAATCCGTAAGGGCTTTTAGAGGATTTGTCAAAAAACAAATTAAAAGTAAAATCATCAGCGTCAACATTGCCGGACATAATAAAAGTTTGATCGTTTTCTAAATGAATAACTAAATATTCTTTAAACGGCTCTATCGCTTTTATAGTGCTCCCGAAGTCAGCATAAAATCCTGCTCCGGTAGCTCCTGACGTGCCCCATTCGCTGTATATTCCTAGTGCTGACCAGAATAAAGTATTGCCCATGCCGATAAATATTCTGTTAGAATAAAACGTTATTGCCTTACCTCTTATCTGTACGCCGCTTCGAGTTGAATTAAGATAACTTATAAGCCCTCTGGTTAAGGCTACTCCGCTTGTGGTTACCGTAAACGCCGTTCGCACTGTTAAGTTCAAATCATCTGCTATCGTTGCAATTATTCTGGTCTCGCCGCCTATAGTTATTTCGTCGCCAATAAGCAGTTCTGATAAAAATAAAGTTCCCGTTCCGACAACGTTTATTGTCCCGTTTATTGCGACAGTTCCGGTTGTTGTGGTCGTTCTGTTCTTTTCATAATAAAAAGGCTCGTCAGTTCCGTTCGAATATAATAAAGATTGATCCAGCTTAACAAAGCGGCCTTTTTCGGTTGTACTCAAGCCGGTAACAAGCGGGCTCCCTGCCGACGCTCCCGGTATATCTATTTCAATAAAATTACCGGCATCATCAGCTGTACATGCAAATTCCCCGTTTATATCTCGGCCTGTTCCGACTGCAAGAAAACCGTCAGAAAAACCACCGCTCAGAATGTCGTTATTCCCGCCCATTCTGGTAACGCCGAAATTCCTGAAAGGCCGAACGTTCTTAGAATCCGTCCAATGAACTTTTTTTGAGTCAGTTCCCAGATTAGTTCTTGAATCCCTTAAATTAAGGCCGCCGGTAAAATCTACTATTACGAAATCGGTCATCTGTTGCCGAACCTCCGGCAGTTATTATTATATCCGTAGCCGTAATAATTACTGTGTCGCAAATCTCTGTTGTCATCTATAGTAAATTTTAAATCGGCATCTTGAGAGAAATTGTAATCGTTTAATTGCCTTATTCCGTTACCGTATTCAGCGTTCCAGTAAGCCAAGCGCTTGTCGGCTGAATTACTGCCCTTAAAGGCGTAACAAGTGCCGAAAACTAAAACTTGCTCTTGAATTTCTTCCGGAATAATGCTTGTGTCGTCTTCAAGCGTCATGTTTTCTTTTTCCGTGCCGCCTGATGTTTCAGCAAAATTTCTGGTCAAATACAATACTGTCGCAGTTCTTGCAGAATCTTTACTCTTGAAATAGAAATCGTTTCTTAAACGTCCGTAATTAAATTCGCTTACGTTTTCAGTATAAAATCTGCTTACGTCGGAAACAAATTCATAAGAGCTATTATCAACTATTATTCCGTTTTCTTTTACTTCTCCCGGCAACGTATCGGTTACGGTCGTGAAATAATCTGTAGTATTAGCCGGAATTGTTAAACTGTCTACTCTTTCTCTGGTGTTGTATCCGTCAGAAAGCAAAGTGTCTCTGTTGACTTTGTTCATGGCATCTTTTATTTCCAAATGCTCCGGATTTGTCAATGCCGAAAAAGTTGAAACAGTAGGATATTTCAATTCTTGCAATACTTTTGTGATTAATTCAAAATAAGTTGACATTTTTATTCACCTGTTAAAAGTTTGTCTTTTATATCTTTTTTCTCTTTTTCTTTTCTGGCTTCTGCTATTTTTTTTTCGATAGTTTCGCGCTTCATTAAATGAAATTTACCTTCAAGTCCAAGTTCAGAGACTTCATCTAATAATTTTTGCCTTAAGTCTTGTTCGTCCCTTTCCTTGGCAGTTAAATCTTTACTTCTCACTGAACCGTCAGAATTTTCGTCTTGAGCTTTTTCCGGTAACGGGTTTATTTCGACAACATCTTGTTTATCGCCCAAAATCTTTTTATGCGGATCATTCTCTATAATTTTAATGTTTATTTGCTTTAAGAGTTCTTCAGGGGCTTCTATTGCTTCAAATTCGCCTCTTCTTTTTGTCATCAAATTAGTGAAGTGCTTTTCTGTGCATCCGTGAATTGATCCGTTTGATAAGTTTTTTACCTTGCAAGGCATTGGAACTATTTTTCTTTTGAACATTTTTTTCTCCTGTCTTTAACTGTCAAATCGCAGGGGGCGGACAATCCGCCCCGCGAATATTGTTATTTTTATTATCTGAAAGAGCGGCCTTCGCCTAATCCTATTACAAAGCCGGTCGTACCGGTCTCAAAGTCTACATATAAGGAGCCGTCGCCCTGATCATATTTAGACGAAGTTAAATTCCCGATTGACAACTGAGTGCTTGCAGGTACGGCAACTACTAAATCACCGGTTTCGTTAACCGCGCTTGCTGTCGGGCCTGCCGAAATTGTAACATTCTTTGCCGAAGCCTCGGAATTTGTCACCAGTAAAGTTCTGGTTCCTTCTCTGGTATCGAAGAAATCAGTAATATCAACGCCGTTTGTTACTAAAGTTGCGTCAATGGCGGTATCGTTTGTAGTTATATTCAAAGTTGCCGCATCGATCTTTTTTACTGTTAATGCTGTTCTTGCCATTTTTATATTTACTCCTAAATTATGTTAAAAGACTAGAGAATTGAACCGGAACCGTACCGAGCTTGTCACCCCTGTAGGTTTTTACGCCGTACATGGTAACTGCTTTATAAGCCTGAGAGACTTTTGTCTCCGGCATATATTGCACAACTTTGGGGTTCTGCTGAACAGCCAACGCAAAAGTTTGACCCGCCTCTAAAAACATTGGGTTATAAACAGTTCCGTTGTTATTCACATTGTTAGACTTAATAATATTCCAACCGGCAGCGTTACCCATGTAGTTTTTACCAAAAAGTTTTAAGGCATCATCGCTGGTGTATGCATCTTTTATAGCAACACTCAAAAATCCTACGTATCTTGGAGGTAAAACGGCTGTTCTCATGGTTGGGGGAACATTTGCCTCATCGAATAAGATTGTCAATTCCTGCAGCAACTCGTAAGCGTTTGCTTCGGTTACGGTTACGGTAGAGCCCGAGTTGGCTATGATGCCTGCATCAACATAAAGACCGCCTAAATCGGAATCCATATTGTCGCGCATTTTATAAATTGCTCTGGCTATAGATTGATTTACGAGGTTTTCGCTTCCTGCAACCTGAACTTCGTCTTCTTTTTCAAGTCCGAAGTTGAACGAATCACCGCTGTCAATCTTGATTTCTACGCTTGTGGAAGAAATTTCCTCGTAAGATGCAACTGCTCCGCCTGTCCATGCGGTAACTGTCGGGTCAAAACCGATGGGGACATTGACCGTGTCACCGTAAGCTTTTACGGCAGAATCGAATTTTCTCGATGCTACTTTGCCTATGTTTAATTCTTTTTCCAACAGTTTTTCATAAACCGTGGTGAAAATCTTTGGGATGTTTGCTGTGTTTGGCATTTTTATACTCCTGAATTATAATCCAAATTGATCTAATATTAGTTGTTCTTCAGATTTTTTAGGAGCTTTGACCGTTTTTTTGCCTGCAATGGAACCGTTCATCATTTTCTTTTTATCTTTTTTATGTTGAATGTCCGCTAAAGCCTTCTGATATCCTGCATTCTCAGCTTCTTTTTTTACTCCTGCGATGTAATCTCCGACATAAGATTTGAATCCGTCGTCAATTTTTGTTCCTGATGCATCGAATATTTCAGTTTTTAGTTTATCGGCCCATTTTTTTACAATCGGGTCTTTAAGCTCCGGAATTTCTGACTGATATTTGTTATAAATTTCTGTGTTTTCTTTGATGATCTTAGGCTTTTGATATTCAAATTCTTGTTGCTGAAGCTGTGCGTAATTTTGTTCAATTTCGGCTTTTAATCTACCTGAATTTGCGTCTATTTTTCGCAACTGCTCAAGAGATATTTCGCCGTTATCATATTTTTCCTGAAAATTAGCAACTTCCTGATCAATTTGAGCGTAAGCATTTTTTAAAGTTGACAAATTGGTATTGTAAACTTCTTCTTTCTCTTTAAGTTCCGTTTCTTGCTTAAGTTCTTGCTCTCTTTTGTTTACAGTTTCTTGAATATGAGCGTTAAGATCTTCTTCTGTTTTGAACTTGCCCAAAATTAAAGGTTCTTCTTTTTTCTCGGGTTCATCCGTTTTCGGTTCAGGTGTTTCTGGATCCTCTTCGGGTTTTGGCTCTTCAGCCTCTTCCGGAGTTTCTTCCCGGCTTTCCTGCTCCTCTGTTTCTTCGGATTCCGGTTCTTTTACTTCCGGCTCCGCTTCGGGTTCTTGATTCTGCTCGTAAGCAATTTTAAACATCTCTTCATTGCTCATACTTGAATCAATTTCCGTTTTAGGCTTTTCGTCTTTAACTTCCGATGCTGAAACTTCGTCTTTAACTTCTGATTTTGTTTCAACTTGTTCTGTCATGTTTCTGACTCCTATTTTTTAACTTTTCTCTTTTTCTTTTTAGTATTACAAGGCATTTGTTTCTCCTTTTAATTCTTGTTTACATGCTCATACCAGCTTAATTTTAATGAAACCCTGTTGTTGTCTACTCCGGAGGTAACTCTTAACAGGTAAGCTTCATTTTGTTTTAAAACAAATTCTAACCGCTCTGCCGCAAAAGACGTAGAGCCTCTAAATTGGTTAGAAGACGGCCCGCCAAAAATCTGGTTATAAATTAAAGATCCGTCCCCGGATCCCCCTGTAGGATTAAGGGTTATAGTATTCACTGATGCATTTGCGCTGTTCCTATTGTTGTTTATCGCCTCAACAGGCGTTCCGCCGGTTAATCCGGTCCCCTCGTAAAATGAGACATCAGTTGAAACAATACCGCTTATTTCAAACGTCAAGTGCGACCATCTTGTAGTATCGGGTGTTATTATGAGATATTCTATAGTGGCCGCAGCGTCCAAATCCGGATCTACATGAGTAATAATATAATGCCTGCCGTCATGTATTTCTGAATGATCATATTCCATTGTTTTTATACTGTTAGTTGTAGGTTCAGTTTGATCTACAGAGACATTTAAATTGAAACCCGTATCCCCTTGCCTTGAGCCTATATTTATAAATTCTCCGGTGTCTACATCCTTCGCGGTTATTACCGCTTTCGATAATTCGGCATCGTCATTGTCTGAAATAGCATCATCAATAGCGTGACTTGACGGCTTCACATAGCTCTTCTTAAGCGTCACTTGCAACCTGAATTCAGATTGCGGAGTTGCGCCATTTTTATATTTAGCTCTATAATATTTGGCCTCCGGTTGAAAGCTAAATGTTTTTGAAGTGTCGGCGGCTATAGTATAGCATTCTGCGTCATACCAATTTATATCGTCTTGACTAAATTGTAAGCAAAAACCTTTGGTGTCGCTTGATACGTCAGAGTATACCGATACAACTATTACCGCAAAAGGCAGTGTCTCTACAGAGGTGCCGGTGAATGTCTCGTTTGCGCCCAACGGAGTTGACGAGGAGTTCGCTTGATCGACCTTGCCCTCCATGACTACATGAAGTTGCCCGTCATCGTTTATGCCTGCAGTGTTGCCGCTTTGTGGGTCTGATATTACAATTTCGTTACTGTTAAATCCGCTCATTTAAAAAACCTCCGGAACTTGAGCCCAATCATTATTTTGATCGAAAAAATCTTTTTTAACTTTTTGCAGACTGTTAAGCATATCTTTATTTATGTTTAAGTTTTCAACTATATTGCAATGCATTAAAATAGTATCTTTTTTGTTGTTTTTTCGAGGCTTTATTTTTATTTTTTTTTCCTTAGCAATGTTATCAATGTTGAACTCTGCGTATTTATTATCAGGTATTAAATAAAACTCCATTTTAAAACCTCCACACTAAACCGGCATTATTGTTTTGCGTCACTTCAGCTTGACTTAATGCTTTGTTGTATATTGACTGAACATAAATTCTTGCTTCAGTGTACGTAGATCCGTCATATCGGAAAAATTCTATATCATCGGCAGTATTCGAATAAGAAACAGATGAGAGCGTATCGGCTTGCAATGTGTCGCCTATGTATTGCTTCATTGTGCCGTTGTCATAAACGCTGGTTATCATAACGGGTGTTCCTGTAGCCAATAATGAATCGGCAACTATATTATTGCTTCCCATCGTAAACTGTGGCGCAGTAAGCGTATTGAAATATCTTTGCCGTATAGAAACACCCTTTCTTGTAAAGCCTGTTAGATTTTTTAGAGCTGCCTGCTCTACTATGGTAACAAAGGTGAATTCCGACTCGTTTATTATGCTTGCACTTCCTGTCATTTCAACCATGTCATCTATGCCGTCTGCGATTAAATAAGTCGGATCTCCAACGGTATTTGAACCGTTCCATCCGCTTGAAGAATTATATGCAAAATTGCTTAAGTCGGCATCTATGCCATCTTCGACCAAGTTAGCCCATGTGGTGGAATTTGGGTCATATCCCGTACCGGTATTAGCGGCAGAATGAAGGAACGAAATCAGCCCATCAGTTACAAATCCATTCTTGGCAATGGGATCTTGAGAAACAACGAAACCGCATCCGTATAATAAATTTTCAGTCTTAAAGCCTGCCATTCTTACCTGAATACCTGTTTTTCCATTTTCACATTGACCGATAAAGTTCCTGCTGTAGCCCCGACAACTGTTGCCTTTGCTTGCAATTGCACAAAGGGGGTGGAATCCTGAACCAAAAAGGTATCAAGTCTCTTTATATCAGTTGCATCGGTAAAAGATATTTCGCCGCTTGTGCCGAGTCCAACCGATATTTCATAATCATCTCCGTTCGCCTCTTGCTGAGCTACAGCTCTTAAAGTCACGCCGGTTGAATCATTAGCCGTGAAATCGGAAAAAACACCGAAGGCCCTTATTACTCTTGTGTCAAGTGGCGTACCTATGTCAACATAACTTGCGGTTAAAGCTTGATTTGTCGCCATAACCCTGACAGGTCTTGTATCTGCATCAAATACCATTTTTATATAACTCCTCTAAAGTTAAGGTTTCTAAATCAAAATCTGTTTCTTCTCTGTATTTATACATTTTTATTTTGCCGGTATCTTTTATTTCACGAATTGCTTTTTTGCAATTTTCTATATTTTCTTTAGATCTGGGTCTTATTGCATCGCTGTAAAAATATTTATATTCCTGATCTGTTGTATATCCGATTAACAAAACTTTTTCTGCGCCTTCTTTATACGCTAAAGATATTGCGCTTATGCCGCTCCCGAAAAAACTGTATAATTCATTAGATTCCCTGTTAAGTTTACAGTCTGCCGTTTTAGAGTAAACTAAATAAGGTTTTATTTTTCTTTTTTTTGCATATCTTCCGAAAGCAGAATTAGACGAATGCTTCGGCACACATACTTTCAAATCTTCTCTATAGCCTTGATCAAGGCTTTTGTCGGCGGAATTATAATCTTGATTTATAAAATAATCGCAGCCGTTAAAATGTTTAATAAATTCGTTTATGCCTATAGACGGATATTTCTCGATCAGAGAAGGCAAAATTCCCTTCTCCCGATCGGTCAAAGGTCCTTTTCCGCAACACAACCATATTGAATTATTTTTGCTCATTTTTCAGCTTTGTAATTTCTGCTTCGTAACATTCTTCGGGTAAATAAATAATGTGCTTCATGCCGTTAATAAAATCATGCCTGTCGGGAATCCCCGCATTTTCGATTATTTCATGCATGAAAAACTCTTTAAGTTGCTGCCATTCTTCGGTTTTATAAAGCCGGGAGAGCTTGAGGCGGAATCTCTCCCTGTCCTGCTTGTTCAGTTGCACCTTGAGTGAACTCCTGTAAAATTTGCGGAACTAATTGCGCTAATCTGTCTTTAATAACTTTTTTATCTTCGGGCTGCATGTTTAACTGTTGCCCTATTTGTCCCAACGCTTGCTCAATAGGGTCTTTTTGCATTAATTTATCGGCATCCTGAACCCCTAGCTGGCTTACCATATATTTAAACAATTCTTTCATGTCAATTTCTCCGGGCGCGGCCTCAATAAATACCTGAGCAAGTCCAAGTAATTCTTGAGATCTGGCTTGACGCTCCAAAGCTGTTTTGGTGTCTATATATGTATATTCAAAGTTGCCTTGTTTAACTTCTGGCTCTATTGTTAAAGAATTAAACTCGCCGTCTTCTCCCTTGACCATGACTTGAGTCGCATTCAATTCAGTGTTTGCCTTTAAGTCGGCTATTGTTTCGACCAGCATTAAATTAAAGCTTTTTATTTTGTCGATTAAATTATTTATTCTGACGCTGCCGCCGCTGGCCGCTAAATTTATTTCTGTTGCAGTTCTTCTTTCATTTTCGATAATTCCCGAGAGATTATCGCTTATACCTGTAGCCTCTTGGATTTGCCTGTCGAAAATCTGCATCATAGGCAACGCAGCAGTAAGTCCGCCCGAAAAGTCAATACGTTGCGGAAGCCCTTGAGGGTTTGCGCTTGCTTTCCACAATATGGCCTTGCCGGGAGTGATGGATTGTTCTTTATCTTCTAGTATTCCTTTTTGAGCGAAATAGGGCGCATTTGCTACCAAGTCAAACAAAGTAATGGCTTTATTCATAACATTGTTTTTAATGTCTTGAGGCGTTAAGGCCACTCTTAACGGGCTTATGCCGCGCTTATAGTTGGGTTCTTCCATTATTTCCATATACACAATAGGATTATTGAAAAACGGATTAGGCTCAATGCGAACTATTCTTCCGGCAACCATGGCAATGACATAATTCGACAAATCAAAAGTTTCTCCGCTGTCGGAATAAACAAAGTCGCCCCAGTATTCTAAAACTTCAAGCTGTCCGTCTTTCATGTCCGTTCTTTTATGCCAAAAACTTTGATCTTGCGTTAACTCCGCTTGATTAGGCTCTACATTCAAAGTTAAGTTCTGAAAATATTGCTTGTCTTCCGGACTGATTTTAAAAGCAGGGTCGTTTACAACTTCTTCATAAGTCAGATATTTTCTTATTATCTTCGGAGCTTTATCGAATATTCTCTTTTGAGTTGTATCGAAAACAAAATCCTGCGCTCTTATAATTTCAATATCCGGGCCTTCGTATATTTTTCGTTCTTCTATTACGAAAGGCTCTATGTCTTCAAGGTTGACGCCTGATTGCTTTTCAGCAAGCTGCTCCGCGGTTGTTTTAGGTCTTTTTTTATATTTAATTCTTTCGTTAATGCCCACAAACGCAATAAGCTCGCCGCTTAAGTTCATTTGAACTATAGCTTCGATCATTTTGCTCTTGAAGCCCATTTTGTCAAGGGTGTCTACAACATCAAATTTGTGCTTTTGGGCATTTCTTTGGCTTTCAAAATCTTGCCCTTTGACATCAAATATATTTTCATTATTCTGATAAATAGTCTGATTTATATAGCTGGATAAAGTGTCATTAATCTTATATAAGTCGGGGATGAGATAATCAAATCCCCCTGCTTGCTTTCCGTCAGTAAAAGTGTAAATTTTATCTTGCAGCTGTTGAATTTCGTCATTATGTTCTTTTCTGGCATTATCAAGATTGTCAAAGATTTCGCCTATTCTTGAGGCTATCAGGTTTTTTTCAGTCTCGTTAAATCTTTTCTTAGCCATAAAGCACCAAAACGCCAAAAGACGCTTAACAGGGCAATTAAACCCTTATCAAGCGTCCGCATCTTGACTGTCCGAAAAATTAAAGAGGGCTGATAGTCGAACAACTATTTTTCGCGAGCTACGCTAAGCCCCCAAAAGCATTATACACCATATGATTTATTTTGCAATTAAACTACATTGTGAGTCTTGAGGAAATCTATCCAATCGTCTATAGTCAGGATGCTAGACCCTTTAACAAGACCCAAAGCTGCTTGAGTATTGAAATATTTTTCGGGTAGTCCATTACCTAAAAAAATAGCTTTAGTCAAACGATATTTAAAAGTGCTTTTGCCCTGCTCATATTCTTGCAAAGCTGCTTGTGCCTTTATGCGTTCCTGCTCTCGAGCGGCCTTGGTTTTTCTTAAATCTTCCTCTGATATTTCGCCGGGTTTTAGCTTTTCACGGAAAAGCTTAGATTTTTCTTTTTTCCATTCCAAATATTCGTCAATTACTTCTTTTATCGTTTCACTCATTGTTTAATACCTCTTAATCTATATGCCGGCACGGACATTCAGCATATGCCAAAACCTGTTCGGCTTCTGGTTTTATTTCAATCAATTCCGTTTCTGTAATATATGAATTATGCTCTAATTGCTCTTCGGATTCTAAACGCTGTTTTATTAATTCAAAAGCTTTGTTCTTGCTCTCTGCCATTACTACAATCTCGCCATTGCCCCCACAAAGACCCCAGCAGCTTATTCCGTGATATTTATATATTTTCATTGTTTAATGCCTCTATTTATTTAATACCTCTATTTAAAAATAAAATTGGCAAGCGGTATAGGCTGCTGCCCTTTCATTATTTCATCTAAGGGCCTCTTGTCTTTTGTCTCCAAAGCTTCTTCAAGCCTTATTTTATATTCTGTTTTTAATTCGGATCGTCTTTTTTTTATTTCTGGACTATTCCAAGGCCTGTCTTTATGCGCCCAATATTCATCAAATTCCTTAACTGTCATGTCTTCTATTTTCATTAAAGTATTCCTGCCGACACGAGCAAAAAAGTCATCGCCGAAAGAAGCGCTATAACTGCAAACAAAGCTATTATTAAATACAGAATATCTTTTATTGTAAAATCCTTTTCTTCCGGTTCGGAGTAGCTTAAAAGGGCTATTTGTCTTGCTCTGTAGCTGCGAGAATTTTTGACTGCATAATCTGCTTGCAGATTTAATTTTCGCATTTTCTCCTTATCTTCCATCGCTTTTTGGGCTATATATTTCCTCAAGCTTTTCTTCCTCATTTTAATCCCTTTCATTCTGTTTTAGTTTTCTATATTTGCCTAAAGCTTTTTCGGCAATGGTATAACTGTGCGGGCTTCCGCTGCCGCAATAATGACAGCCCGAGGCCTCTTTTTTTCTTCCTGAGCACCTTGCACAACTGTCATTCCATTGCTTGATTTCTTCCAAAGCATCGATGAGAAACTTTAGGTCATCATGATCAGGCATATTTTTTAATCCTTTCTGTTTTAATCCTTTATTGTTCAGTGGAAGGTATTATAAATACTATAATTATTAAAAAAATCCAACCTAAGCTTATTGAAATATATTCTTTCATTTGCTTATCCTCTTTAAGTATCATCCTGAACAGGAAAGTAGAAATCTACCGGATAACTGGCCGCATCGAACATATGCCCTAAAAACTTTGAGTCTTTATCTTCTTTTAGTTGCCGATGCGTCGGTGTATCTATTATACTTGTTCCGGGCTTATAAGCCAAGTATTTACAGTCATAAATAAGTTGTTTACACTTCGGGTCAATCAAAATATTTCGCTTGCCGTCGTAAGTGTATAATTTATTATTAAAAGCGGCGATTCTATTCTTGACAGGAGGATTAAATCCTTTTATCTCAACCTCAAATTCAAGCCCTGCATCGCTTAAAGCTTTCATTATAATCATATAGTCCGAAAAGTCTGCACTGGTTTTCCTGCTGTCGCCCGAAGCGTCGCCGTTTATGATTATCTTATCTTTGTGCTTTCCGTATCTGGTTAGAAATTCTTTCATTGTTTCTCTGGTGTTTGTATTCTCGATGACTATTTCGTCGAAATAATAAATCTTATCATCTACAACATGAGCCATACACCAACACATCGGATCTACGTTAAAATCGCAACATAAATGCAGCGGTAAATCATCAACATAATATATTTTTCTGACATTTTCTTTCGGTTCAAAATATTTAACTACGGCATTGTCTAATTTATCTCTGAATTTATTCAGATAAATAGTATTATAATCAGACGGCTTATTTTGTTTGATTAATTCCGCTCTCTTGACAAATTGTTCACTCAAAAGCGGTTCTTTGTTTTCGTCTTTCAAATGCATTATTTCTGGATAATTGACCTCGACAAAATAAGTCCCTTCCGGGGCCTCCATGATATCGTGATCCAGAAATAAACAATCTTCTACGGGCAATTTGTTATCAATTCGGTTATAAATAACTATTAAGACGCACCCTTTTTTTCTGAGAGTCGGAATTAAAACATCCCAAACCGGCTTACTCACAGCCTGAGCTTCGTCAACCACAAAAAAATCTGTTGAAGTCGCAATTCCCTTGAGGTTTTCAATGGCTTTTGTGTTAACTTCTTTAAGGCCTTTGAAAAACATATGAGAGCCATTTATGTGCGATACAGATTCTTTTGTGTAACTAAAGCCTCTTTTGTCGAAATCCTGCTCAATTATACTGTCCAGCTCTGCCTTGAGTGACTCATTGAGCGTCTCTTTTGTCTCCCGGAAGAAACAAGTCTTCTTTTTTTGCTGCATAGAACATGCTAAAATGCCGCGCAAAGCATGCCCGGTTTTCATTGAGCCGCGACCGCCGGTTAAGGCAATCACCGAAAACTTTGAATTGTTTAATTCTAATAAAGGTTTGTATTTTTTATAAAAGTTCAATCTTTTTTTGCCATGTGCTTATTTTAGCTTCGAGTTTTTTTATCTCATTCTGAATAATAGAGCTTATAATGGCTTCATCTGTTAATATAATTTCGTCCATCCAGCCCGTGCTTTTTATTATGAATTCTCTATGCGAAAAGTTTTTCAACTTTTCAACTGCCGATTCGGCTTTACTTAACTTTTTAGTTATTTCTTGATATTGATCAATATTCTGAACGTTTATTTTCATTTTTTACTCCACAATCTTAATTTCAAACGGCATCTTACTGACATCGCCGGTTATTTCAGTTTTGATTTTGTATAAACCTTTCAGCTCGCCTTTTTTTATCGAGGCCTGAAGAGCCGTTTTTAAGTCGGGCTTGTCAAGCTTCATTGCTTCTTTTTTCAGTTCATCAAGTTCATTATAATGATCTAAAGCTGTGTATACAAATTCTTCTTCAATTTTCTTTTCAACTTTGTCTTTAAATTCCTTTATTCTTAGGGATATAACAGGGTTTTTGAGCAATCTGCTGACTTCGACATAAATTGCTTTATCTGACATATTTTTACAATTATAAGCTTTTTTATAGCTTAATATCCCATTCCCCTTGCGCTCAGGGTCATTCAGGTATGCATCCAAGAAATTAGTTTGTTTTTCTGTCAGTGGTCTAGTCATATGTTTCCCAAAACCTATCAAATGAATTAGCCATATCAGTCATGAGTTTTTCTTTCCCTTTCTCAATTCTCGAATAAACTTCTTCTTTTTCTTTTTCTAACTCTCTGCAATAGTCCACGAAATGATCTAATGTAAATATATCAGACATTTTAACCATAAATATTTTTTGGCTTGAGTCAATCTTTTTGTCGTAAGCTATAGCATGCCTTAATAAATAAAGAATTTTCGCTTCTTCGGTTCTCCAATTATCGACCGGATCCGCCTTGACATAGTTATCATATAATTCAATTATTTCTTTTATTTTCTTCAACAATCAAACTCCCTTTTCTTATAATCTTCGCTCAAGTTCCTAAAACTTCTTTCAATTATAAAATCATCTTGAGTCGGAACAGCCTCGGCCATTTGCATATCTGATTCTTTATGAACTTCGTTCATTAACAAAAATTCAGTCATTGTCAATTCTTGAGTCCGTCTTTCTTTAAGCGTGCCGTTTTCGAAAACTTCTTTAGTTATTTTCATTTTTTCAACCCAAATTCGATATATATTGTCATTATAGTGCAAAACGCAGCAACTATTAACCCCCCGGTTTGAATATCAGTCATCATTTAACCTTTCTGTATAAAATTAGTAACATCTTGCGTGTATTTTTTATCTTCACTTTGCAATATTGACGCAATTTTTTTTACTTTCCTTTTATAAGGTAAAAAAGCAACATTTTCATCGAAAAGCCAAAAATCTATTAAATATTTATATTCTGTCTCCTCGAAGTGCTCTTGTTTTATTTTATAACCAATAAAATGCCGGCAATCATTATCCTTGTTTAAATGCGTTTCCGGGTTTTCTTCCAATATCTTATTTTCCGGCTTGGTTGGCGTATCTACCTTATAAAAATTTGCTACATGATAGCAATTTGCTTTAGCATTTCCCACAATTTTCCTTAAGCCATAAGCAAGTGCATGCCAATAGCAATCAATGCAATAAACTTTATTCAACTTCTTCTTATGTTTTTTCATATCTCATTCTTTAACCTTTCTTATAAAGCTGCACTTCATTGCTTTTTCTATTTCATATTATCTTTCTTATACTTTATATCCTCTTACTTCTAGCTCTATCTTTATTTTGCAAAGAAACATCTGAAGCTCTTGATCGTCCAGGCTGCTTAAAAGGGCTTGATCTTGCATCTCTGTTATATTATTAGAAATAAGATTAACAAGCTTTTTTTTGCCGCTGCCTAAATCCATAGAAGTCTGTACGACAAGCCTTTTGTCTTCTCTTTCTGCCGTGCATTCTAATTTGACGCCGCCCACTTCTCTTTTAACTTGTTTTTTTCTCACTTTCCACCGCCTTAATAAAAACCCTCTTACCCTTAAGCTCAAGCTCAACCTTATCGCCCTGCTTAAGCTTTAATATTTTAAGCAAATCAGGAGGGATAGTGACCATATAGGAAGAGCCTTGTTTTATTATTTTTCTTATTATTTTTCTTTGCATAATGACCTTTGATTAAATTAAATGCCGCACTATTCACGGCAGTCATATTTTGCCCTGTAGTCGGAAAATATAAGAACTGCTTATTTATCTCAGTAAAAAATAAGCAAAACTGGTGCATCGTAACAACCTTGCACAGCGATTGATATCAATGATTTTATAATAATATATATTCGAATATAAGTCAAGCTTTTTAAATTAATTCCTCGAAACGAAATAATTTCGCGTCGAGAATATTATTTAATTATCGGATTTCTTTTAATATTTTCATGCCGCTTTTTGAGCCACCGCTTAATTATTTGATCTTCGATCTCTAGAGTTCTGTAGGTCCTCTTCTTGAGTCCGGGTATGCCCTTTTTTCCGGCTCCTTTTCTTGCACCGCCGTGGCTTGATTTATTGTTTTCTTGCATTTTTAAAACTCTCCTCTCTTAACGTAAATATTATAATAGCCGCTTTCCGTGTGCTTTAGGTATACAAAAGAAAAAAACTTATTATAATTTAATTTTTTAATAATTTCTTTGATCTGATTCTCAGTCTTTTCGCTAAAACAGTAGAAATCATGCAGTTTAAAACCGTCGTTAATAATTGCTTTAAGCTTGTAGTAATCATCGTCAAAATGTTTTCTCTTCGCATATATAAGCATTTTGTTCGGGTAATCCGCTTTTTTATAAGATTTATCTTTCTGCATCTTCTGTTCTCCTTTATAACCGACGCCCTCGGGCGTTTCGTCTTAATTCTCAAAGACTCGTCAGGGTTATTTAGTCATTAGTGCTGTATGTCCAAGTTTTTAGTTTGCTTAATCCATATCTTTTATAATAAGTGTTTAATCTTTTTTTAAATTTTTCAATTTCTTGCTTTTGTATTTCAATTAAATTTGACCGATCCGCCGACGTTGCGTTAATGTATTTTTCAGACGGAAATTTTTGTTTATATTCTTCGGATACAAAAAATTGAATACGTCCGCCCCCTCTGTACTGATTCAAAAAGTATATTTTTTCGCTGTTTTCTAACTCTCTCAGGTCACGCTTTACGGAGTCCAAATTTCTTTCAAAGAATTTTTCTTTATCTAAATCTCTCATCGCTTTACTTGCCCCTTCGTAGCTCTCTGCCACGCATTCGTCATACCCGAAACAAAAACTCTTTTCGATACTCGGTTTTGAAAAAGATATCAAATTCCCGTTCTCCGTTTTGTATACTGCTGATGTTTCTTTTTCGAAATATTTTCTCATGCTTTCACTAAAATGCTTTAATGCTTCTTCGATGTATTCTTGCTTTAATTCTTTCGTTTCGTTTTTCATAACTTTTCTCCGTTTTTCGAAAGCTTAACTGCTGCTCTCTATGTTATTAATATATCACTGTATTTTGATTAAGTCAAGACTATTTCAAGATAATAATACAAAAATACTAGAAAAAGCTTAAGGCTCAGTTATAGATTGAAAAATAATATTAAGAAATATTAACACAAAAAAGACACCCGGTTTCGATAAGGTGTCTTTTAAGCTTTGTCTTTCGTACACGCAGACACGCGCTTGCTCAGAGGAACTAACGGCACGAAGCCTGTCATGAGCTTAAATCAATATCAAGTCCGCATATGGGAATCGAACCCATCTTGCATGCTTTTTCGTCTGCCGGACTACGATAAAACTAAATATTTATAAGCACTCTGCGCAAAACACTTATAAAACAGTAGCTTATTTTTACCTTGATATTTTGTTTTCGGATAACTAAATCCCTTTGTTTCAAAATTTAGAAATAGAACGTGAGTAAAATTATAGTATCAGATTTTTACTAAAAATCAATATTTCGATTCGAAAGAGTTTAAAATAAACTGCTTAATATTGCCTTGCGTTCCTTTTTTTACCCTAACACACCCCCGCCTGTCGGCCCTACCGGGTTTCCGCATTCTCGCCCTTCGGGCTCCGATGGGATACTCTTTTTTAAACTTATTTATATTTACTCCCCAACGGAAGAAAACGAGAGCTTTAGCTTGAAGTTTTAATTAAAGACTTTAAAGTACCACGCTCAGATAATAAAAGATATGTTTCGATTCGAAACAGTTTAAATAAATTAATATTGTGCTATATTATGAAAAGTTATAAATGAATGAAAGGATTAAGATGTTTAAATTTTTAAAGTCTCTCTTCAAGAGAGACGCCGGACCTCCTGCAAGGGAAACCTGTTATACCTGTATGTTTTCATCGACATTTGCAGATAAACACAAACGACCGTATTGTCACTGGAAATCAAAAAATGTAAAACATAATGGTTCCATTTGCGAAAAATT
>Ga0180437_10003063_pt1 | contig 25451 bp, 17 predicted proteins | sample SS_ome_4_FD_132410 | JGI IMG/M metagenome (GOLD analysis project Ga0180437, IMG submission 132410) | Hypersaline lake sediment archaeal communities from the Salton Sea, California, USA - SS_3_D_1 metaG | ecosystem: Environmental > Aquatic > Non-marine Saline and Alkaline > Hypersaline >... | reverse complement strand
TGCGCATCCCATTGATTGTTTTTCCCAGGGCTTTACCGATTTCAGGGGTAATGAAAAAGGTTTTTTTCGACAATTCCATGAGACTTTCCGCGGTGCGGGAAAGGGCACGCATTAAATTTAATTGCTTTTCGGCTAGCTCATTAAATCTGGGATTATTGGCACTCAACTCTTTTGATTGATCCATTAATTCTTCCTGGCTTTTCGACAGGCCCAGTAATTCATGGGCGGACCGGCGCATGGCCGCCATCATTTCCCCTTTTTCATTTTGTAACATCTGGGCTTTAGCCTGAGCCAGCATACTGGCCAGATTTTGTAACGTCTGTTGCGTTTTTTGCCCTTTTTGAGCACCACTCTTCATATCTCCCTGTTGAAGATTTTGCATGGCCTGTTGCATTTGTTGGAGGAGCTGCTGCTCTGTCAGCATTTTATCGGCATTTTGAATTTGTTCCAACGGCATATTCGGGAATTCAGCCATCTGGGCGGCCAGCTCTTGCAGCATTTTCTGGAGCGCTTCCGTGTTTTTCATAATTTCGGCCTGCTCCTCAGCCAGCTTTTCTCCCTGGTCGGGAGAGGCGTTCTGGGCATTTTCACTCAGTTCTTTTTGCAGTTGCGCCAGGGCCTCCGCCTTCTTGACAATTTCATCCAGTTTCTGTTCGATTTGCAAGCGCTTGAGTAAAGAAATCGTTCGTTCGAGGCTTCTCAGAAAAGCCTCCTGATCAAATTCCATTTTTTCCATTTCCTGCTGCAATTTTTTCGGATCAAAATTTTCAATGGCCTGTTGCAACTCTTGCATGGCCCGTTTCATTTCCGGAGTGGCGATTTCTTCAAACAATTCCTGTAATTCACGATATTTTTCTAAGGTTTCAAGACTCAGCAAATCGTTCTTTTCGATTCGTTCAATTAGATTTTCAATCTTTTTTTCTGCCTGTTCTAATTCTTGAACCAGTTTTTGTTGAGTCTCCAGAGCCTTTTCAATATTCTGTTTTTCTTCCCAACTGACGGTGGGGTCTTTTTTCAGTTCCTCGACAATTTCACTCATTTTTTCTTTCAGCTCTTTACTCTCTTGCAGGATTTGCTCCAGACTCTGGTCGGCCTGATCCTGTTGAGTATTCATTTCTTCATACATTTCATTGAGTGAGGGGTAGCGCAGGGTATAAGTCAGACTTTTGGCGGATTTTGGACCCGAGACGATGTCATTATCAAAGACTTCGACGTGATATTGGACCCAGTCGGAGGGATTTAACTTTAACTGGCTCAAATCCCAGTCATATTCCAGAACGATTTGTTCCGCCTGCGGATTGAAGTTCGTGATTTCATAATAACCGGCTGGCTCGGCTTCTGTTTGTTTGTGACGCATGATTTGATAATTCAAACGGGCACTTGTAAATCCAAAATCATCCTCGGCTTCGGCCATTACAATCAGCCGCATATCTCCGGTTACATCCACATCGCTGGCGGGCACGGTTATTTTAACCGCCGGATAGTGATCTTCCAGGGCATCAATTTGATATTGAATGGGATCATCGTTGCTGAGTTGTTCCTGGTCAACTAATTGAAATGAATAAGCGGTACTTTCGATTATTTGAAAGGAGCCGGTGGCTTCATTGGCCTGCGTCCGCAGTGGTAACAGCTTTCTATTTTTAAAAACGACTCGGGCACTGTCCAAAAGTTTATTTGATTGAATGCTAAATGTTGCCCGCGTGCCTTTGATGGCAACAATGTCCCCGACATTTTCATCCAGGAAACGCGTCGGTAATTTAGTGTAATCCGGAAAATTGAGTTTTATCTGGAGATCCCGAATCAGTGGTAATTCAATCACGTCAATTTTGTAAACCGGACTCTTTTGTTCATGAATTCGAAAATAGTAGGTCATTGAATCCGTGACATTTTCCAAAGTGTATTTAAATGTGCCATCTGTCGTGGCGTGCAAATACCACTCATTTTCCACGCCACTCACCAAATTTTGAATGGACAAATAGGCGGCTTCCAGATATTCATCGCTGTTAATGGTGGCAGACAGCTCCACGGTTTTTCCTTTAATCACCTGAGTATTGCCTGGTTGAATCTGAAATTGATAAACAATTTTCTCAACAAAGGAAGTTGTGGGCTTTAATAACCGCTGGGCGGCAGCCTCGAAATGCGAAAAAAAGAGCAGTAACATTATCAGCAAGGAACTACTGACGATTGAGGTGAAGCGAAGTGATTTTTTTAAAGCCGAATAATCAACAACGGCGTTAAAATCAATCGGAGCCACTTTACTGGAAATATCCATCAGCGCGGCCTGAATTAAATCCGGCGAATAGCCTTCTTTGTTCTGATCCGCTTGTCTGTAAATTTGAATCGCATTTGAAAGATGATCTTTTATATCCGGATATTTATTACCCACCAGTAAGGCAATCTGCTCCACACCCGGCTGTTGAGGTCGCCATAAGAAATGGATGAGCGGGAAAATTAAAAATCGGCCCAACACAAACAGAATAATACCCAGCAGGAGCATATTTAATCCGATGCGGCCGGAGGCGCCGAAATGAAAAATGGATTCAATCATTAAGGAAAGCGCAACGGCCAGCAGAATCAGACCGACAGCAGAGGTTGTTCGATAGAGCAAATCAATCAATTTTCTCTTCGTCCTTAATTGACTTAATCGCTCGATAATATTTTGATAAGTTGTGCGTGATGTTTCCATAATTTATATTTTAATCATTTGGTGAAACTTTAAATGTGTTTACAACTTTTAGTAGAAATATTGGTTTAAACCTTCGCAAGGGTGAAGCGCCTGGAATTCAGACGGGACTCAATCAACAGGATCATTAATGGGTTAAGGCATAAACCACAAGATTGACCCCCATTTTTAATGCTTCTAAACGGGTTTCTTCAGTGTCGTTGTGCACCTGAGGATCCGCCCAGCCGTCTGAAATATTCGAATTAAAGGTGTAAAAAACAACCATTCGCCCCTCGTGGAAAATGCCAAAAGCCTGGCCGGGCCCAGGATCATGTTCGTGCGTTTTGGGCAATCCATTCTGAAATTGGAAATGGCAGTTAAAAATCGGGTGCGATAACGGTAGTTCAATTAAATTCTTATCGGGAAATACTTTTTTTATTTCGCTGCGAAAATATTTATCCATACCATAATCATCATCAACGTATAAAAAACCGCCACTACTCAGGTAATCCCGTAAACGCGCGGCTTCCTCTTCAGAAAAGTAAATCCGTCCGTGACCGGTCATATAAAGGATTGGCACCGAGAAGAGCTCTTCATCCATAATGGCGAGTTTTTTCTCATCGTCACTCACATAAATATTCGTATTTTGCTTTAGAAAGGCTAACAGGTTTGGAATACACGACGGATCATTGTACCAGTCCCCCCCGCCACTATATTTTAAACGACCAATTACCAGTGCGGAGGTTAAAATATTTGACTGTGACCATAAGGGATTGGAAAACAATAAATACAAGCCAAAATAAAAAATAACACCTAAAATTTTAAATCGATTTTGCATGGCGATTATTCCGATTTCTGCTTCATGAATTATTTTGTAAAATGCTTTAGTTTATACGTGTACGGAGAATGGTGGTTCCTCAGGTTGAAGTCAGGCTATTTTTAAAAATGAAAGCAGGTAAGTATTGAGAATTAATAAATTGTTGCCTCTGAAATTTATTAACCATTGATTTTTGTAATCAGGAAAATTCAGTTTTTAAATAAATCGCTACGTCGCAATTTTGATGCCCTATGAAGGTTACCAATAGCTAAGCATAAGCGTTGAAAGTAATTGAATCGCCTCGATCACAAAAAAAATCCCTGAATAGCATGAATCTATTCAGGGATATGAGCAATTAACCCATCCTGGGAGTAATTCCTGATAAACAAAATAAAAAAGCTAAACGCAAAGGATTCTCTAATTTAATGGGCCATAATACAATTCAAATTCGAGGATGTTCAGTCGGTTTTCAATTCGATCTAATTCTGCTTTATTAATTTGCAGGTTCTTACTGGCTTCGATTTTATTGACCAGGTCTTTGATTTCTTCCAGTTCCTGAGCAATCGATTTAATTCTGGCAATAGATTCAGTCTCGATAAAATCCCGGTATTTGCTGAAGCTTCGTCCTAATAATTTTTTCCTGTCAGTCATAATTTCATCCATAAATTGTTGATTCGTAGACTCTCAAAGAAACAGTTAGTTGATAACTTAATTCAGGTGTACCTCGAATGAATGTTGCCCCCGGAAAAAAGGTTGAAAATTTGTGCTTTTTGTTTTATAATGTAATGTCAGTATGAAGACCTGAAATTAAGAGAACCATCGTCCCCTTAAAATTTACAAAAATTATGCCAGCGCCCGGTAAAATTTTTTAAAGCAAATCAGAGCGGGTGTGCAAATTAATTTATTGAAAAAATAGGACATGAGTCCGATATTAAGAGGGATTCATCAGTCTGATAACGTTAATGACCAATGGACGAGAATGAAAATGAAGCCAGTCAATTTTTTTGTGGTATGCCTGTTTTTAAGTGCCGCCAAAATTATATCTGGTCAAAATTTAGCCGTTAATGCTGGAGAAAAAGAAACCATTCAGATTCAATGGCTTTTTCAGTTCGGTGAAATGGGAACCGATACCAGCCAGTTTAAGCATCCGCAAGCAATCTCGGTTGATCCCGAAGGAGCGATTTATATTTGCGATACGGATAATCATCGGATTCAAAAATTTAATGCCCGGGGAAAATTAATGCGGGTGATTGGTGGTTTTGGGTGGCATCAGGAACAGTTTTATCAGCCGTATGATATTCATGCCCGTTCAACACTCGATGTTTTCATTGCCGATTATCAAAATCAGCGGGTTGAACGGTATGATCGAGAATTAAATTACATTTCTTCGCTCTATTCAAAAGATACCTGGGACGAGAAACTGCAATTTACCCGTCCGATTGGAATTGCTTTTTCGCATCAACGTGAACTGTTCATTATTGATGATGAAAACAGCCGGGTTACCAAAATTAACAGTTACGGTGAGCCGGAAATGCAATTTGGTGATTTTGATTGGGGAGGGGGACAACTCAAGCGTGCCAGACAAATTGAAATCGCCAGCGATGATCGCATCTTTATTTCAGATGTCGCCGCCAATGCCATCGTCGTATTTGATTATTTCGGCAATTTTTTAACCACCTGGGGGGAGGGCCTTTTAATGCGACCGGAGGGAATTTTTTGGGATGAGAGCGGATTGCTGTTTGTGGCCGACACCGGAAATCATCGTTTTGTTATTTTTAATACGCGGGGAGAATTATTAATAAGCACGGAGAACATCCCGGAACAAGGGCCGGCCTTGCTCGAGCCCACGGATATTGCATTTTATCAACAACAGATTTATGTCCTGGATGCCGCGAAAGCCTGTGTTCAGGTTTATTCTTTGAAAGAGGGACGTGGCAATAACAAGTAAGAGAATGAAATTTATCACGCTTCTGTTTTTTTTCTGCTACCTCCGGAAAGCCGCTTGATGAACTTTTATTTCAATTTAAGACACCTGTTTCAGTGTTGACACAGTTCTACTTCCCTTTCACCGGGTTTGTTTTTTTCAGGGCATTGAATAAATAATTTGATCGACCTGGTTCTAAGAGTAATTTTTCTTAATCGCTGACCTCTTCCGTAAACATATAACCGACACTTCGAATACTTTTAAAAAATATTGGATTTCGATGATCCGGTTCGAAATACTTACGCAGTCGCACAATAAAGTTATCTATCGTGCGGGTTTCAATCGTCGAGCTAATTTGCCAGACTTTCTCGAGTAGCTCTTTCCGGGACACAATTTCCCCTTTATGCTCAATTAAATATTTCAGTACCATTCCTTCATGCGGCGTCAACTTGATTTGTTGCTTCCCCGATTGCGCGGTTAGATTCGAAAAATTAATTTCATTGGTACCAAAACGATAAATTTGGGTATAATCCTTCAGCTCCTTGTACCATGCTTTGCGCCTGAGCATTCCTTTCACCCGTAACAGTAATTCAGGCAGATGAAATGGTTTGGTAAGATAATCATCGGCGCCTAGTTCCAGACCACGCAGGCGATCAACAATCCCGGTTCTGGCGGTGAGAATAAGAATGGGAATTTGCGGCGAATTCGTTCGAATGAATTGTGCCACTTCAAAGCCATTATAATAGGGTAACATAATATCCAGGATAATGAGATCAAAAGTCTGGGATTTAAAACATTCCAGCGCCTGTTTGCCGTCGGCGGCCCACACGACCTGATAGCCTTCGGCGGACAGATTATATTCCAATCCGACAGCTAAGGTTTCCTCATCCTCAACCAATAAAATCCGATTTTCTTGAGCAGTGTTTTCAGTCATCTTGATTTCACTTTTTTGTAAATATTTCATTCATTTTCAAGTCATTTAAATTCAATTTTTTTTGCTAACGCAGGTTAAAGCGAAACCTTTAAAGCAAGGAGTGCAAAACTTCAGTTTTGCAAGTGGTATTGCTTTATTGAAGACAAGCCTCGCAAAACTGAATTTTGCATTCTAAATGATTTTTGTTTTGAAAATATAACAAATTAAGCGCTTGTTTCAAAGGACTTTTTTACTAATAATTTAATTAAAAAAGCGCTGACAATTTTATTGTACTTTACAGAAGATACTCGTTAAGATTTATTTTGTAACAATGAGCAAATCTGCCGGAAATAATTCTTGCATTTTATATAAATTTATTTTAAACTTCAACTTTTGAAAGGTAGTAAATCTGAACAACGCCCTAATCTCAGAGATTCGAATGATGAAACATTTTTTAGCAGTGGCTGGTAATATTGGAGTCGGTAAATCGACATTCGCCAAAATGCTTGCTGAACGATTTCAAGCCAAACTGTTTTGCGAACAATATGTTGACAATCCGTATTTAAAGGATTTTTATGAGAATATGAAAAAATGGAGTTTTCACTCTCAAATCTTTTTTTTAATCCACAATTTCCGAACCCATTTTCAGATTCAAAATTCTGAGGAGCCGTCGGTTCAGGATCGAACGATTTATGAAGACAGTGAGATTTTTGCGGTGAATCTGTTTCATCAAGGTTTAATGTCGCATCGGGATTATCAATGTTATCAGGCCCTTTATTCGGCCTTGTTGCCGCTTTTAAGGTATCCTGATTTAATTATTTATTTGCGAGCCTCAGTAGAAACCTTGCTCACCCGAATTCAGCGACGCCGGCGGCATTTTGAACAACCGATTTCATCAACTTATCTTCAGCAATTGAATCAGGCGTATGATGTATGGGCCACGACGATGAAAAATAATACCCAGCTTTTTACTATTGAAACCGATTCATTTGATCCATTTTCTGATAAAGCCACATTGGAAATGATTTTTCAAAATATTTCTCAACTTTGTTAAGGAGGTGAGATTAAATAACTTTCCGATATCAAATAAAGGAATCATTTTAAATAGTATTAAATGGGGATAAGAGGCAAGATGCGTATTTTATTTATTATGAATCCAATTGCTGGTGGTGGCAAAGATTTAAAGCGGATTAGCCGAATTATCGCGAGTGTCCTACAGCGAGAACGGGATTGTAATTTTGACCTTAAAATTACTTCTAAACGGGGGGAAGCCACTGAAATCGCAGAGAAAGCGGTTCATCAAAATTATGATGTGGTGGTGGCGGTGGGGGGCGATGGTACCGTCAATGAAGTCGCGTCAGGGTTGGTGAATTCTAATATCCCGTTAGGCATTGTTCCCGTTGGCTCTGGTAATGGGATTGCCCGGGGATTGGGGCTTCCGTTGACCTTGCGCCGGTCGATAAAAACTGTTTGCTGCGGTGAAACCCATCAATTTGATGTTGGTGTTATTCAAAAGCGCTACTTTCTTGCCACTACAGGCCTCGGATTTGACGCGGTCGTGGGAAAACTTTTTGACGAAGGCTCTTCACGAGGCCCTTTGCCTTACTTTTATATTGGCGTCAAAGAATTTTTTCATTATAAACCGAAAGAATATATTCTTGAATTTAATAACACCCAAAAGCGGGTCAAAGCACTCATTGTAGCGGTGGCGAATACCAATCAATTTGGTAATGGTGCCCTGATTGCTCCCTACGCCAAACCAGACGATGGTTTGTTAGATCTGGCCATTATTCGTGACATTAATGCCTTTCGTGCCATTATGGAATTACCTCGTTTGTTTACCGGACAACTACCACGTAGCGAATATTATGAATTTTATCAAACCAGCGAGGTGAGGATAATTCGACCTGAACCGGCGCCAATCCACGTCGATGGGGAGCCTTTTAATGGCGCGGATACCGTAACCGTGCGGATTATGCCTAAAGCCATTTCGGTAATTGTGCCGGTTAAGTCAACTGAAAATAATCACGTCAGAGAATATTTCCGGGAGATTATGCGAATGAATTCAAAACAAGGTCAACGCGCTTAATATTCACTCAGGGCCAGAATGAAGAAGCGGATTAAATTCGACGTGAAGGGTGCTTCAGTCTCCTCGCGAGACTTATACCCGTTGAGAGTTATTTTGTAACATCTTAACCCTTAATAGATTTAGCCTGAGAGTTTAGGCTCAGGTTTTCTTGCCCCAGTTCCAATCCACTCAAAGCATCCTTATCAAACATAATGGAGGTAATTTGATGAATAGTGAAATATTAAAAAAAGTATTTACCACAATTGAAAATTATCAGTCGGCAATGATTCAAATGCAAACCGAACTGACCGGCATCCCGGCACTCTCTCCCGAAAATAATGGCACTGGTGAAAATGAAAAGGCCGATTATCTAAAAAAATATTTAAAAACGACATTACAACCCGATTCTCTGGAACAGATTGACGCACCGGATTCGCGCGTTCCGGCTGGCTTCCGTCCCAATCTCCTGGCGCGATTTAATGGGAAAAACCACCGCAAAACAATCTGGATTATGAGTCACCTGGATGTGGTGCCCCCCGGTGAAGCTTCTCTCTGGCACACCGACCCTTACAAAGTTGTAATTAAAAATGGGAAATTGTTTGGTCGAGGAGTGGAGGACAATCAGCAGGGTCTGGTTGGTTCAGTTTTTGCAGTTAAGGCACTTAAAGATTTAGGAATTATGCCCGAATATGATATTGGTCTGGCAATTGTGGCGGATGAAGAAACCGGTAGCAAATATGGTCTCACTTATGTGTTAAAAAATCAACGCGACCTGTTTCGGAAAGATGATCTTATTATTGTTCCCGATGCCGGAAATGGTGAAGGAACAATGATTGAAGTGGCTGAAAAAAGCATCCTCTGGCTAAAATTTGAAGTGATTGGAAAACAGTGTCACGGCTCAACCCCTGAAGTAGGAATTAATGCTCACAAAGCCGGGGCTCATTTAATTGTAAAACTCAATCAGCTTTATGATATTTTTAAAGTCTCCGACCCGGTATTTGATCCCCCGATTAGCACTTTTGAGCCAACCCGGAAAGAAGCCAACGTGCCTAACGTGAATACCATTCCCGGGGAAGATGTTTTTTATTTCGACTGCCGTGTGCTACCAAATTACCCGTTAGCAGAGGTTGAAGCCGAGATCCAACGAATGATGGCTGAAATTGAAAAATCATTTGGAGTCACTGTGAAAATCAGTAGCCCGCAAAGAGAAGAAGCTGCCCCCAGCACTCCGACCGATGCGCCGGTGGTTGAGGCTTTAAAATTAGCAATTAAAGATGTCTACAAACGTGAGGCCAAAACAGTGGGAATTGGCGGGGGCACGGTCGCGGCTTTTTTTAGACGGGCCGGACTTAATGCCGCCGTGTGGGCCACGCTGGATGAAGTGGCGCATCAACCCAACGAATACTGCATTTTATCGAATTTAATCAATGACACGAAAGTGTTTGCCCATATTTTCTTACAGGAGTAAGGAATGATCCAGGAAGAGGAGCTTCTATGTTAAAACAAGCAGCAGTTTGGGGTATTTTTATACTTTTATTAATGAGCTGTGCCAGTCAAAAAATGTGGTACGGCGATGCCAAGGATGGCTTTTGTTTGCGGCACCAGATTACGCCCGCTGATACTGCCACCTTTTTCATCAACACGTCGATTACCGATTCGATGCATTTGATGGGAAAGAAAATTCGTTCGAACACGGTTATTCGTAGTCAACTTTCTCAACAGGTGACGGCGGCACCCAATAAAAAAAATAAGCTATTATTGGTGGGTTATGACAGCATTGATTTTACCAGTGATAACCAGAGCTTACAGCCAATTCTGCCCACAATCAATGATGCAATGAAAGGATTTTTAAAAAAGAAATTTAAAGTTGAATTGAAAAATACGGGCATTACACGACTTATTGCCTCGTTTGATTCTTTACTACCACCACGATTACAGTCCTTTCTTAATCCTCAGGAAACGATAACATTTATTTATCAAGATTTGCCCGAGAAAAAAATTCGATTAGGTGAGCATTGGGAATCCGCCAATAAATATCTCCGCAAAACACCTGATATGAATCTCCGCTTCTCCAGAAAAGCCATTTGTTTAATTGATAGTATTTTATATAAAGATTCAGAAGAAATCCTCAAAATCAGCTTTCACGGGGAATGTGAAGTGAAAGGCAGAGAACGCCAGCTCAATATTATTGGGAAGGTCCAAGGAAAGGGTGAATTTAATGGTCACTTTTTATTTGCCTATCAAAGAGGAAAATATTTGGAAGGGCATTTTCAACAGCAAATGAAAATGGATTATTTCCTGCCCGGCGTGGAAAGTATGCCGCTATCAAAACGAGTTGACATTGCCACCGAAATTAGGCGTGAGTAAGACTCGAATTGGGACCATCGGGGAAAATCATCTATTTTTTTTAAATTGAGAAGGTGAGATAACATAACTTACTCATCCTAAACCGATAAAGTGTTATTTTTATTTAACACCATTATTGCAATTGGGAAAGTTATTTAATCTCACCTCCTGAATCGATTATTCGGTGTGAAGGTACGGGGAACATAAAAATATTTTTTCAGTGAAAGAATCTTAAATATGGGGTGCTTATTGCACCCCTTTTTCATTGTAAATTATTTCGTTAAAACAGTTACTGATTAAATTTTTTAGAGTCATAAAAATCAAACGGACCTTAATAGCGCTCAATTCTTATGAAACGAAAATTGTGTTTCCGCTTCATCGCATTGATCCTGTGCAGTGCCGGCTTCCTCATCCAACCACCGATTATTCGAGGTGAATCCCCCGAAGAAAAATTATTCACCCAGGCCCAAAATGCTTTCGAGAATGGCTACTACCAGATTGCAATTGATCAATTGAATGATTTATTAGACCGCTCTCCAACGAACACCCTCTCACCAGTGGCCCGTTTTTTATTCGCCGAGGCCTATTTTCAGCAGGGAAACTACTACGATGCAATCAGTCTTTATCAAGAGTTCCTCGCCCGGGACCCAGCCGTGAAGTACCGTCCTCACGCATTATTTAAAATTGGGATTTCCTTATACCACCTGCAGCGGTTTCGCGCAGCCGAGGCGGTGTTTACCGATTTTACCTTAGAAAAGTCTAACAACCCCCTGGCCGATCAGATACTTTATTGGTTGGCTGAATCCGAGTTTCAACAACAGAAATATGACCAGGCCCTGGCCCATTATTTAGATTTGGTTCAAAATTATTCCAACAGTTCCATACTTGATTCCGCCTATTATAATATCAGCAAAATTTATGAACTTAAGCAGGAATATAATAAAGCCCTGCTGATTTATGGAAAATTGATTCGGCAGTTTCCTGGCAATCCACTCGCCATTCAATCCAAATTTCAGGTGGGATTTGCGGCTTACAGTGGTCACGAATTCGAGCAGTCGATTCGGTTGCTGAATACGGCCCTCGGTGAACATCCTGCCCACGGACTCACTCCGCAGGCACAATTTGTTCTGGCGGAGGCACACTTCCGGTTTGAGCAATACGCTGAGGCAATTGTCGAATATAAAAAACTCATTACGAATTTTCCCGAGGATGCCCGTGTCGACATGGCCTATTTCGGTTGGGGGTGGGCCTGTGTTCGGTTAAACAAACACGAAGCCGCTATTCAGGTGTTTGAGCAGCTTGTTAACGATCGCCCCGCTGGTAAGCTAACCGTGCCGGCGCTGTTTCAGGCGGGTCGCTGTTATTTAGCTTTAGAGCGGCCGCTTTGGGCGCGCGAGAAGTTTTTAAAGATTATTCAGGAACACCCCCACGCGGCTGAAATTCCCGCGGCGCTTTATGAAATCGGTAATATTGATTTTAAGCAGGGTGCTTTCTCCCAGGCCACTTTATTCTTCCGGAAAATTTATGACTCCCACCGAGCCGATTCACTTGCTGCTCCAGCCTGTCTCATGGTGGGGAATTGTCATTTTCAATTGCAGCAAATAAGTGCTGCTGAAAAGTGGTACCGGCTTGTGCAGAACGAGTTTAACCAGGGAGATGAGTATCGCCGGGCGCAGTACCAATTGGGTCGCTGTCAATTTGAAAAAGGCCATTTAACCGACGCAATTAAATATTTTAATCAATTTATCAGTGATTATCCCGAGCACCTGCTGATTGAAGGGGCTTTGTTTTGGAGAGCGGAAGCCCTGTTCCGAATGGGTGACTACCGACAAGCACTGAGAATTTATCATCAAGCGCTTCAGAAGAATCCACACTCCTCACGTCTGGCCGACATTTATTACGGAATGGGCTATTCGGCATTTTCGCTGGGAGAGTATGAACTGGCTACCGATTTCTTTAAACAGGTGCTTCGCTTAACGAGCACTGATGAAATCCGGCAGGATGCCTGTTTGCGGCTGGCCGAGGTTTATTACCAGCAAAAACAGTACACCTCGGCCATTGAATTATACCAGAAGTTGATTTTCAGCTATCAACAAGGAGTTAAGGTTCAGGAAGCGCTTTTTCAATTGGCCAATTGTTATTTTCGCCTTGAATATTTTGAGCGCAGTATTCAAATTTATCAGCGGCTGCTTCAAAATTTTCCTCAAACCCGGCAGGCTCCGGAAGCGTATTACTTGATTGGATTAGCTAACTTTAAATTGAAACGCTACGAACAGGCCGCAAATGATTTTAGTCAATTGATTGAAAAATATCCCAATAACCCTTTGCGGGTCAATGCTATTTATGCTCGTGGTGATTGTTATTATAATTCCGGTCATTATGGGCTGGCAACCCAACAATATCAACAGATTGTTGATCATTTTCCGGGCAGTCAATTATATGAGGATGCCATTAGCGGTCTCCAGTGGTCTTTGCTATCCCAGGGCAAGTCTAAAGAGGCGCTGGCACTGGTGAATCAGCATTTAGCTGGCCAGACCAGTGATGAACAGGCGGCCCGGCTGCAATTCAGAAAGGCGGAAATGTATTTCAGTACGCAACAATACCAGAAGGCCATTGCTGAATTCGAAAAAATTTTCAATGCCTACCCTGAAACTGACGTGGTAGCAACGGCTAATTACTGGCTGGGGGAAGCATACTGGCATCAGAACAAATTCCAAAAGGCCCTTGAATACTGGCAAAAACAGGTTGACAATTTTGGCGACAATGCGCTTACGGCGAAAGCGCTGACCCGAATGGCCGAATATTATGAAAAACAGCGACAAAAAAGTCAGGCAATGGCGCATTATCATACGCTTATTCGGCAACACCCCACTACCGAAGAGGCGCTGGCGGCCGGGTTAAAAATAAGTCAGCTTTTTTATGATCGCGGAGACACCACTTTAGCTAAAGAAGCCCTCAAAGAAGTCATCAGACAGGCGGGAACGAAAACAATGGGTCATTCCGCTCGTCTGGAGCTGGGAAAAATCTATTTTGCGAGTGGGATTTATGATTCGGCCCGCGCCGTCTTTAAATCAATTGTGGTCAACAAAACCGATGAAATTGCAGCGGAAGCCCAATACTTGATCAGTGAAAGCTATTTTTTACAGGAGCAATATCAACAAGCCGTTTCTGAATATCTGAAAATAAAATATGCTTTTCCGTTTTATGACAACTGGTGTGTCCGAAGTATTTACCGGGCGGCTGAGACGTTCGAGCTGTTAGGTAATTATGAAGAGGCACAGCGACATTATCAATTAATTTATCAACAATATAAAGATAAGGAATATCGTGATAAATCCAGACAAAAAATCTCGAAGATTAAATTGTTGACTTCCAAATCAAATTAATCAAAAGGCCATTTATGGTAAAAAAACGCTTGCTTTCCATCATTGTGCTTGTCGTTTTAGCACCTGCGTTTTTATTCGCACAGGCACATAAGACCAGGCAGAAGCAACCACCGAAAGCACGCCTTGATTTACCGAATATTCTTGAGACACCTGATCAACTCCGCACTTTTGGTGGTAAATTGGACGCTGCTGGTGATTCACTACACGTATTGCCCTTGCCATCAAGTTATCAGCCGATTCAACTCGAACCGGATTCGGCGGTTGAAGAAATAATGAGTGAGAAAAAAGCTCAGAAACGAAATTCTTTTTTCAAATATCGTTTGGGCTACGGAAGCTTTCAGAATATTTTGCTCGATTTAATGCGCTGGCAAAAATTACCGATGATTGAATTTAAACTGCAAACCTTTTATCATCGAAACGACGGGCAATATGATCAGAGTGGGATTGAAACCGGGACTTTCGCCGGAAATTTTAATCACCGCTTTTTCGCTCAGCAGTGGATTCGGACAAAATTCAGTTACGATTTCCGGAATTATGAACTCCAGGCCTCGCCTTTGCCATCCCACCTGAAAAAGGAAAATCATTTTCACATCGACGGAAAAGTGCCTTTTCGCACGTCAATCAATGCCGGCGGGCAGGTGGGTATTGATTTCACGCGTTTTCAACTGGGTGCAGAGAATGACCGGGCTTACACTGAACGCACTGAAAACACGTTTACGGCACAGCTCAATTATCATTGGAAGCAAATAAACCGGTTTTTTTATGTCGATGTCAGTTTTACAAACAATGCCAATAAAATCTACCCGGATTCAACCTCGGCTGATTTTATTTCTCAAATCAAGACTACGTTTATTTATAAATTCAATAACCAGTTTTCAGGTCTTGTTGGTACCCAGCTTTACAACTACGCCCTCGAAAACCGCCAATCTGAATCGCGGCTGCTCCCATTCGGAAAATTGATTTTTGCGCCGAATGACCGTTGGGGAGTTTTTGCGGTGGCCTCCCGGCGGATTGAATACGACAATTTCCATTTCCTCTGGGAAATCAATCCCTACTTAAATCTGCACACTCCATTAAGCGTTCGTGATATTCAACTACAAACAGAAGTTGGTGGGGATTTGAAACTGTGGACGGATTTATTTTTAAAATCTTGCCTTAGTTACGCCAGTTTAAGAAACCTGCGTTATTTCCGGAAAGAATCTTATTGGTTTAATTGCTTTAGCTTACCCGAAGTTAATACGGTAACGGTGGCCCTGGAATTGGACTGGCAGTTCCAACCAGGTTTAGCGCTGAATGTAAATAGCCAATTTATCCATTATCAAATTAGCCAGGCGCCGGCTTTTGTTGAGGATCAATACCACATTCCTTATTATGAAAATGTCAGGCTAACGGTGGATTTTTCCTATGATTTTTCTCCGGATACCCAAATTAAAATAACCCACCTGCTGCTGGGACCGCGTTACACGACTTTCACTAAAGATAAAAAACTCTCAAGCTGCCTGCTATTGAATTTTAGCCTGGAAAAAACGTTTAACGAATATATGACGCTGTATTTATTAGCCAATAATCTCCTGAATCAAAAATATCAGTTTTGGGAAGATTATCGGGAAATGGGTTTTAATATTTTAGTGGGACTGAAAGGGATCTGGTAGGGTAATTAGTGATTGAACGAAAAGTCAATTTTTTGTCATTCTGAGGAGTGGAGCGACGAAGAATCTCTGAGCGGTAACATTCTGTTTATAAGTATGTTGACGTTAAGAGATTCTTCGGCAAAAACCGCCTCAGAATGACATTTTAAGGACTTTTCGTTCAATCACTAATTAAAAAATTTCCAGCGTCTCTCCGTCAACCTTCATTCGCGGCTGTTTTCAAAGGGATTCCTTTCCAATCATTGTTGCTTGCTTTTGGAAATTTGTGTTAGTCCTGCCAGTTCGTTCCCGGTAAATTAAAATTACGCTTTGCCATCCTTTAAATTACATTCCTTATTTGAATCCAAATATCATTAAATGTGGGTCTTAACACCAACAAAACAGGTTTTAATACCTACATTACTACCGACTGATGTAGCGAAAAACAAGGCTTATCTTACAGAAATGTAAATGGTATAATACTTGCAATGTTAACGTTACAACTTTTCAATAATTTTAAATTTGCCTCCCGTGTCCAGGATATAAAAAATGGAGGGGAGAGAGGGTGACAGGAAACTGAGGAAGCATCCGGACAGACAACAAAACATAAATGCGGGTTGTATTTCCTCATACCCCCTTCTCTCCCTTCATACTATTTCTGGGTGGAGAAAAATCGCTAATCCTTATCAATCCACAGTTCCAGCCAATTTTTTTAAGCAATCACTTAAAAATTTTATGCCACCTGCAACCATTTCCAAACTCAAATCGTCCTACTTTATGAATTGTCAATTTATTGATGAGTAAAACCAGACCGCAGATTGCACCGATTTCACCAATCACAATCTGCGTCATCTGTGAAAGCGGTGGTTTATTTATTCCAAGCCAGGAGAAACTAAAATGGGACGAATTTTAAGAAACATTGGATTCTTTTTACTGGTGGGGGTGATTACCTTAATCATTTTTCTGCTCGTGGTTCAGGATCAGCAGGTAAAAAATAATGTCCTGGACTACACCTTAAATGTCCTAGGTGGTAAACTCCTGGCAATGGTACCCGAGGGTACGGGCAAGGAGCTCGTCCGGGAGCGGTACGAAAGCTTCGTTAATCAGGTGAAAAATCGGGAAGTAACCCCGGCCCAGGTGGAGCAGGTGGCGGCGAATATTTTGAATGCCAGTAATGTTGACCACAAAATGTCCCCCGAAGAGGCGGTCCTAATTCTGTCGGTAGAGGCACCGGTGCCAATTGACAGCGCCGTAGAATTAGCGTTTTATCAATCTACCGATAAAAAGCTGCCTGCGCCCCCGTCGCCACCAGGTACCACCCGCTACCACATTAAAGCCGAGGTAAGGGACTGGCGTAAAATGGAAAAGCGGCTCGGTTCCATTATTCGGCTCAATGAAAACCTGCAGAAAGCCATTGAAAAAGGTGCCAAACGAGCACCACAGATACAGCACCAGATTCAATACCACTTTGATACCGGCCTCCGTCTGGCGATTGACACGAATATAAAAAATATTTTGGACAGCGCTGATTTTAAAAACCTGAGTAAAGATTTGCAGCTTCTGGAGCAGGAAAAGCTGCTGATCTGGCAGGAAGGACTGGCGGAGGCCCTCAGCAAAAATCTGGAAAACCTGAGCCAGCGTTTGCAAGCGCTTGAAGAATTGAAACATCTGGAACAGCTTCAGGCGTTGCAACATCTGCACGGTTTAGAGGCATTGTCCGGCCTGGAAAGTTTACGCGCGCTGGAATCGTTAAAAGGACTGAGTGTACTGGCCGAGTCATTAAAAACCGGCCCCCTGAGTGCAGATTCCATTCGGAAAATTGTGGAAGAAAGCTTGAAGGACGCCGGCATCAGTCCGCAGCCGGATTAATTGCATTTAACAAATTTCAAGGGAAAACATTTACCAAATCTCGAAGATTTGGTAAATGTGGCTATTGAGCTCCCAGATTCCCTCCGAATCCCACCAGAAGCACCGGCATCGAATGTAACTAACTTCGAGTGTTTAACCACGCGGAGTGAAACAATCACCAAATCTCGAAAGAAAACATTTAACCAATTTCTAAGGACAACATTTACCAAATCTTAAAGATTTGGTAAATGTAACCCACATTCCACCAACATCAGTTGAAATAAAAGAATGAAACTAGCTGTCGATTTTCTTTATAAGCCTTTTTTCAATTGTCATCAAAATGAAATAATTTCTTGACAAATTTTTACAATTCTTGAAATCTCCTTGACAACTTCAACCGGTAAATTTCATATATGTGGAGTGAAAGTTTTAATCAAATCAGTATCAAAATGAAGTTCTATTTTAATTGACAAACACAAGCTTATTTAAATAATTAAGGAGATTACGATGAATACGATGCGAATTTTGTTGGTTGGACTGTTACTGGTGGCGACCAGCCTCAGTTTTGCTCAGGTAAAACAATCAGAAGAGCAATTTGAGCAGGCAAAGAAATGCTATTTAAATGCCCTGGACTCGGAGAATCAAGGTGTCCGTGACAGCGCCATTCTGCAGGTAGTAAAGGTAAAAGTAAAATACCCGGATGAAAATTATCAAACAATTATCCGTAAATTACAGAAGTTGAGCAAACGTGACGATGTTTTTTATATTCGGACGCACGCGTATTTGGCGTGTGAATTTTTTAAACATCCCGAACTGGCCCAAATGATTAATCCGGCAGACTACCAGGTCCCGGCCTTCTTTTTTGACCAGTTGTATCAGAAGATCACTGAAAGCCCGTTAGCCATGAATTAAATGAACAGCTCGGTATTGTGAACGAGTTAAATGATACACATCATTAAGAAAGCAAGCAGATTTTAAAGTAATGTTTTATAAGATCACACCGGTATTAAAATTAGATTAAAGACTACTTCATTTTTTCCTCCAAAAAAAGCCCACTGAAAGCGTGGGCTTTTTTTTTCACTGCCTGAATTTTGTGTCTGTTTTATTATTTATTGATTAACTGAAAACACCTGTCATTCCGGCTGGAGCGCAGCGGAATGCCGGAATCTCCTTATTTAAAGCCTCAGACTTTGGAATGACAAACTAAGCTTTTTTAAAAAAAGTGAGTTTTCATTCAAGCAATATTTAATAACTTTACCCTTCAGGACGTCATTTAAAGGCAGCTTGAATTGATTCGGACGTAACCTGTAACATCAGAATGGCGGGCTAAAGCCCGGAGGATCTGGTTGCTCTTGAATCGCCGCCATAAATAGCGGAGTTAGTCAAGGAGTTCTTTATGAATCAATTGACGCCTTAACTAGACAAAGATTGAATTGAGTGGCGTATTTTTGTTTCAAAATATGGATTCATTTTACCCGGCAAAGGTCGGTCAGAAGATCAAAGGAATGATTAAAAATGAAGGGTAAATTCGAGGGAGGGTAGAATCGGCAGGGTGTAATAGGTTTCACGGTGGTGTTGTTTCTGCTTGATCTGGTAATTGTAAAGCAACACATTCTGCTGGTTGTAAAGATTCTTTATTTCAAGAAACAGTGCTAATTTAAACCGGGAGAATAGCCAGTTTTTTCCCAGCCGTACATCCAGGCGGTGATAAGCCGGGTAGCGGGCGGCATAGACATTTTCACTTTTCCAGAGCCAGATGGGATTGCCGGCGCTATTCCATTCGGCTACGCGCGGGGTAAAGGGAGTCCCACTGAGATAGCGCCACTTTAAATTCAATTCCCAGGCTTTTGGTAGTTTAACAGTTACATAAAGCGCTAAATTATGCGGCTGATCGGTGAACCGGTTAATCAATCGCCGTTCAATCGTTCTTTCTTCCCAATTAATGATTGAGGCTTCGAGTCTGGTCTTTGAGTAGGCATAAGCCAGCCAGATTGACAGTGAAGACGAGAGTTGACCATTCATAAAAAATTCAATGCCCCGCGCCGTCCCGTTGTAGGGATTGCCGTAGCGCAGCCGGGGTTTGCCAGAGGGAGCAAATGATTCACAATACCGACCAATCATTCGGCTCAGGTTTTTTAAATAGCCTTCCACACGAATATTGAAATTCTCATTAAAAAAATGCTCGATTCCCAGCACGTAATGGGTGGCTTTTTGAGCGAGTGGATTTGATTCAGTGCCTTTGTGCGCCGTGAGTTCGGTATAAAGCGGTGCCTGAAAATAATGCCCCCAGGCAACTCGCACAATCGTCTGTGGCCTCAGGCGGTAGGCAAGTCCCAACCGGGGACTCCACTGGTAGTCCTGATTATATTCAAAATAATCGTAGCGGACACCGGTGTTCAGCACCAGTGTTTTGAATAGCTCAAATTGGTCTTGAATGAAAAAGGAAGCTTTATAAGTACGCTGGTTAATTGATTTCGAACCATACGAACTCAATATCAGGGGTTCATAATCGGGCTGCTCTGAGGTCAGGCTATCGCTTACGAATTGATAATCGTAGCGAATATTTTTGTAAGTAAATCCACTTTCGAGCTGATGTTTCGAATGCGGTTGATAACTGAATTGCCAGGTGGCTACCTTTTCGGTTAATCGCAACCGCTCACTTTCAGTAACACCAAGACGATTATTCCAAAAATTTTCTCCGTCGGAGAGAATCAGTTCAGAAAGCAAATTGGGCCGGAGGGTACTTTTCCAGACCAGGCCCAGGTACTGGTTGCCGTAGTCAGAATACAAATCAGAAGTACCGTGCCATTTTTCCAGGTAAGAATCATCCTTTGAATATAACAGATTCGCTGTAATCTGGTTATTCGCATTTATCCGGACGTCAACTTTACTTTGCAGGTCATAATAAGAAGGAGAGAAGGTGTAGTCAGTGGGATTCAGCAGCTTGACCGCTTCTTTTAGAAAGCTTTTTCGGAAGGAAAACAGCCAACCACCGCGGTAGAGGGGGCCTTCGAATACCAACTTGGTACCGGTACCACCAATACCGACATTTCCGTGAAATTTTTTCGGATTACCGTTCCGATTTTCAACTGCCACCACTGCCGATAATTTATCCCCGTATTTGGCCGCAAAACCTCCGGTTAAGATAGACACTTCTTCGATTAAGTCCAGATTCATCACGCCCACGGCGCCACCAATATTTTTAAGATGGTAGGGATCGAAGATTTCCATTCCGTCCATTAAAATGAGATTTTCATTTTGCTGACCGCCCCGAACATGGAAATGCGCGCTAAAATCATCCGAAAAGCTGACGCCTGGCATTAACTGAATCACCCGTGAGATGTCATCGAGCGTGGCCGGCATTGACAGGATTCGCTGTTTCTGGATGATCTGTTGGCGGGCAGTCTGACCCTGGGACACCGAGAAGCTGCCCGGTGACACCACAATGGCTTGCATCTGAAGGGCCTCCTGGACCAGGCTTACCTCCAATTGGGTGGTTTGCCCGGCAGTGACGGGGATGTGCTCTCTGACCTCCGTTCGATAACCAATATAAGTGAATTTGAGCGTGTGCTCACCCGCCGTGAGAGCACCGAGTTGAAAATTACCCTGTTCATCCGTGGTTGTGCCCCGTGTCGTCCCTGGAATAATCACATTGACCCCAATCAGAGCCTGTCCGCCCGGGTCGGTGATTTTTCCGGCAATCGTTCCAGTTTGAGGTTGACCGTGACTTTTAAGCGGCGTAAGGGAAAGCGCTAATAGAATCCAGGAGACAAGAAGAAATGGTTTTGTTGGTAACATTTAATCGCGGAAAGGTATTTTTTTGGAGGTTTAAAGAAATTTGAACCAATGATTAAGAATTTTTCAATAACTTTTTATCAATCTTCCCGTGTGGCGTGCGCGGCAAATCTTTAACAAGTTCAATAAATTTGGGAACGGCATAAGGTTCGAGCTGTTGTGAACAATGTTTTAAAATATCGTTTTCGGTTAAACCACTGCTCGGGTGCAGGACAACAAACGCTTTAATTGCCTGTCCCAGAATTTCATCGGGAAGACCCACGACGGCGACTTCGGTGACTCCTTTCATTTCACAAATCACATTCTCAATTTCTTTGGCGCTAATGCGTTCGCCTTTACTTTTAATCATATCATCTTTGCGGCCAATAAAATAGAGAAAGCCGTCTTCATCTTTTTTAAAATAATCACCGGAGTGCAGCCGCATTTCCCCCAAATAGCGATCGGGTTTGTAATATTTAGCGGTTAATTCCGGGGCGTTCCAATAGCCTTTCATGACATTGGAACCGCGAATAACCAGCTCGCCAGTCACGCCGGGAGCAACTTCCTGGCCGGTCTCATCCAGAATAAAGACTTCACAATTGGGCATCGCCTGACCAACAGAGGCGGGGCGCTGGTCTAACTGGTCCGGTGGTAAATAACACACCCGTTTGCATTCCGTTAAACCGAACATCGAATATAACTTGACGTCCGGAAAGAGATTACGCAATTGACGAATATGTTCCACTGGTAAAGCGGCACCGGTATTGGTCAAATAACGGAGTGAACCGAAATCATATTTTTTTAAATCTTCCATTTTTAACAGCATGGCCAGAATGGTGGGAACAATCGGAAAGCCGGTGACCCGCTCCGCTTGAATCTGTGAAAGGATAAGGTGGAGGAACACAAATGATTTTTCCAGAACGATTGTTCCGCCGAAGATAACCGACATTATTACCTGGTACAGACCGTAGTCAAAAGAAAGCGGCAGGACGTCCAGAATAATGTCGTCTTCTCGATTTTCCAGATATTGAATAATGCTTTTGGCGGCGGACAGCATATTGTGGTGGGTTGACATGACGCCCTTGGGTTCACCCGTTGAACCGGATGTGTAGATTAAGGCCGCTAAATCGACATCAATGCTGCGGGGTGCGAAATTTTTTGCTTGCTGAGTAGTGGTTCCATTCTGCCCACAAATATCTTCCCAACTGGTGGCCGTACTCGTTAAAGTCGGTGGAATATCTCCTGCCGGACCGACCCAAATTATTTGACAGGATTGCTCCAACTGATTAATCGCTTCTGAGACAACGTTGCGTTTGGAGGTGTGCGTAATCAGCACGGTTGCACCGGAATCCTTCAGGACATACGCCAGCTTCTGGGCTTTGAGCGCCCCATTGACGATAACGAACACACCCATTGCCTTTAAAATGCCGTAGAGTGAAATCACCGCTTCTGAGGAATTATCCAGAAAAACCACCACCCGGTCCTGACGCTGCACGCCTATTTCCACCAGGACGCTGGCTAACTGGCTGCTTGCCCGATCAAGCGCGGCATAAGTCCAGCGCTGCTGGCCACAGATGAGGGCTTCTTTACTGGGAAATTTTTGGGCGGAAAGGGTGAGATAATCCTGTACCAGAGTCGGAAAAAACATGTTTATGATCCTCCTGATTGTTTGTAACACCCACAGAGGGGTTACACTCCTTTTGGTTTAAATTAATGACATTGATTTACAACAAGATTCGGCGAAGCTGGCTGAATTGATGTAAAGGGAAAGTTTATAATAAATTGATCGTAAATCAGTAAGGTCGAAATAATGCCTACCAACGCCATATTGTCAGTTTCACCGGCATTGTTAGCGGTGTGAAATTTATTTAAGAGCCATTTCACTCTGGAAATGTCAAACAGACCCACCTGGTTCAAGTTCGTGTCGGATAGAATGTCTCGGGTAGTCTGAACATCACTTTTATCGATTAGACTGGGGGCAATGGGTGCCCGGTAGGGATGTTTTGGACGGGTTCGAATGCTTTCCGGTAAAATCCCCTCAAATGATTTTTTCAAACAATACTTTTCATTCAGCACATTGATTTTCCACTTAGCCGGGACGCGTCCCATAAAATCGATAAGGCGGTAATCCAGGTACGGCAGTCTGATTTCCACTGAGTGGGCCATTGCCACGCGGTCGCCTTGTGACGACAACAGGTAATTGCTTAAAAAGAGCATCATTTCCAGGTATTGGGCTTTGGCCAGGTAATCCCACTGCTCGAAGGTCGAAGGGAGATTTTGTCGCAACAGTTCCGTCTCATTCTGCCCGTTAATCGCCGATTTAAATTCGGCTGAAAAATAATTTTTAATACGACTGGTATTCTCCCAGCGGACGAGGTGCGAAAAAAATGGATTCGCGGTTTGATCAAGTCCTCTGGCAAAAAAGGCTTGTTGCATGGCGGCGGTGCGCGGATTATTAAAAATGTAAGGGTAAAGTCTTCGAATCAGTCGGCCGCGAAAAGCCGAATCAGGCTGCCGCGACCAGAAATGTCTCACTTTGGCTTCGCGGAAAATATTGTACCCACCAAAAACTTCGTCAGCGCCTTCGCCGGTCAGAACTACTTTAAAATGATTTTGATTGACTACGTCCGACAGTAAAAAGAGCGGCACCGGCGCGGTTCGTAACAGCGGTTTCTCACAATGCCATAAAACGGCTGGCAGCGCCGCTCTGATTTTTTGATTGGTAGCAATGATTTCAGTGTGATCCACCCCCAGGAATTGCACCATTCGGTGTTGGTGGGTTGTTTCGTCAAAATTTTTTTCCTCGAACCGAATACCATAAGTTCTGACGCGACTGTTAAAATTTTTCACCACCAGCGCGGTTACGCCGGACGAATCGAGTCCCCCGCTTAAATAACACCCCACCGGCACATCCGCTCGCAGGCGAATACGAATGGCATCCGTCAACAGCTCCAGAATCTGTTCGCAGATTTGATCCAGCGACCAGTTGACCTGCTCTTCCGGTGGGCAGAAGGGAATGTCCCAATATTTTTTAATCCGGAATTGCCCATGTGAAACCTTTAAAAAATGACCGGGTGGCAATTCGTGAATGTCTTTAAAGGCGGTTTTTCCGGGCAGCGTTGTCCAGTAGGTAAAAATTTGGTTTAGTGCGGCCGGATCAAGTTCACGCGCAATGGAGTGGTTTAAGAAAATGGATTTAATTTCCGAGGCAAAAATAAGCCGATCGTTTTGTACGGTGTAATAAAGGGGTCGAATGCCAACGCGATCACGGGCCAGAAAAAGCTCTTTGTTCTTTGAATCCCATATCGCGAAAGCAAATTGCCCATTTAATTGGTCCAAACAGGAAGGTCCCAGCGTTTCATAGAGGTGCAAAATCACTTCGGTGTCGCTGGTGGTATAAAAATGATGGCCTTTTTTGAGCAAATATTGTTTTAATTCGATGTAGTTGAAAACTTCCCCGTTGTAGACAATCCAGAGGGTTTTGTCCTCGTTATGAATGGGCTGGGAGCCGCCCGCCAGATCGATAATACTTAAACGCGCCTGTCCCAGACCCACTCGATCATCCAGATAAATTCCGGATTCATCGGGTCCGCGATGGTGCAGGGCGCCAATCATTTTTTTCATCAAATCTAAATCAATCGGACCTGGTGCCTTTAAGTGGCAAATTCCGGTTATTCCGCACATATTTTATTTTTCCATTTTTTTGTGGATTTTCATTTTGCCGGAATTATGCGTTTACACCTGTTTCCGTCTTGCCGTTTAACTTCTTTTCTAAAAAGTACCCAATTCGGGAGAGGTTTTCGAAATTTTCGGGCACGAGTTCTTCATCTTTAATCGAGACGCCATATTTTTCCTCGAGGAAACCGATTAATTCAAGAATGCCGGTGGAATCAATGATGCCTTTTTCGAAGAATGAGGTGTCTTCGGTGAGATTTCCGTCATCGCCGAAAAGAAAATTATCAACAATAAATTGACGCACTTCATTCATATAGTTCATACTTCACTCCTTATTCGTTGCTGAAAAAATGATTCACAGATTCAATTTCTGGTTTGAACAGTAATGATAACATATCAGTTACAATAGG